>ERZ1673742.824-NODE-824-length-33847-cov-6.634026_pt1 | contig 33847 bp, 43 predicted proteins | sample MGYA00580208_ERZ1673742 | MGnify/ENA primary metagenome ERZ1673742 (study PRJEB41218, sample SAMN15661774) | gut metagenome | host: Homo sapiens | place: Canada: London | collected 2015-08-20/2019-03-30 | study: EMG produced TPA metagenomics assembly of...
CCATTCAATTTGAAAATTCTTTATTTTACTCTTATTTCTTTTCGCCTTTTTGTGTACAGATTATTGACTATGGTTCACTTGTCAGCACTCCTTGTTTCAAGCCTTGACTTATAAGCCATAATTTCGTCGTTCATAGTGACTCCTCCTCAAATCGAATATGCTTTTTTTATGTACTCATCAAAAGTCTCTCTTTTTATTAGCCTGCGGTTTCCTATCCACAATACGAAAGGGCAATCCTCTTTGTTTGTCATCTCATACAGCTTATCTCTGCCTATGCCGGAATAAGCAGCTGCTTCGTCGATCGACAGATTCATCTTATGCCATAATGGAACTTGAATCTTCCTGATCACGGCATTTTCATTTTTGTTTTCCATTCGCTATACCTCCTTGTATTTGGTAAGTACATCATAATAAAAAAACTGCGATAAGCCAATTATGTGAACTGACTTATCGCATACATGACAACTCCGTTATATTGAATACATATTTGCAATGTACTCATCAAAGACCTGCCGTTTGATCAATCTTCGATTTCCAATCCACAGGACAAAGGGACAATTTTCCCGGCTTGTCATTTCGTATAATTTGTCTCTGCCAATTCCGGTATAAGCGACTGCTTCTGCAATAGATAGATTAGTTTTATGCCACAATGGGACTTCATATTTGGGTTGCTTTACCTTCTTATTACCATTCATCATTTCTGCACCCCTTGTCCTCAGAGGAAGTGCGCCTTTCATAAATGATATAGTTCCAGCCCATATTGTCACATTTATCGCATTTCTCCCTTTTAATAGCCAGCGGATCAAGTCGCCTAACAATATAATTTGAAGTATTCTTATATGCCTGTAAGCAGGTAGGGCAAAGGCAGCGAATATCTCCCTTGTGCTTTTGTGGCTTGTCTACCCACAACCCAAGAGTTTTCTTCAGACCGCAATTGATCTTATAGAACAGATACTCGCTGTCAACAAATCCGATATACTCCACAAGCTCGGACTGGTTGACCGTTTTCAGTTGTTCAAACATAACCATTGAAGGCTCTTTCAGACCAAATTTATCTCCTAATATAATATGTGAGGGTGATGTAAGAGCTGCGACAATCGTTGTCGTACTTGTCTGATTGCCTTTATCGCATTGAACCAAAAGAACAGGTCTTACACCATTCTGAATCGATCCTGTATTGTCCCCAAAGTTGTGCAGATAGATTTCTCCACGCTTCACCTTTTCTGTATTTTGTGTTTGCATAGCATTGACCTCGTATTTCCAAGATTTAGTGAAGAGGAAATCTTTTATCCGGATTCAAAATAACCTCTTCACTAATTTGGAATTAATCAGCCAAATGACAACCTATTTTCAGAAAAATCCCGCAAATATTTTCTTCACTTTTTTGACCGCTGCATTTAAGCGCTCTATTTTATGGCATAGTTATGGCATAGAAAAAGCGCACCCATTCAAAAACGAGTGCGCCAATCGGCATTTCTATTTTACTTAGTAATTTTTTCTATTTTGCAAGTATGCCGTTTATCAGCCTTATCATAATTAATTCCAACAAGCAAAATTTCTCCGGAATAATCTTTCAGACAATCTGCATACTTTTTTTGCTTTATCTGATCTATTGCAGTTTCTGCCGATTTATCCCATTTTAACTCCACTATAAACGCCAAATTTTGGCATACGTTTCTCGGTACAAATACCAGATCGGCAAATCCGTTGCCGCCTGGAAGCTCACGATACATAGCATAATCTTTTTTGCAGAATAATACGCAAGTGAAAGAACGCATGACAACGAATTTTCATTATTATATTGAAGAATAGACGTATTTTCACGATGTACCTGCTCTATGATTATTGCAACTTTTTCTTCATTACAGTTAAGGGTTGCTGTCAGAAGTTCGTCTGAAATTCTTATTGCTTTCATAACTTCTTCCCAACCGCCGTCTTCAATAGAATTGATAAATTCCCGCTGCACTTCACTATTAGGAATCCATACTGTTTTCGTATCAAAATCAAACGTCAGATAACCGAGATGAACCAACAATGTCAGAACATCGTCCGCACTATTAAATGTAGTCATATCGTTCTGAAATTTATCAGGATTCAAAGGCATATGTTCACCTGCAATTAATCTTTTGACAATTTCCTTTAATCCAAAACTATTTATTAGTATATCATTTTTTTACTCTGAAATCAAGTATAATACCAAAAACATTTTGCGTAAAGCATTGTGTTTTTTAAGTTGATCACTTTTGAAAAAATCATTTTGAATTGAGCCTGTATTGTCCCCAAAGTCGTGCAGATAGATTTCCCCACGCCTCACTTTTTCTGTATTCTGTCTTTGCATAGCATTGACCTCCAATTTCCAAGATTAAGTGAAAGGGAAATTTTTTATCCGGATTCAAAATAACCCCTTCACTAATTTGGAATTAAAATGATTTATTATGTGCAAGGCTTTCTTCTTTACATTTCTTTATGCGTTTAATTTATTCTATTACCATATTTAGCGATGTCCAAAATCATGTACTTTTGGTAAAGCATATATTTTTCAGAATTTCATTGTGATATACATTTAATGTCATTCTATCTCTTTTACCCTATTGCCAATTGAAGTGACAATTCGATAACCTGCCAACTTTACACGCTGTCCAGACAGCCACGGCATTGCGCTGCTTCTTCGCCGGTACAAATCTTATTTTCATAAAGTAAATAAAGCTTTCTCACACTTATTGGTGTAAGATTTGGCATTAAAACCTGATCCGACCTGATATCCGATTTCTTTAAGAGTATAAAGACATCTTTTTCGATTATCTAAACTCATACTGTGCGGATGAATGACATATCCAGTAAAAACATCCGCAAGCATTGAGCCGATTCCTGCCGCAGCTCCACCGTAAACCCAACCGAGATAAAGTCCTGCAAGAATTATAAATGCATCTCCTAAATGAACATATCCACCCAGAGGAAGAGGTATTTTTACCACCATTGTGACAACGCAGATTATTGCTCCGAACATGGCTGCAATTATCAGCTTTTTTAATTTGTTATTATGAAAACTCATTATAATTCATCTCCTATTATTCAATTTCTGCCTACGGATTTGCAATGCTGAATCTCTATTCATAAATAACCGATTCCATTCAAACCAATTTTTTTCTCATCTGATACCATACTGCATTGCCGTGTTCAGAATGAGAAATGCCTTCATTTATAAATCCGAATTTCTCATAGTAATGAATTAATGACTCCTTGCAAGTCAACACCAATCCATAACGATTCTGATTTTTGGCATCTTCAATAAATTTTTCTATCAGAAGTGCAGCATATCCTTTTCTTCTGTAATCAGGGTGAGATTCTAAACCGAATATCATCTGCCATTTTCCGTTTTCATTGTGCATATCAGCATTGTGATACATCTCATCATTTAAATCAGGTTCGTCCGATACCATACCGTTTATCATTGCAATCAGAACGCCATCTGATTCCAAAAGGAGAAAATGTATGGCATATACATTTAACCTGTTTACAAAATCAACCTTCGAGGCAGCTTCTTCTACAGGAAAACATAAGTGTTCCAATTCGGCAATTTTATCTGCATCACTTTCGACGGCAGGTCTGATAATATACTTTTCCATCAGACATTGAGTATGTTTGGTTCTTCCGTAAACGAATAAATCACGGCTTTTACCTTGTCCAAATAAAGCGTATACGTATTTTCTCCGCCTGCTGTATACATATCTTTCAAATGCGGATACGCCTCAAGCATTGCCTCATGCACTTCCAGACGATTATCCTGCTTCAGCACACCCGATACACGAATCCATTTATCAGACGTATTCATTGCGGAAATTTCAAACTTCGGGTTACTGTCGATCTGCTTTGAAACGGTCTTTTCTCTGCTCGTAAGAATATAAATTTTGTCCTCAAAGAGAAGAGCTGTTCCAAATGGTCTTACTCTCGGCTGTTCTCCGTCAGAAGTTGCCAGGTAATATGTTTCAGCTTCTCTCAAAAAATCATGTAATTTCTGAATATCTTTTCCTGCCATTGTATTTTACCTCTTTCATTATAAATTATCGTATAAGTCTTCCGTAAAAGTAAGACTTCCCCTGTATCCTGCATATGTACGATTGAATATCAGTCTTTCGCTCATTGGAAACGATGCCAGAATAAACTGTATATCCTTCTCTAAAGCAACCTCACGGTCATTGCTGCTGCCAATCAACAGCGTTATCTCTTTTTCCTCATTTAGCAAAGCCTGATTAATTTCATACTGATCTGCTACAAATACTACTTTTGGCGGTACTGCATATTCCATATCGTTTATCTGTTCAACTATCCGTTCTTTATCATCAGGACGGAAAATAGGTTCAGAAATGATAACAAGAACAGGCGTGAAACTAAAATCATTTGCCAGATATCTTGTAATACCAACTGCATTGCTGTCACCTGCAAAGCCAGGCGTTTCTATCGGATAAACTTCATGTCCATTATCCTGAAATTCCTGTGTTACGCTTACAATATCATCACCGATAATTCCGGCTGTACACCCTGTAAGAATAAAATAAGCATCAGCATCTATTATATCTACCGCACCCTGAATCGTTGTACGCAATTTCTCCGTTCCACCGAATACAACTTCTTTTTCCAGCATATTACTGGACGGAAGCGATACACCGCTTACAAAATATGACGACTTATGTCCAGACTGTCCTTGTTCAGCTGCCGTTGTCTGCATACAGCAACCTGGTCCTGAATGTAAAACAGGACAGACTCTGTTAATCGCTCCCAGAACGGAATTGATTCCAGCAAGAACACAGCCGCCTCTTGGATTTTCCATTATCTGTGACATCTCAATTACCTCCTTTAATGTATTTAAAAGCGTTTTCCTGATACCACGAATTTTTATACAGCAATTTAACGTGCTGTGCAAGTTTGACATTAAAAAATCCGGGATTCTGAAGCTGATCTGCAATTTTATTTCCCAAAAACAGCAGTCCGTCATATCCCATTGTTGGACGCTTTCCATCAAGTACATGAGTAGTTGGAATACCTAACTTTGCCGCCCATTCCGGTACTCCGATAAACGCATCAGGTTTTAGTTTACTAAGAAGATTCGCCTGTTCAAAAGGCTGCATATTGGCAATATCCACAACAAAATTTTCGTGTATTCCGTTCAGGTATTCAATATCTGTCTGTGCGTCTTCATCGTAAGTAGGCGTTTCAAGTCCGACAAGTTCCATTCCGAAATCATCGATCAGGGCTGCCGCTGCAAAAGAACGTCCTGTTCCGCCGCAGATGAATACTCGTTTTCCTTTCAGCCGTTCTCTCAGTTCAGCTACCAAAGGTTCAATACGCTCATGCTCCTTCGCAATGATTTCCTCAGCTTCCTTTTCTTTTCCGAGTACCTTTGCAATACCGCGATACCATTTATCCGTATTGCGTATACCAATGGGCATAACGGTATGAGAATAGGGAATATCGTAATCTTCCCAAAGGGTTTTCATAAACTCATCAGCGAAAACTTTACAGATAGAAGTAGAAGCCTGTGCAGCAGGGATCTTTCTAATTTTCTCCAATGAACTGTAAAACGGAATATAGTTTACTCTTGCGCCTATCTGAGAAAGCATACGCTCCATTTCCTTCTGATCTGCATAGCTTACTGTTGTAGGAGCAAATAAATTAACAAGTCCCTCCTCTTTGGGTACAGATTCTTTTTTGAGTATATATTTGTTAATCGCAAGAAATGCCGCATCAAAGCCCGATGCACATATCTTGGATTTGAATCCCTCACAATGAATAGGCACCATAAGCGTATCAGGATATTCCTGTTGTAAGTCCCCTGCAATAGCATCAATGTCATCTCCTATGATTCCGGAAGCACATGATGCATAGATAAATGCCAGTTTCGGATTATAGCGTTCTACCGCCTTTTTTACAGAGTCACGAAGTTTCTGATCTCCGCCGAATACAACGCTTTTCTGATCGATATTCGTTACAATAACTCTTGGATTCTTGATATTCCTGATTCCTCTGTGAGCCTGTCCTACACGATACATATCGACAGCCATAATGGAACATCCCACACATCCCTGCGGTGAATGAGATATAAACACAGAATCTTCTAACGACATCAATGCTGCCATACTGTTTATCTGCTGGCATTGAAGTCCTTGTGCAAAACTCCTGTCTGCTCTCTTCAGACAGCCTTTTCTGAAATTTTCTTCAACTTCTTTTCCTGTCGTGCCTAAATCATTGACTCTTCCCAATTTGCTTTCACGCACACCGGAATATTGTACATTCGCCATAATATCCACCTTCCTAATTATTAAAATCCGCACATGTTGATCGTATATTTTTCTGCATGATCTTTTATATTTTTTATCATGGGAGTTTCACCGCATACCTTACAGTTTTTATTTTTCACTGCAAATTCTGTAATTCGTGTTTTCATGGACAAACCGTCTATAATAAACATTTTACCGGTTAGCAATTCTCCAATTCCCAAAATATATTTTATTGCTTCAAGCGCCTGAATGCTGCCTATAATTCCTGCTACAGCGCCAATAATTCCTGACTGACTGCAATTAGGAATAGTTCCATTTTCAGGGATTTCCTCAAAGATGCATCTATAACAAGGATATTCTCCCGGAACACACGTCATCACCTGTCCCTCAAAACGCATTATCCCTGCATGACAGAACGGTTTTTTCAGCAATACACAGACATCGTTGATAAGAAACTTGGTCGCAAAATTATCTACTGCATCAATGATAAAATCATATCCGCTGATAATTCTTTCTGAATTTTCTGCCGTAAGAAAACCGGTATACGCTTTCACAGTAATTTTATCATTTAATTTTTGGAGTGCCACCTTGGCAGATTCAGCCTTATTCTGATCTGAATTTTCCATATTATGGATTATTTGTCTTTGAAGATTAGAAATGCTTACAGTATCAGCATCCATAATGCCTATAGTACCTATTCCTGCTCCGGCAAGATACAGAGCTGCTGGTGAACCAAGTCCGCCTGCCCCGATAATTAAAACCTTTGCATTCTTCAGTTTTCGCTGACCGTCAGCACCAACCTGTGGTAAAATAATTTGCCTGTCGTATCTGTCAATTTCTTCATTGCTGAGTTCTTCAGAATTATGAATCAGCCACTCTCTGTAACCGCCTGATAAATTATATGCGTCATATCCACGTTTTTTCAGCTTTCCAACCAAAGGAATACTATTTTCACCATAGGTACAATAAACAATAATTCTCTTGTTTTCAGGAAAAGTGATATTGTCAATACCGTTCCAATGAACAGCATTCGCTATATGACCGTGCTGATAAGCGATTTCACTTCGCACATCAACGTATATATAAGAATCATCGAGCATAGCTGAAATCTGCTGTAACGTTAATTCCATATTCTATCTCCCTAAATTATTATTTATCTTACAGAGAAAATGGTTCCGCCACCGACAACCGTATCGCTGTCATACAGCACTACAGCCTGTCCTTTAGTGACGGCACGCTGCAGTTCGTCAAATTCGATACGCAGCGTATCTTCGTTTATTTGTGTAACGGTTGCCCACTGTTCCGGCTGGCGATAACGAACTTTTGCTTTTAATCTCATTGGTTTGTCAATAGATGAAAAAGGAATCAGGGTGATATCCTTTGCTATTAAAACGCTTGAATACAACTCTGATTTTTTTCCCAGTGTGATGGTATTTTCGATTGAATCGATCTCACATACATACATGGGTTCAGCAAAAGAAAGTTCCAGTCCTTTTCTCTGTCCAATTGTATAACGAATTATGCCGTGGTGGCGACCAAGAATATTGCCTCTGCAATCTATGAAATTCCCCTCCGGATATTTATTGCCGGTATGCCCCTCAATAAAATCCGCATAACTTCCGTTCCTGACAAAACAAATATCCTGACTGTCATGCTTATGTGCGTTGATAAACCTCTGTGATTCAGCAATGCGGCAAACTTCATGTTTTGTCATATCGCCAAGAGGAAACTGTGTATGTGCAAGCTGCTCCTGTGTCAGAGCATACAGTACATAGCTTTGATCCTTATCAGAGTCAAGTGCTTTTTTCAAAAGGTATCTGCCAGAGGAAACATCTTTTTCTATATGGGCATAATGTCCTGTTACCACATAGTCATATCCGAGTTCCCTTGCCCGACGATACAGCTCATCAAATTTCAGATAACGATTACAGTCAATACAAGGATTCGGCGTCATCCCATTTTCATAGGCAGCAACAAAACGTTCAATTACATCTTCTTCAAAACGTTCAGAAAAATTGAGCACATAATATGGAATTCCAAGTTCATAAGCTACATTTCTTGCATCCTCCACATCATCCAGAGAACAACAGGAACGTGTCTGCGGAATACCGATATCCTCATTATGAAATAGCTTCATTGTGACACCCATACAGTCGTAACCCTGTTTTTTCATTAGATAGGCTGCAACACTGGAATCCACTCCGCCGCTCATGGCAATAATAGCTTTTTTATTCATCGCATCACCCCAATTCAATCATCCTGTCGATGCACAAGTATGCTTTTTCGATAGTTTCATCATCAAGCAGAATTTCTTCTCCACCCACTCCAGATACGGCGTAATATACATCAACAAGAGAGGTTGCTTTCATATTCGGGCAAATCAAGTTTTTGGACAGCGTATAAAAATGCTTTTTCGGACACTGGTAGGAAAGATGCTGAGCAATACTGATTTCTGTACCAATTATGAAATCTGATTTGTCAGATGCTTTTGCGTACTCCATAATCGCTGAAGTTGAACCGATAAAATCTGCAAGCATCAATACATCAGGTGTACATTCCGGATGAACCAGCACTTCGGCGTTTGGATGCGGCTGTCTCGCCGCCTTAACATCTTCCGAAGAAACCCCATTTTGACGGCAGAAGATGAAGTCACACAAACATCACAGATCGTTTTAAGCTCTGCGGTCGTGTTTATGTAAGCGACTACCGTATAACCGGGATATTGCTCTTTGACCCTTTCAATCAGCTCCTTGTCCATTTGTTCTGCCATCGGACATCCGGCAGTAGAATTTGCAAGCAGCACTGTTTTATGTGGAGAGAGTAATTTCACAGTTTCCGCCATAAAACGTACACCACACATGATAACAGTTTTTTGCGACGCATTTTTTGCCTGTACGCTGAGCTGATATGAATCCCCGGTAAAGTCGGCGACCTCTATAATTTCTCTTGCCTGATAGCTATGGGCAAGAATACAAATGTCTTTTTCTTTTTTCAGCCGAAGAATTTTCTGTTGGAATTCATATATTGTCATGATGTTTTTATCTCCCTCGAATTATTTAAACTGCAATTCCTGCGCTTTTACTCAGGGAGTAACGCTTGGAGGGTTGTCTACAAAAGGCGGACAAAATCTGAAAGGTGTGAAACGCCACCCGACTATAAAAGACAATGTGACAACTCAATTTCGCCTACATTCCGTGGATTTGTAAATGATCCATAACCTTTTCACTGTACATATTTTAACCTCTTTTTTGATTCTTAATAAAGTCCTCATACAATGGTGACATATTGCGAAGTCTCTCGATGATTTTTTTCAGTTCATTTACAACAAAATCAATCTCCGCCAATGTCGTTTCTTCCGATAAAGTCAGCCTTAATGAACCATGTGCAATCTCATGAGGCAGTCCGAGTGCCAGCAATACATGAGATGGATCAAGTGAACCGGACGTACAGGCAGAGCCGCTTGACGCACATACACCCAGCTGATCCAACAGTATCAGCAACGATTCGCCCTCTATAAACCGGAAACAGAAATTTGCATTATTCGGAAGTCTGTCTGTCGGATGACCATTAAGTCGTGTGTAAGGAATTTCAGATAATACCCGTTCAATCAGATGGTCACGGATCTCTGTTTCCTGCTTGACTCGTTCAGCCATATTTTCTCCCGCAATTTGTGCAGCTTTACCAAGTCCAACAATTGACGGTACATTGGATGTACCTGCTCTCCTGTTTCGCTCCTGAGCGCCGCCATGAATGAAAGAACGGATTTTTACACCTTTACGGATATACAAAATTCCGACTCCCTTTGGACCATTGAATTTATGACCACTTGCGGAAAGCATATCAACATGCATTTCGTCCACATTAATTGGAATATGACCATATGCCTGCACCGCATCTGTATGAAAAAGAATACCGTTTTCATGTGCTATCTTTCCGATTTCAGCGATCGGTTCAATTGTTCCGATTTCATTGTTTGCTGTCATAATGGATATTAATATGGTATCCGGACGAATTGCATTTCTTAGCTCGTCAAGAGAAATTTTTCCGTTCTCGTCCACATCAAGGTATGTAATTTCACAGCCGTGCTTTTCCAGATACTCACAGGTGTGCAGAATGGCATGATGTTCGATTTTACTGGTAATGATATGCTTCCCTTTGCCAGCATACGCTTCAAATGCTGCTTTCAATGCCCAGTTATCCGATTCACTTCCACCGCCTGTGAAATAAATTTCCTCCGGTTTTGATCCTATAAGTTCTGCCGCCTGCGTTCTCGCTTTGGTTATCGCTTTTTTACTTTCTTCTGCAAATCCATAAATTGCTGACGGGTTGCTGTAAGTTTGTCTGAAAAACGGAAGCATTTCATTTAAAACTGCCTCGCTTACCTGTGTTGTAGCTGCATTATCCAGATAAATGATTTCACTCATAGAATTTCCTTCTTTCTTTATATTACATATTGATCAGCCCAAAGTACGTTTTGCCATTCTAGTATTCAACATTCCACTACATTCTAATTATACTATATCTATAGGAATTGTCAAATATATTTTTTCTATAACCTGTTATATATTTACTCTATCACATATTGTTACATAACAAAAAGGATAAATCGCAAATGCAAAATATCCTTTTAAGGTCTTAAATCTGATACTCAATTGTTCCGACATCTCCGCCAAGATTCAGAATATCAAGAATTTTAGAACGATATACCTGAAATGTGTCCTGTGCTCTGGCACGAGGTCTTGGGAGATCAATATCTATGACTGCCTCCACTTTTGATGGTCTTGTCGACATAACAACAATGAAGCAAGTTTTTTAGGATTCTCATAATATTACCTCTTTTCTAATGAAAAAACCAGACAGTCGAAGATTTCTGAGATTCAAAATCTCCGGTTGTCCGGTCAATTATCCATATATTCTATTTTCTGAGTGATTCATGCCTATCGATACGGCTGTAATAGGCAGTTATTTTATCAAGAGCCTCATCTATAGTACAGCTCACATCAAACGCTGCTATAGCTTTTCGCTCTAGTTGCTTCTGAATATGAAAACCTATCTTTTTACAAACTACAGCTCTGCAGTCTGAAATAAGCTCCACTTTTGAAGAAGCTTCTCCTTGTCCGCCGCAGCCTGAACCACAGTTTCCTGTATTTCCGCAGCCGTCTGAATTGCAGTTATTTTTTGAAACTGTTTCTTCAGCAGCGCAGATTCTTTCTTCTGCTTTTTTGTATACACCGTTTATCACTTCATAAATCAAAAAACTTTTTGCAGAACCAAAAGTTTCATTGATAATTTCATCGTCAAAGGACGCAATTGCTATTTTATAAGACATATTTCTCAGCCTCCGTCAGTTCCATCTCTGAACGGCAACAGAATAGATATCCTCTATCAGACGAATTCCGCCAGTGTAGCCAACATAAAAATCATCAAGCACTACTTTGTCTTGTACAGGCCATGAGATATTTAAAAAGTGTCCGAACATTTTCTCGGTTATCTCTTTTTCGTAGTAGCTTCCAAGAATCAACGGATAGCCGTGATAATCATGGGACTGAATTTCGTTATGTATCTTATAACTGTCCGTTTCAAAGCTGACTTCCGATTTAAGTCCGTAGTTGAGATTTTCAAATTCAGTTTTTATCTGCTCCTGAAATGCCTTTGGCGTATCGTCCGTTATAAACTGCTTTGCCGGAACAAGTCCAAGATCATTTACAAGAAATTTCGTGATTCCAAGGGCATATTGGGCGTCCGCAACAACGGAAAACTGCTTTGCCATAACACGGGTTTCAAGAAACATATCTGCATAGCGTTCGATGAGATAGTAGTAATAATTTTCATGCTCATTAATGATATTTTCGATCTTTTCTTCATCTACTCCTGCAAACTTACCGAACTCACGCAGGAATTTACTTGTTTCATAAGCTCCGATAGGAAGTGTAGGATAATGAAGATAGGGGATACCAAGCTTTTTCTCCATTTTCTTCACGTTTCCAACAGATACCCAAGGCGATACAAGAAGATTAAATTCAGCCTTCGGAATACGGTCAATGTTCTTGATTCCACGTTGATAACCGAATATCGTATTAGGCGTAAGACCAAGCTCGGCTATGAGATTTTCCAGCTCTCTGATATTTCCAAGCCAGAACAGATCCTGATATGGAACATCTGCCCAGATATTTACCAGTCCCTTTTCTCTCTCGTCTGATTTTTCAAGATACTGGTCGATAATAGCATCTATTATCTGTTCATGTCCTTTGTAATTATTGCCCTTAAATCCTGCCGTAGATGCATAAATAACAGGCTTCTCTGAATCCTCAAAATGGCTTACAACCTCTGCTGTATCATCTCCGACAATTTCAGGAATGCATCCAGTCAGCACAACATACAAATCTGCATCAATCACTTTCAAAGCATTTGCAATGGTAGTATCCAGCTTCTTTGCACCGCCGAACACAACGTCCTTTTCATTGATACTGGTACATGGGAAGATATTCGGCGAAAAGTAACCGCTGCTTCCGATAGAATCTGAAAGTTTCTGAGCACAGCCCGGTCCGGAATGAAGCACGGGAATCGCTCTTGTAATAGCCTGAACCGTCTGCATTGCACCCAATGCACATTTGTATCTCTGTTTATCAAGCAGCTTTGCCATTACTTCTTTCCCTCCTCTAAGAATTTATCTACGTTCTGTTCATACCACCATTCCGTGTATGGAAGTTTTACTCTTCTTGCAAGATTTTTTTCAAAGCTACGGTTATGAATACTGTCCAGAACAGACTGTGCAAATTCAAGGGTATGCTTATAACCAAAGATCATGTATTCGTCAGCCACATAGACAGCAGGCGTACCGTTCTTAATTGCCCATACTGTAGAACCGGGATGTCGTGAAAGATACAAGTCGGGCTGATACTTGTTCAGAATATTCATTACTTCGTAATTCTGCTGGTCGGCAACACTTGCCTCAAAGTCCACGCCGTTTTCAAGCAAATACTCCATGGACGGCGGAACATCACCGTTTTCATACTTCTTGTCATAGTGCCATGCAAGCGCCCACACTACTTCAATTCCAAGCTCATTCAAAACCCTCGATACCTCGAAAGTATATCCGGGTCCCATACCAAGAACAGCTTTCAAACCTTTTAATTCATTTTTGATTTTCTCAATCTGCGGAATGTAGATTGCTCGCTGTTCAGCGATATATTTTTCAACGGCATCACTTCGTTCTGTCACTCTTCCAATCTCACGCAGCCATGTTTCAAAACCTGCGATTCCAAGCGGATTGATAGTTCTGATGTAAGGAACTCCATATTTTTCTTCAAGTCCGTTGCCGAGATAATTTCCCAGCGTACCGCAGATACAAGTAGTAGCAAGTGATTCGGAAATATGGCTGAGTTCCTCTACAGTAGAGTTACAGTAAAGGAATATAGGCTCCAGATCAAAATTTTTGAAAATCTCTATAATTTCAGGTCTTGCACTTTCATAGAAATTTTTAAAATTTATCGTATTTCTTTTCTGTTTCGGAGGCTGAACAATACTGCTGAGTACTGCATGGTCGGAAATATCAAAACCTGTAGCCCAGATTCTCGATTTAAACCCCTCACAATGTACTGCCACAATTGGAACGTCTATTTCATCTCTTACATCGTCAACAACGCTGTCAATATCTTCACCGATAATGCCCGTCGCACAGGAGCTTGTCACAAAAATTGCTTTCGGAGAGTATCTCTTGTTGACCTCCAGAATAATTTTTCTGAGTGCGTCTGATGAACCGAAAATAGTATCTTTTTCGTTCATATCTGTTCCGACATAAACTGTATTGTTGGTAACTCCACGCTTTTTCGCCATTACCTTGTCAAGGTAATATGCGCCTGCGCTTACAACGGAACAGCCTGCCGGTCCGTGATGTATTATAGCTACATCTCTGATTGCTGAAAGCTGTCCCAAAGCACAGCTTGAAAGACAGGTACTTGACTGTGAAAAACATCTCGAACAGCCTTTTAATGTGCCACAACCGCTTTGCTCGGCAAGATCGCTGAGCGTACCAATATAGCCTGTTATTGAACCAATACGGTTTTCTCTGGTCGCTACATTTGAGCTTTCTAAATTTACTGCCATATGAGCCTCCTTAGCCCTGATAATTTTCATCAAAAAGATGTGTGGAAAGATAACGAAGTCCGGTATCAGGCAAAACAGCAACGATTGTCTTTCCTGCATTTTCAGGCTTTTTAGCAAGCTTTGTAGCTATATATATAGCAGCTCCCGATGACGCTCCGACTAAAATTCCATCTGTTTTTGCCACTTCTCTTGCTGCTTCATAAGCCTGATTTGTATGTACTTCATACCAGTCGTCATAAACTTTTCTGTCAAGATTAGCCGGAATAAAACGTTCTTCCACATTTTCAAACGGGTGAACCCCTGTAATCTCTTCCTGCTCAGGACGTTCAGGACTCTGAAACGAATCTTCAGTCGGCTGGATACCTACTACCTGTATATTCGGATTCTGGGATTTCAGATAATTTCCCGCTCCTGAAAGCGTACCGCCTGTTCCCACATTGGCAACAAAAATATCGACTTTTCCGTCAGTATCCTGCCATATTTCAGGTCCTGTGGTTCTGAAGTGAACATCGGGATTTGCAGGATTAGTTCCCTGATCGGCAAACCAGTAATTTTTTTCGTCCTTTAGATGTCTTTGAAGAGCTTTGGTAGCTTCAATAAAGTCTGCGCCATATTTTTCAAAGCTTTCAACAATTTCTGGAACTTCTGAAAGCTTTACCGTTTCACCGCCAAAAGCCTGAATCACCTGATATCGTTCGCTGCTGACCTGATCCTGTATATACACACGGAATTTATAACCCTTTGCCGCTGCGATTGCCGCAAGTCCGATACCTGTATTTCCGCTTGTAAGTTCTATAATCGTATCGTCCTTTTTCAATTCACCAGATTTCTCAGCTTCCTCAACCATAGCAAGAGCAATTCTGTCTTTTACACTTTGATTTGGATTGAAATACTCCAGCTTTACAAAAATTTTCGCTTTAAGATCATGCTTTTCTTCGTAATTTTTAAGTTCCAGTAACGGAGTTCTTCCGACAAGCTCCGCAATAGAACTATATATTTTCGCCATAATTTTTACTCCTTAAATGTGATAATCATCTGCCGAATCCATAAGACCAAATTCAAGCAATATTTCTTCCAATCGTTCCTGTGTCATCGGGGTCGGAATATCAAATTTTGTATTGTTGATAACAGCTTTCGCAAGATTTCTGTATTCCTGTGCCTGATTTGAATCCGGTTTGTATTCAATTACAGTTTTCTTGTTTATCTCTGCACGCTGAACAATATTGTCACGGGGTACGAAATACAGAAGCTGAGTTCCCAGTTCCTTTGAAAATGCACGAAGCAGATCGAGTTCCCTGTCAACATTTCTGCTGTTGCAGATGATCCCCCCAAGTCTTACACCTCCTGTTTTTGCATAACGCTTGATTCCCTTTGCAATATTATTTGCTGCATAAAGAGCCATCATCTCGCCGCTGGCAACTATATAGATTTCCTTTGCCTTGCCCTCACGGATAGGCATTGCAAATCCGCCGCAGACTACGTCTCCAAGTACGTCATAGAAAACGTAATCAAGATCATCCGTATAGGCGCCGAGGTTTTCAAGCATATTGATAGATGTGATAATGCCTCGTCCTGCGCAGCCGACGCCCGGTTCGGGTCCGCCTGACTCTACGCATCTTGTACCGCCATAGCCCTCACGCATGATTCTGTCAAGCTCAATATCCTCGCCCTCGTCCCTGATAGTATCAAGTACGGTTTTCTGTGCAAGCCCGCCAAGGAGAAGTCTTGTAGAATCCGCCTTTGGATCGCATCCTACGACCATTACTTTTTTGCCATGTTCGCAAAGACCTGCTGTAAGATTCTGAGTTGTGGTCGATTTACCGATACCGCCTTTTCCGTAAATTGCAATTTGTCTGATTTCTGACATCGTATTCAATTCCTTTCAAATAAGTTTTGTATCTGCTCAAAGGAGATTACTTTTTGGATAGATTCTTCTATCATATCCGGTAACTCCATTGGAGTGATTCCAAGCTGTTCTGCTTGTATGGATGCTCCTTTACCAATTTTGCTGACAAGAAGATATTTACAATCCTTAATCTTCTGCAAATTTTCTATAAGCTGTCCGTCATCATGATTTCCGTAATTGCAAACCGGCTTTACTGCACGAGTTTCAATAAAGCTAAAGCTGCCGTCGTTCTCTATTTTAAAAATCAAAAATTTATCTGCACGTCCAAAATGCTGATTGACAACGATTCCGTCAGATGAAGCAACAGCGATTTTATATGAGTTATCCATGAGAAAACGTTTCCTTTACATTTAATCTTCTCTGATAGATTTGATCGCCGTATTCCGATTTTCCCGGAACTCCTACTGCATCTGCACGGCAATGCTGACAATGACGAAAAACGTCGATATGCTTTGCAGCTTTCGTTCTTGCCTCGTCTATCTGCAAACAGGTAGGAGCTTTCTGGTCAGCAAGTTCAAACTGCGGTATAAGCGGAATAATATTATAAATGCTCGCTCCTGCATCTTTGACCGTTTTAGCAATTTCCTCAATATGTTCTCCGTTGATTTCAGGTACAAGCACAGTATTTATTTTAACAGTAATTCCGGCAGCAGCTACTTTCTGAATACCCTTTAACTGATTTTCAATCAGTATCTTTGCACCTTCAACTCCATCGTAACGCTTGCCGTGATAGATTATATACTTATTAAGTTTTGCCTCTATTTCAGGGTTTATTGCATTTACCGTGACGGCCAGAGAATCAATTCCGACCTCAATTACTTCATCTGCCTTTTCATAAAGCAAAAGACCATTCGTGCTCATACACTTGATAAGTTTCGGAAATTTTGCCTTTATTTTTCTGAATGTTTCCAGTGCATAATCAGAGGCGAGCGTATCTCCCGGTCCTGCGATTCCTGCTACTGTAATTTCAGGACAAATTTTCAGTGCTTTTTCCAGTATATCTATGCTTTCATCAGGTGTAATCACTTTAGAAGTTACTCCCGGACGGTTTTCAATATCGTTTATAACTCTGTCGCAGAAACGACAGGCAATATTACACTCCGGACTTACTGGCAAATGAATTCTTCCAACATTATTTTTATGTCTTCCAAAGCACGGATGGGAGTTTTGCAAGTCCTTATATGTATTACTCATATTATCACTTCTCTTACTTAAATTTACATCAGTATTACCTTTGGCGATGCTGAGCGGATTTGAACCGCCAACTTTGGTTTTGCAGACCTATGCCATTTCAACGGCTACAGCATCATAAAACAAAAAGACCGGAGGAATCGTAAGTGTAGTTCACCTAACAAAACCTCCGGTCTTTCCGGTCAGTCCTTTAATCTGTACTTTTCTGTTTTATCGATCTGAATAATTTTGCCATCCTGCACAATGAGGGTGATACTTCCATATTTCGTGGTACTCAAAAGCTTTTCAAGCATTTCTAAATGCGAATGCTCCGGAATCTGCTTTTTTACTGTTTCGCTCATTAACATTCACCCCCATTCAAAAAGTGTTCATCAGTTATTGCTGAACAGCGGTGTAGACAAATATCTGTCGCCCGAATCAGGAAGAAGTGCAACAATAGTCTTTCCTGCATTTTCAGGTCTGTTCGCAAGAATAGAAGCCGCTTTCAGCGCCGCACCGGAAGAAATTCCTACAAGTATTCCCTCACTTACCGCAAAAGCCTTGCCTTCTGCAAATGCGTCTTCATTTTCTATTGCAATTACTTCGTCATAAATCTGTGTATTCAGTGTATCGGGAATAAATCCTGCCCCAATACCCTGAATCTTGTGCGGTCCGGGCGTTCCTTTGGAAAGTACGGGAGACGTTGCAGGTTCAACCGCTACAATTTTAACGTTGGGATTCCGGGATTTCAGATACTCGCCGACGCCTGTAACCGTACCGCCTGTTCCTACTCCGGCAACGAAAATATCCACCTTGCCGTCTGTCTGTTCCCATATCTCAGGTCCTGTTGTTGCCCTATGAACTGCCGGATTTGCAGGATTCACAAACTGTCCGAGAATAACAGAACCTTCTATCTGCTGATTCAGCTCCTCAGCTTTTGCGATAGCTCCTTTCATTCCCTTAGCACCCTCAGTAAGTACAAGCTCTGCACCGTAAGCCTTAAGAAGATTTCTTCTTTCGACGCTCATGGTATCGGGAAGTGTGAGAATTGCCTTGTATCCCTTTGCGGCAGCCACAGCTGCAAGTCCGATACCTGTGTTGCCTGAAGTCGGTTCGATTATTGTTGCACCGGGTTTCAGAATTCCCTTGGCTTCGGCATCTTCAATCATTGCAAGTGCGATTCTGTCCTTAACTGAGCCTGCTGGATTCAGATATTCCAGCTTTGCAAGAATGGTTGCATTATTTATACCGGCTTTCTTTGCATAGCCGTTCAGTTTAAGTATCGGTGTTCCGCCGATAAGCTCAAGTGCGCTTTCCTTAATGTTGCTCATAATAATTACCTCCATAAAATGATCTCTTAGTTATCCTATTTTTTGTATAGGTATTATCGGGTATGTACTTAGTATACTTCATTTTTTTCATTTTGTCAAGGGCTTTTTGGAAAAGTTAGTTATATACAAAATCTATTGCAAACTATAGAATGATTCAATAGCCCATTCATATCTATAATCCCTTTAATATATTTTTGATACGGTCAAGTGCCTCTTTCAGAATACTTCTCGGACAGGCTACATTGATACGTTGGAAGCCCTCGCCGCATTTTCCGAAGATTTTTCCGCTGTCAAGCCATAATTTTGCATTATGAATAATTCGCCTGTCAAGCTCCTCCGCAGACAATCCTGTTTTGTGAAAATCAAGCCATACAAGATATGTACCTTCAATGTCAATCATGGAAACATCGGGAATATTTTCAGCAATATACTCTTTTGTAAACTCAATATTTTTCCTCACATATTCAATCATTGACCGATACCATTCCTCGCCTTTGCTGTATGCGGCTTCACAGGCAACAAGTCCCATTATGCCCAACTGGCTTGTACCTGCGGCATCAAGTTCCTTTCGAAATTTTCTTTTCAATTCATGATTAGGAATAAAAATGTTTGACATCATCATACTTGCAAGATTGAATGTTTTGCTTGGTGACGTACAAGTAATGCTGATATTCTCAAATTCTTTTTTTAGAGATGCAAACACATGGTGTCTGCCCTTAAATACAAAATCCGCATGTATTTCATCACTCACAACAATTACACCATGTTTGACACAAATATCGCCAAGTTTAACAAGTTCTTCTGCCGTCCACACACGCCCAACCGGATTATGCGGACTGCAAAGAATAAACAGCCTGACTTTTTCAGAAATTATTTTATCTTCAAAATCTTCAAAATCAATATGATAACGATTATCGTCTCCGAGATACAATTCATTTTCAACGATTTTTCTGCCGTTGTCCCGAATAACTTCATAAAACGGATAATATACAGGTGCCTGTATCAGAACACTTTCACCGATTTCCGTATACGCTTTCACTGCCATGGCAAGCGCAAATACAACTCCGGGAGTTTTAATCAGCCATTTTTCCTGAACGTCCCAGTTATGATGTTTTTTCAGCCAGTTTGCCAAAATTTCAAAATATGGCGTCTGCACTTCACTGTAGCCGAAAATCCCATGCTTGGCACGTTCAATTAAAGCATCTTCAATATAAGAAGATGTTGCAAAATCCATATCCGCAACCCAGAGTGGAAGCACATCTTCTGGCATCCCTCGACGTTTTGCAAAATCATATTTTAGACATCTTGTATTTCTGCGGTCTATAACTTTATCAAAATCAAGATTTCTCTCAGACATTCAATTCACGCTCCGTTTCCTGAAATACTTTTTCAAGTTCATAAATCAGATCCTCTGCATTTTCAATGCCCACTGAAAGGCGCAGCGTACTCTCTGTAATTCCGTTTTTCTCATGGATTTCCTGCGGTACATCGGAATGAGTCTGTGTAGTGGGATAAGTAATCAGCGTTTCCACTCCGCCGAGACTTTCCGCAAATTTTATCATGCGGACCTTCTCCAAAATGGAAAGTGCAAATTTCTTGCTTTCTACCTGAAACGTCAACATTGCACCGAATCCGCGAGCCTGTTTTTTCATAATTTCATAACCCTGATGTTCGGGAAGTCCGGGATATATAACTCTTGTGACTGATTTCTGCAATTTAAGCCACTCTGCGATTTTTAAAGCATTTTCCTGTGCTTTTTCCATACGAACAGCAAGTGTTTTGATTCCCCTTAAAATCAGAAAAGAATCGAACGGAGAAAGTCCTGCTCCTGTGGTTTTTATCAAAAATGCAAATTTTTCGCCAATATCAGGTTTATTTGTTACAAGAAATCCCGCAAGCGTATCATTGTGACCGCCAAGATATTTTGTTCCGCTGTGTACTACAATATCCGCACCCAAATCAAGCGGATTCTGAAAATACGGCGACATAAAAGTATTGTCAACTATCAAAAGCAGACCATGCTTTTTAGCTATTTCCGATACAGCAGCAATATCCGTTACATTCATCATTGGATTAGTCGGCATTTCAATATAAACAGCTTTTGTTTCAGGCGTTATGAAATTCTCTATATTCTCTCTGCAACAGTCGATATTTGAAAATTTAATGCCGTTTTTTTCAGATACATTTCTGAAAAGACGAATGCATCCTCCGTATAAATCCGAATCCACAATAATATGGTCGCCGGGCTTGAAAAGCTCCATCAGCAAAGAAATAGCAGCCATTCCGGACGTAAATGCAAAAGCATCAGTTCCGTTTTCAAGATTTGCTACAACCTTTTCAAGATGTTCCCTTGTCGGATTTTGCAGACGTGAATAGTCATATCCCGTACTTTTTCCAACACCCTCATGTGCATACGTTGCTGTCTGATAAATCGGATAACTGATTGCACCGTAATTTACTGTGTAGCCCTCTGTTTCTTCTAAATGCAGACACTTTGTTTCAATTGACCTTTCCATGTTACTCCTCCTGCTGTCATTATACTATTTTATACATATATATAGTATGCTTTAAGGACATTATATCATGGTATTTACATCATGTCCAATACATTTTTCCTCTAACTTTTAATAGACTCAGCCTATATCAATTTTTTCGTACAGACGTGGGAGAAAGATTTGGGATGTTACCTTGTCGGATTTTGCAGACGTGAATAGAATCATAAAACACCTTATTTTCCGGCTTTTTGTAATAAAAATGCACCCAACAATTATATCATTCGTTAGGTGCGATTATGGCTAAAGACTATAGGCAACCCCTAACTGAATAGAGGTTGCCTATATACTGTAATCATCGCCGTTTCCGTCACGATCGGCAATATCCTGCACAGTGATACTGTCAAGGTAACTCGTAATCTGCTGATAAAGTCCCTCCCAAACGAAAATCGTGGAGCACTGGGCTTTTCGTGGACAATCATTGACCTCGTATTCAAGGCAGGCAACAGGAGCAAGACTTCCCTCAGTAGCACGGAGAATATCCCCAACTGTTATCTCACCGGCTTTTTTTGTCAGCAAATATCCACCTTTATTTCCACGGGTAGTTCGGAGCAGACCGGCTCTGTTCAGCATGGGTACAATTTGCTCAAGATATTTTTTTGATATATCTTCGCTTTCAGCGATCGCCTTCAGCGAAACATATTCGTCACATTGGTGTTTTGCCAGATATACTGCCATTCGCAGTGCATATCTGCCCTTTGTTGAAATTTTCATACCAGTCACTCCCTGATAATATTACTATGCCTAATTATATCATAGATTTAGTATGAATTCAAGTGATTTAGGAAAATTATTTCACAGCTGCAAAGCCATTTTTGAGGTCATCTATAATATCATCAATATGCTCTGTACCGATAGAAAGACGAACGGTATTTGGTCTAATACCTGCGGATAACAGCTCTTCTTCGCTCATCTGAGAATGTGTGGTGGATGCAGGGTGAATCACCAGCGACTTAACATCGGCAACATTGGCAAGCAGTGAGAACAATTCCAGACTCTCGGTGAACTTCTTTGCTGTCTCAGCATCGCCCTTAATGTCGAAAGTGAAAATTGAAGCCGCACCGTTGGGGAAGTATTTGCCGTAAAGTTCTTTTTCTCTGCCCTGTGCGAGGGACGGGTGATTGACACGCTCAACTTGCGGATGATTTTTCAGAAAATTAACGACTTTCAAGGCATTCTCCACATGACGTTCCAGACGAAGCGACAGCGTTTCCAACCCCTGTAAAAGCAGGAATGAATTGAATGGCGAAATAGTCGCACCCTGATCTCTCATGATGGTTGTGCGGAGTTTCATGATGTAGGCGATATTGCCGCAAGCCTCGGTAAATACAACGCCGTGATAGGACGGATTCGGCTTGGAAAGTCCGGGAAACTTGTCATTCTTCGCCCAATCAAATTTACCGCCGTCAATAACTACGCCACCCATTACCGTGCCGTGACCGCCTATGAATTTCGTAGCGGAATGTACTACAATGTCAGCGCCATGCTCGATCGGTCTGAGCAGAAACGGAGTCGCAAAAGTATTGTCCACGATAAGCGGAATGCCATGTTTATGGGCAATTTCTGAAATCGCTTCAAGGTCGATGACATCGGAATTGGGGTTGCCTAAAGTTTCAGCATAGAGGAGCTTGGTGTTCGACTGAATAGCTTTCTCAAAGTTTTCTGGATTTGACGGGTCAACGAAAGTAGTCGTAAGCCCCTGTTCCTTCAGAGTATTGGCAAAAAGGTTATATGTACCACCGTAAAGATTTACAGAACTGACGATATGGTCGCCTGCCGTCGCAATATTCTGCACTGCGTATGAGATCGCTGCCGACCCCGAAGCTGTTGCAAGCGCTGCCGCACCACCCTCCAGAGCCGCAATTCTCTGCTCAAAAACATCGGAGGTCGGGTTCATCAGACGTGTGTAGATGTTGCCGCCCTCGGTCAGTCCGAAACGTCCTGCTGCCTGTGCGGAATCCTTGAAAACGTAGGAGGTTGTTGCATAGATCGGCACAGCTCGTGCATCTGTTGCCGGATCGGGAGATTCCTGTCCGACGTGGAGCTGTAAAGTCTCAAATTTATAATTCTTGCTCATAATGATTACCTCTAATCTTATTTATTCTACCTGATTGATAGGCTATATTTGTATTATAGCACACTTTTCCTATCTTGTCAATAGGTTTTATAATATTTTTTGAAATTTTTTTAAAGTCAGTACAGTACGTTTTTCTTTGCTCGCTGGCATTTGCAACTTTGATATGTCTATTTAATTTCACAAGAGGTCTAACGGTTAAAATGCTTCGTGACTGCGTTGTCGTCCTTGAAATATGCACATATTCCTGCGTCCTCCGCCTTGTCACGAAACATTTTTCCTCGTTTCCTTTTTTCGCCTTTCAAGCGTACTGACTATATCAAGCAGACGCTACTTTTCAGATTAGATTGTATAGTCCAGTTTTCTTTCATCAATGATTCGCTTGGATTTATGTTCCGAACGTGTATCAAGACCGCCGTCGGGATGTACAACGACCTTGTAAGGCTTTACGCCGATTCTTGCCTTTAATGCCGCAGAAACCGTCTCTGCAACAGAATCATCAGATGCGGGATTATCGGAATTTTTCTCGATCTCAACGGAGTATTTGCAGGTGAAATCCTTTTCAAATACACGAATAAGATATTCGCCTGCCACGCCGTCAAGTTCTCTGATAACTGCCTCAATATCGCTTGGGAACACATTAACAGCCGAAACAATAAACATATCATCCTTTCTGCCGTTGATGTGGATTCTGCCGTGAGTGCGTCCGCATTTACATGGAGTGTTGTCTATGTAGCCGATGTCACCTGTCTTGAAACGAATGAGGGGTCTTGCGTGTTTACGGAGTGTTGTGAACACCAGCTCGCCTACTTCACCGGGCGGCAGGATCTTACCTGTATGAATGTCGACCGTTTCCACAAGAATATGATTTTCCGCAATGTGCAGACCGTCATGATACTCACACTGTGCGGCACAAGCGCCAAAAATATCGGAAAGTCCGTAAAAGTCATAAACCTCAGCGCCCCATAAATCTTCAATTGCCTTTCGTGTTGCATCAATAGAACCGCCAAGCTCTCCTGCAACGATAATTTTCTTGATTGACAAATCTTTTTTCGGATCGATGCCTGCTTTTTTCGCCTTTTCGCCCAACTGCCATGCATAGGACGGGCTTGTCCAGATAATTGTTGGCTGGTAGGTTTTCAGGATAAACAGCAGTCTTTCGCTGGGAAGAGTGCCGCCCCAGATACACAATGCTCCAAGGTTCTGTGCGCCAATTACATCAGGACCGCCAACATACAGAGAGAAATTCAGGGCGTGAACATAGCGGTCATTTGGTCTCATGCCCACCTGCCAGAACCAGCGGCTTTCCGTATCCTGAAATTCGTCAAAATCCTTTTTAGTAAACGGACTCATTGTAGGCACTCCTGTCGAGCCTGACGATGTTGAAATAAACACAACATCTTCTTCGGGAACGGCACACAATTCACCAAGGAACGAGCCTACGCCCTGTGTGTCACGCTGCGTGGTCTTATTAATGAAGGGGAACTTCTGAATATCGGCAAGAGCGTGAATATCCTCCGGCTTTACACCTGCTTCATCAAATGAACGCTTGTAATAGGGAGCGTTGTCATAGGCAAACTTCACAATCTCTTTCAAATCTTCAAGCTGATTCTTTTCAAGCTCCTCGCGGGGCATTGTTTCAAGTTCCTCATTCCAGAATTTATTGTTAATGTCTCTTGTGCTCATATTACATTACCTCCAATTTTTTCACAGTGTTTCCTGTTCTGCTATTATTATATACCTATTTTACCTATTTGTCTAATATGTATTATCTATAACAAGCTATAGATTCAGTCTATAACGCATTACTTTCTCCAACGCAAAAGATATTGCTGAAATCTGTTAAACAGAAATGTCACAGCAATAACGACAACACCAATAACAATCAAACCGGTAATCGTGCGTGTATAATCGCCAAAATCAGAGTAGTACTTGACATAGTAACCCATGCCATCCCTCGCTCCGATCATCTCAGCAGACGTCAGGAGGATAAATGACACGCTGAGTCCCTGATTGCAGCCGAGGAAAATTTGCGGAAGTGATGCCGGAAGAATAACCGATGTCAGCATGGCAGGCTTTTTCACATTCAGAACTTTTGCGGAATCCACAGTCCTCTTGTCAACGTTCAGTACACCACTCATTGTACCTGCAAATATTGGCCAGAACGATGCCAGAAAGATTACAAAAACCGAAACGGAACGGAACGTGGGTAAAAGTGCAATTCCGTATGGAATATATACGATTGGCGGAATAGAACTGAAAAATTTTGTCAGATATGACGCCGCATTTCCAAGCCTCGCATTCAATCCAATCAGAAGCCCTAAAGGTATAGCTGCCACCGCTGCCAGCAAAAATCCTTGAATAATAATTCCCACAGAGCTTTTGATATTGGTTAAAATAACAGTTTTATCCTCCGCAAACTGAGCAATAACTTTCCCGGGAGCAGGAAAAAGCAAATCATTAAGCAAATCAAATTTAGCCGTTGTCAAAGTCCATACTGTCAGAAATACATAAATAAAGCCAAAAATATCAAGTGTCAGCGACAACGATTCTTTTTTCTTTATCAAAAAGGACAATATGATCACAACGGCTTCTGTTGCAATTGCAAAGACGATCAGACTTGACGTACAGACTTCTTTTTGCGATTTATCGGGCAAAAGCTGTATGAGCATAAGAATTGCGAAAAAAATATGCGTTATTCTTAAAAATCTTGCTTTTATCGTCATAATACAACCTCATTTCCGCCGATTCTGTCAGCAATATCGTGGTAGAACATAGACAGCAGCTTGCTGCGGAATGTAGCATAATCCTTGCGTTCAATCAACTCTTCACGATTTCTTGGACGCTCAAAGGGAACTTCTACAATATCATAAACTGTTCCCGGATGGGATGTCAGGACAACAATTTTATCAGAAAGAAAAATCGCTTCGTCAATATCGTGGGTCACAAATACCACTGTTTTTTTATTTTCGGAGTTTTCTCCCTCCCACAATTTCAAAAGCAGCTCCTGCAATGCAATACGATTTTTCGCATCAAGAGCGCTGAACGGCTCGTCCATAAGAAGAATTTCCGTATCCATTGCCAACGCTCTTGCAATTGCTGCTCTTTGCTGCATACCGCCTGAAAGCTGAGATGGATATTTATTTCTGAACTCGCTTAGTCCCACTTTGTCCAGAAATTCATCTGCAACTTGCAGGCGCTGCGTTCGGGATAATTCCTTCCGCACCTGCTGAATACCAAAAGCCACATTTTTTCGTGTTGTCATCCACGGAAAAAGGGAATAATGCTGAAACACAACACTGCGATTGCTGCCGGTGCCATTCACCTTTTCGCCATCTATCAGCACCTCGCCCTCCGCAGGTTTGTTGATACCCTCCAAAACGCTGAGAAGTGTGGATTTTCCGCAGCCGCTTGCACCGATAATGCTGACGAATTCGCCGTCATTGATAGGAAAGCTGACATTTTTCAAGGCCGTGAAGTTCTTCTTTTTCTCGATATAATCTACGGTCAGATTTCTGATTTCTATTTTACTCGTACTCATTGAAATGCTCCTGCAGCTGCTGATATACAGCATTATCTGGATTTTTCTTTATCACTTCTGCCAATGCGTTCTTGTATATATCTGTATTGTAAAGAGGTTCTATATCATAATCCTCCGTATAGTCAAGCGCTACGATCGTATCTTTCAAGGCAAGCGTACCCTGCTTGTCGGGATCGGGACTGCTGTAGCCATAACCGCCGTAAACCTCAGTACGAATATAATCTTCGTCAATGTCTATGTATTTCTTAACATCTGAAATCGTGCCGTCCTCATTGGTTTGGGTGAAGTCATACGCACGAATTAGGGCACGTTCAAATGCTGTGAACTTCTCTGTGTTATCTTTTAGATTGGACGTTGCAGCGACCTGACGGCAGCAAGGTTGATTCTGCAATGCTGGTTCTTCGGAGCATCTGTACACAATATCATAGCCTTCTCCCTCTGCAAGAGAGGCATATGGAGAGTACACAGAAGCGGCGTCAATGCTATCATTCTTTAGTGCGGCGTAGGCATCCTTCTGACTGTCAAAATAAACGATGTTTACCTCATCACTGCCATCACCGATAGAAATACCTGCATCTTTCAACAAAATTTGCAGCTCGGCATCCTGAATGCTGTTCTTAACCGATGCCACATTTCTGCCTTTGAGGATAGAAATGTCAATGGTGTCAGCATTTTCCGTAAATTCAGGCTTGATGACATAGCCGTGACCATTTGTCATTGCACCTCCAAAGATAGTCAGATCGTGACCATTGCTTAGAAATGTCAAGGACGGAACAGAACCGATAAATGCAACGTCTAATTTGCCTGATTCCAGACCGTTTGAAAGTTCAGCAGCGCTGGAAAACTGCGTCAGTGTGGCATTCAATCCTTCGTCTTTAAAGTAGCCTTCTTCTTGTGCTACAAATGCAAGCAGATGTGCCGTCGAATTAAGATATCCAATAGAAACATCGCTGTTCTCCGACTTCTTTTCTCCGCAGCCTGTAATTGTACTGAGCAAGCTGAGTGCAACTGCTCCTGCAATAATTGATTTTTTCATATGATTCACCATTTCCTTTCCTTATGATAATTCTATTATACACCCACTTTGCATAGTTGTCCAATATGTATTATCTATAAAAAGTGATAGAGTGAATCTATAAGCGGAAAAAATGGGCGAGCATATTGCTCACCCGATTCTTAGATCTTCAGATATTCTTTCAGTTTTCTGATATATACATTTCCGACTTCGCTTAAAAGTGCGTTTTTTCTCGTAATATAGCCGATTTCCATAATGCTGTCATCATCGATTGGTACGGCGGCATAGTCATCACCGTTAAGACTGCCGCAGATAATTCCGGAACAGAACGTGTAGCCGTTCAGACCTTTCATCAGGTTTAGCATGGTGGAACGATCTGATGCTTTTATCACTCGTGCATAATCCGATGTACTGTAGATCTCCTCTGCAAAGTAAAACGAACTTTTATCTCCCTGCTCAAAGGTCAGGCAAGGATAGCTTTCAAGCTCCTCAAAAGTTATTTTTTTACTGCTTGCAAGGGGATGTTCTTTACCAAAGTGGCGAATTATATTTAATATTTTTTAGTAGTGCGGAACAAACGGCTTGTTTACGTTGTTTTGTTAATTTATCATTTAGTCTTTTTTAGTGACTTTTACTTAATTTTTGCCTTAATAGTGCCCTAATAGTGCCCTCAATTTTTATAGGGCACTATTTTTTATGCCTGTTTTTTCTCTTTCTATTTTTGCGTAATTAACATGTCTTGCAGAACATTAGCTGCCTGCTCGTCCGCTTCTGAAATATAGTGAAGATATTTATTTGTAGTAGTAATGTCCCCATGACCTAAACGCTCTTGTACTTGCTTTATATTTACACCGCCGTATAAAAGCAATGTTGCTGACGTATGACGTAAGCTGTGCAACTTTCGGTGTTTTAAATGATTCCTTTCAAGAAACTTTGAAAATTGCTTTGTCGGAGTTTGAGGATTCATAATTTCCCCGTTATCCTGAGTGAACAGCCAGTCATGCTCGCGCCATTGATTACCGAAAGTTTCAGCTTGCTTATCCTTTTCGGATCTTAGAAGTCTTACAAGGTCAATGCAGTAAGGATTAACAGCAACGGTTCTGACTTCATAATCTTTAGGAGCTTTTATCTGAGTAGGCTTGCCTTTTAGCTTGACTGCCGCCCTTTCAATAGTAACTTTATTGTTCACATAATCAAAATCGCTGAATTTAAGGGCGGTAAGTTCTCCACGGCGTGCGCCTGTCATAATTGCTAATTGTATAAATACCTGAAACTGTAAGTCCTCTAGCTCCAGAAGTGACAACATTTCAGCCGCTTCTTGCTTAGTAAAGATTTCTATTTTGGGCGCTACTACCCTAGGTATTGTCAATTTGTCTGCCTTAGCAGGAGACGTTGGTATTAAATCTATTTTAACAGCTTGATTAAATATTGATTGCAAGATAGTCAGGTATCGTTTTATAGTGGCTGGAGACAAATTTCCTGCCGCTGGGGTTTTATCCCGGTTCAATTTTATGTCTCCCTCGGCTAATTGCTTTATGAAAGATTGAATATGAATAGGTTTAATATTTTTTAACCGCAAATGACCCAACGCTGGCTTAAATAGTCTGTCAATAGCACTTTCATACATTTCTAATGTGGTGGGCGATAAACTCTCTTTCATAATATCTTTGTATTGATCACAAAAATCCGCAAAAATAATATTGGTGCTATCCCCAAATTGTCCTCGTTTACATTGCTCCTCAAACATAACAGCTTGCTTGTTAAGCTCCTTTTCAATCTGTTTAGCTGTCATATTGGGATCGGGCTTGTAGGTCATTTCATATGGTTTTAATTTATTTCCTTTAACATCGTATCCACGAGAAACTCTAATCCTATAAGATATAATTTCGCCGTTTTTATTTTTGCGAGTGCTAATACTTGCCATATCCATTCTCCTTTTTTGTGCAACATGCACTAAAAAACATATTTAAATTTGACATTTTAAAACTTTCGTGCCTGAATATGCAACTTTCGTGCCTAACCTATTGCAATTGAAAAAATGCCGAGTATAATAATAACTGTAATCCGGATTCGACAAAAAATACGAAAGGTCGTGTTGTTATGATTTGCATTTTATCTAATAAAATTCCCCTCCAGTGAGGGGGGAGAAATAATTTTATTGATTTAGTTCATCATACATTACTTCGCCGTTATGAATCATTAACAAGACATTATCAGTATTTGAATCATTTAATAGATTAAATGTAATGTTAGCATTATCGTCAAATGTTCTTGCAGCTTCAAGAAATTGATTTGTAGATGTTTTTAAATTTTCAACCATTGCATCCCACTCTGCTTTCAAATCTTCATCTTCTTTAGCTAATAAAACTGATGAAACTATATTTTCTTGCCATAAAGATATAACGTAACTATCAACCTCTTCATTATATTCTACATTGAAACAATTTTCATCAAACCCTTGAGCCATACTCTCTATTAAAATTCTTTCTACAACACCTCTGTCAACGTCTTCATTTGATTTTGTTTCAACTTCTGTTGGCGGTTCTGTTGCCTTTTCACTGGCTATATATAGTGCATCTTTAAAATCAATTCTATCTGTCAACACTCGGTTATACAGACCTTTCATTGTAACTGTATCACCTTTGTCGAGTTTAGGAATTTTGTTTGATTTTTCTTTATCTACGTCAAAATATATTTCATACTCTCCTGATTCGGTACTAAGAGTCATAGAATACTGTCCATTAGAATCCTCAACATTACCAGTAACCTCATAAACTTTGTTATGAAACTCTTTATCCATTCCTGATTTATCATTCAAAAATTTTTCTGCAATTTCATCCGCCGTCATTTTTATCCCGTCTGTTTCGTCAACCTTTGGCACTTTTTCGCCAAAAATAAATGCCAAAATTAAAACAACAACAATTACAATAGGAATTATTAAGAGTAACTTTTTAGAACCTTTCTTTTTATTTTTTTCAACGTTGTCTACTGTTTTCATATGTAATACTCCTTTTAACAAAAATATATAATAAAATTATACTACATATAAAAAGTAATTACAATTAACATTATACAAAAAATATCTAACACAATTTTGTTAAAATGTGACAAAAATCAACAAAACAGAAAATTTGTTCGCAAATGTATTGACATTTTAAAACAAACGTTCTATAATATAAACAAACGTTCTCAGGAAGGAGGTCGATTCAAAATGACCGATAATGAAAGAAAGCAAAAGCTTATAGAAAATATTTTGAATAAATTTGATAAATTGAATAGTATTCGTCAGGAAAAAGAAAAACAGGATTTTAACCCTGTTCCTCTTTCCAGATAAGATAATCCATAAATTTATCAATTTCTTCAAGGTCTTTTATACTTAAACTTTCAAGTTTTTCTCTTAATAAGTCTCGTTCATCTATGATGGGCGGGACTTTTTCATTATTATCACAGTGGTAATCTAATAAATAATCTAATGATACACCAAAGTATGCACCAATTTTAATGAGTATAGTTGAATCTGGCTCTCTTTTATTATTTTCATATCCGCTGTATGTAGTTTGCGGAATTCCTAAATCTTCCGCTACTTCTCTTTGAGATAAATGTCTCGCTTCTCTCAATCTTTTTAACCTATCTTCAAACATTTTAGCACCTCCTATATATAATAATATACTCAAATTGAGAAAAAGTCAACATAAACTTAGTACTTGTACGCAAATCGTCATAATACACAAAAAACGCTAACTCGATTTGAGCATAATTTTATTAATATTCTATTGACAAATTCGCAAAATGAGTTTATAATATAATCATACTCAAAATGAGTTGAAATCAAAATAACACAAGGAGGTGATTAAATGAGTAATTGTGTAGTATCGCTATTTGATAATATTGATGGTGAAATACGCAGAAAGCATACATCTCAAGAAGAATTATGCAATTACTTGGGCATAGAGCGAAGAACATATTTAAATTGGAAAAATAAAAAATCAATGCCCGTAACATATTTTATTATGTGTGCAAAATATCTTAATTGTACACTTGATTATCTTGCAAGAGATGTACAAATCGGTGAATCAACAGAAACCAAGTCAGCGTAAAGGAGGAAACTATGGCTAATAAAATTAGAAAAGGAGGTGATTAATATGGCAGAAACAACAGCGCAGACCGTCATACAAGAGTTTATAGATCAGGATACTGAGTGGTTAGCTGAGATGGTTGAAAAATATCCTAGACAGATACCGATACCGATTTTAGCTGAGAAATTCGGCTGTGATGAAAATACTATACGTGAAAATCTTGAAAGTAAAGGGTTGCTAGGTATTTCGGAACGTAAGCCCGGAAAGGTTAACAGAGGATTTGTTGTGCCAACGGCGCATTTTGTACGATGGTATATGTGTGTATGGCATTTTTGAAAAAAATAAAACCAAGGAGGAAAAAATGAAGCAAACTATATATAACATAAAAACACGGCAATGTGAGACAAATTACAGTCCCGACCCATGGGGAGAGTTAAAAGAAATTAATGACCGTGCGATTATTGATAATATGATTAGAGACTATACTCAGCTTAATATTAAACAGGGCGTGACCAGAGAGCAGCTGAGAGGATAAAATGGGTAAGGAGGAAAAGAAAAAATGGGAACTACATATAAAAGCCGTGTTTACACGGACAGACCGGACTACGCTGATTTTGACACACCAGCAAAATTTCTAGCGATACAAAGCATTATTGCTAAAAGATTGCAGCAGCACCCGAAAGCAATTTGCTCTTACTCAGGCGGGGCAGACAGCGACATCATGATTGACTTGATAGAGCGTACGAGGGAGCTTTTTGAACTGCCGCCGGTTAAATATGTTTTTTTTAACACAGGACTTGAAATGAAAGCAACCAAAGACCACGTTAAAAAAACGTCTGAAAAATACGGTGTCGAAATTGAGGAATGCCACCCAAAAATAAGCATTGTACAAGCAGCCAGAACCTATGGAATACCCTTTGTATCAAAAATTATGAGTCAGGGGTTGGAAAACTGGCAGAAAAAAGGCGTACCACTGAGCATTGCGGAGGAATACGACAAAGCCGAGGATAAGGCGGCAAAAAGAAGAGAACTGAAGGAACGATACCCCAAGTGTGAAAGCCTGATCAACTTCCTTTGCTGTTGTAATTCCGCCGGAGAACCCAGACCTAACATACAGCTTGTAATCAACAGTTCAAAGTATATGCGAGATTTTATCGCAGAGTACCCGCCGGATTTTAAAATATCCGCTAAATGCTGTGATTATTGCAAGAAGCAAATTGCACATAAGGTGCAGAAAGATTACGAATTGATAATCACAGGAGAACGCCGTGACGAGGGCGGAATGAGGTCGGTACCCCGCAAAGATAACACTGCACTATGCTTTACGCAAACCAGCACCGGACAGTACAGACTCAGACCTCTTTACTATGTTTCCGACAAGGATAAGGAATGGTACAAAAATTACTATGGAATTAAGTACTCAGACGCTTACGAGGTTTACGGATTAACTAGAACAGGTTGCTGTGGCTGCCCGATATCTTACAAAGCGGTTGATGACCTCGAACAGATACGTCCATATGAGCCGAATGTCGTAAAGGCGGCGTGGAACATTTTCGGTAAGAGCTATGAGTACAGACAAAAATACAACGCTTATAAGGAAGAAAGAAGAATAAAAAATGAAAGGGTATAAAGGATTTGAGCCAGGGCTGATATGCCGAGGCAAACAGTACGCAGAAAATACGGTATTTGAGGAAGAAGAAGCAGAAATATGCAGTTATGGAATGCATTTTTGTGAAAACCCGTTTGATGTATTGGATTATTATGGCTTCATAAATGATACTGGCGATTTCAATGAGTTTGC
>ERZ1673742.844-NODE-844-length-33365-cov-33.748394_pt1 | contig 33365 bp, 30 predicted proteins | sample MGYA00580208_ERZ1673742 | MGnify/ENA primary metagenome ERZ1673742 (study PRJEB41218, sample SAMN15661774) | gut metagenome | host: Homo sapiens | place: Canada: London | collected 2015-08-20/2019-03-30 | study: EMG produced TPA metagenomics assembly of...
GCACACCGGCCTCGCGCACAGCCTTCAGGGTGTCGGCGTAGGCCTTCATGCCCTCCATGCCCAGCGACTCATAGTAAGCGATCTGCACCTTGTAGCAGCCGGCCACAGCCTTGGTGGCATCAATGAGCTTCTTGTTGAAGCGCACGATGTTCTCGCCCTTGGTCAGGGTGCTGTCCACAAAATCGGCAGGCAGGTAGCTGAAATCGGTGTCCAGACCCACGCACACCGGGCCGCGGGCTTCCACAGCTTCGTACAGTTTGTCCATGTTCGTCATTTGGGTGTCCTCCTGTAAGTCGTATTGTAGAATCCTCTCAGGCGCTTGCGCGCCAGCTCCCCCGAGGGGGGAGCTTTTTCTCTTGAGGGCAACTGTTTCTTTTCGTGATATGCAAACTGCTTTCCGTACTCTCTGAAGCTCCCCCCTCGGGGAACTTCAGAGAGGGTTTCGTTTTTTACTCCTCAGCCTGATAGGTGATCTTACCGGCCTTGATGGTGGCAAACACCTTGCCGTAGAGCTGTGCACCGTCAAAGGGGGTGTTGTGGCTCTTGGAGTGCAGCTTTTCCTTTTCCACCGTATAGGGGGTGTCCAGATCCACCAGCACAAAGTCGGCATCGAAGCCCGGCTCCAGCTGACCCTTGGCAAGACCCAGGATCTCGGCGGGGCGGGTGCTCATCAGGTGCACCAGCAGCTCCAGCGGCAGACCCTCCTGCTTGCACAGCTTAGTGTAGCACACGCCGAAGGCGGTCTCGCTGCCCACCATACCGGCCATGCCCTTCAGCTTATCTTCCTCAGAGTGAGGTGCGTGGTCGGTGGCAATGGCGTCCACGATGCCGGTACGGATGCCCTCCACCAGCGCCTCCACATCGTCGGCGGTGCGGATGGGCGGGTTGACCCGGTAGTCGCAGGTGTCGTTGGTGAACCACAGGTGGTGGGGGGTCACCTCACAGGTGACGGGTGCGCCCCGCAGCTTTGCCATGCGGATGGCGTCCAGCGCACCCCGGGTGGACACATGGCACATGTGCAGCCGGGTCTGGTAGTACTCGCTCAGCCAGCAGTTGCGCACCGTCTCGATATCCTCGGCCAGACGGTAGTCCCACGGGCTGATCTCCATATCCTCAGCGTGGCTCATGACCGTGATGTCCTTCTGGGTGCAGATGGCAAAAGCCCGTGCCATGGTGGCGTTGTCCTGCACGCCGTGGCCGTCCTCAGTAATGAACTTCACGCTGGCGGGCAGGGTCTTGAGGTGGTCGATGCTCACGCCATCAAAGTTCTCGGTGATGGAGACGGTCTGGTTTGCATCGCACAGCCCCACCTCGGCAGCTTTCTGCTCCACCATCATGGCCTGTGCGGCAGAGGAGCAGACGGGCTTGGTGTTGGGCATCAGGTTTACAAAGGTGTAGCCGCCGGCGGCAGCGGCGCGGCTGCCGGTCTCGATGTCCTCCTTGTACTCAAAGCCCGGGGTGCGCCAGTGGCAGTGCAGATCCACAAATGCGGGCAGCACAGTCAGCCCACCGGCATCCACCACCGTCTCGTTCTCGGCGGCAAGGGCGGAAAGATCCTGCCCTACGGCAGCGATTTTGCCATCCTTTACATAGATCTCGAGCGGCCGTCCCTCGGTGTTCACAGCGTTTGTCAGCAGCATCGCGGTTCCCTCCTGTAATGATATTTTTGTGTGTCAGGCGCCCGAAAACGGGCAAAAAAAAACTTTTCCCCGCAAAGGGAAAAGCTCATTGCGCAAAAAAAGGAAACAACGAAGCCACGGCAAAACCGGACGCGAACTGCTTGTTCAGTTTCGGGTTCTGGGCGCTGCACAGCATGGTGTTTCTCCTTTTCTTGATGGTTGCGTTTTCATTCGTATTATTTTATCATAGAACCGCAAAATGTGTCAATGGCTGTGCGCAAAAACAGGTGCTAAAAGGTTTCTGGTATCTCTCGCCGAATTTTGGACACTCTACCCAAAACCCGAGTCACGCGGCAAAATAACTGCCATTTTGTTCCACAATCCCTAGTGCAGCACTGTACTTTCGTCTCCTGCTGTGCTATTATAATACGGTAAAAGGGAGAGCCCCGCCGCGTGGGCGGGTGTTTATGGGAAAGAGAGGTTTTCCGCATGGGTTTACTTGAGGACGCGCGGAACATCCAGCGCAAGGACCCCGCCGCACGCAGCGTGCTGGAGGTAATGCTGCTGTACCCGGGATTCCACATTCTGGTGTACCACCGCATTGCGCACTGGCTGTACCAGCACAAGCACTTTTTTCTGGCACGATGGGTCAGCCAGCATGGCCGCCACCGCACCGGCATCGAGATCCACCCGGGTGCCACCATCGGCAAGTGTCTGTTTATCGACCACGGCATGGGCATCGTGTTCGGCGAGACCTGCGAGATCGGGGATAACTGCACCATCTACCACGGGGTAACGCTGGGCGGTACCGGCAAGGATACCGGCAAACGCCACCCCACCTTGGGCAACAACGTGCTTATCGGCGCGGGCACCAAGGTGCTGGGCCCGGTGTTCATCGGGGATAACGCCCGCATCGGTGCGGGCAGCGTGGTGCTGCGCAACCTGCCCGCTAACTGCACCGCCGTGGGCGTACCCGCCGAGGTAGTGCGTATCAACAACAAGGCGGTGAACCCCGCCGACGATCTGGACCAGCAGGATCTGCCGGACATCGTCTCGCAGCGGCTCACCGATCTGGACCGCCGCCTGAGCCAGCTGGAAAAGGCCGCGCAGGGCGATATCCCGCCCACTGCCGCACAGATCGCCGCCCGGCAGCGGAAATAAAAGATTTCTTTGAAAAAAAGAGGAGACAGGCTTCCCGGAAAGGGTCGCCTGTCTCTTTTTTGTTGTCAGCTGCAGTTATAACACCGGCTCACCGTTTTCTTTATTGCAGTACATCCGGGCATCGGCCTGCCGGATGGCCTCGGTCAGGGGCTGCACATTGCACACGCCGCCAATGCTTACCGAAAGCCGGAGCTCCGGGTGGCTGGGCACCCGTGCCGCCTGCACAGCGTTCTGCACCCGCCGGATGACGCTTTCTACGCCGTCAGGGCAGTTCTGGGGCATCAGCAGCAGAAATTCATCGCCGCCGTAGCGGATCAGGATATCAGTCTGGCGCAGACAGCTCTGCATGGCTGCGGCCACGGTCTGCAATGCTTCATCTCCCACCAGATGTCCAAAGCTGTCGTTGACCGACTTAAACTGGTTCACATCGATCATCGCCACACCGCCGTGCATCTCGCCCCCGGCAAGGAACTTATCAAAATAGCGGCGGGTGTAGGCTCCGGTCAGGGGGTCTACGAAGGCGCTGCGCTCCATGCCGTTGCAGCGGTCCAGCAGCAGCCGGTGGCCGCCCATATCCAGCCAGCGGCCATCCGTCAGCCGGGTGACCATTTCCAGCATACAACTCCTGCCGCCTACCTCGATATACTTGGAAATGACAAAATAGGCTTCCTCGTCCTTGAACTCGATCTTATTCAGGATGGTCTTGCGGGCGTAGGCTTTGGCGGAGATGCAGTTTTCGCACCGGGTATCCTTGTTCCATACCATGTGGCAATTGCCGGGCTTTTCGGTCAGGATGCCGTCACTGTCCAGCGCAAGCACCTTGCGGTGCTCCGGGTCTACCAGACGCACCACATCAAAGATGCCCTGCAGCCGCCGTAGGAACCGGGCGGAATCTTCCTCCGGGTCGATGGCGGTCAGTAGCTCTGCCTGATGCTCCACGCGGTGCTGTTCATCGGTGAGGTGCCCCAGCACGTTCACGCAGCGGCGCACCCCGGCACCGCTCCAGATGGTATGCAGCGCCATCCGGTGCAGGTGCGGCTTCCCATCTCGCTGCACCATGACCGGCAGCACCACGTCCGGCGCTTCCGGCGTGGCGCGGCTGATGGCCTTGGAAAGCTTGCGCCGATCCTGCTCGTTCAAAAAGCCAAGTCCCTTGCCCTGCGCAAAATCGGTCACCGTTTTTTGCTGCAAGGGCTCGGCATGGTAGTCATACACCGTCACGCTGCCTGCCAGCAGGTCGTAGTCGAACCGGATGCCACCGCACTGGGCGGCGTAGAAATCCGTGCGCTCCTTTTCCTGCTCCAGCAGCAGCTGGGAGTGGTTCTCCCGGGGCAGCGCCTCCCGGTGCAAAATCTCCTCGGAAAGGCGGTGGGTCTCCTGCCGGAAGCCCCGGTCCCACTCCGAGCGGGCCAGCTCGGTGCGCAGCTGCTCCGAGGACTCTCGCAGGCAGTCCAGCAGCAGCGGGTTGAACGCGCCGCACTCGCCGTTCAGGATCATGCGCAGCGCGGTGTCGTGGTCGTAGGCGTGCTTATAGCAGCGCTCGCTGGTCAAAGCGTCGTATACGTCTGCCAGTGCCACCACCTGCGCCGCAATGGGAATCTCATCCCCTTTCAGCCGGTCGGGGTAGCCATTGCCGTCCCAGCGCTCGTGGTGCCAGCGACAGATGGCGTGCGCCACCTGCAAAAGCGGCTCATCCCGCGCAATCGCCTGTCCCAGATCCTGCAGCATCTGCGCACCCGCCACGGTATGGTTCTTGATAACGGCAAACTCTTCGGCGGTCAGGCGGCCGGGCTTGTTCAGGATCTCCTCCGGGATGACGATCTTGCCGATATCATGCAGCGCCGAAGCGGTGCTGATGAGGGCGATATCGCTTTCGTCCAGCTGATAACGGTCGGTCTTTTGCACCAACTGATGCAAAAGCAGGTCGGTCAGGGTGCGGATGTGCAGAACATGCAGCCCGCTTTCACTGTTGCGGAACTCCACCACATGGCTCAGGATGCTGATCATCAGCACGCTGTTGTGCTCTTTTTCGTACACCTGATCGGTGACAAGGCGGGTGAGCCGCTTTTGCTTGGCGTACAGCATGAGGATATTCTTCACCCGGCGTATAATCATGATCCGCTCGAAGGGGCGGCGGATATAGTCTGCCACACCCAGATCATAGGCACGCTCAATGTTGGCGGTATCCTCTGCCGCCGAGATGACGATGACCGGGATCTCGTCCAGCCATGTGTGATACTTCATCACCCGCAGCACGTCAAAGCCATCCATGCCCGGCATCATCAGGTCCAGCAGCAGCAGGGAGATATCCGTGCGCTGCCGCATCAGTTCCACTGCCGCTGCGCCATCCTCCGCCTCCAGATAGTCATAGCCATCGCCCAGTATCTCCTTGAGCAGGGCACGGTTGATCTCGGAATCATCCGCGATCAGGATCTTCGGTTTCTCGTTCATGGCCATGTTTCTCCTTTTGCGGCGCATCCTTCTGCCCCGGCTTTGTTCCGGGCACACCGTCCGCACTGACTGGATGTAATAGGTTTTCCCTGGCATCCGCTTTATAGCATTCATTTATACTTTACTGGATTTTACAGCAAAATGCAAGGCTGCGTGCAACATTTCTGCCATTTTCCGGTATTTTCCGCAAACGTTTTCATTCCCGGTTGTATAAATGCAATCCAATTTTTACAGTACCCTTTGCAAACGTTGTTCGAAAGCAAGCCGTTTGTCGTTACAGCCCTTCCTGTGAAAATGCGGTTGCCGCGCTCCGTAGAGCGCGGCAACCGCGAAATATAAACCTTATTTCCGCTGACGATGCGCAAAGCAAAGCGGAGCGCATTTCAAATCGTCCCACGCAGAAAGAAAAAGGACTGCTGCGCAAAACACGCAGCAGTCCTTTTAAGATTCATTCTTGGGGCATCATGGCATCGAACCAGCCCATCAGCTCCGCAGCCATCTGTTCCAGCCGGGTCTCCGGCTGCCATGCAGGCTGTGCAGGCTCCGGGGGCAGTGCCTGTTCCGGGGCGCAGAGGCTTTCTTCCGTTTCCGGTGCAGGCTGTTCCGGTGCAGCCTCGCACTGCGGCACAGCCTCGGGGGCTGTATCCGGCTGCGCAGGTGTTTCCGGGGCGGTCTGCTGCATGGCGGCAAGAGCAGCCTCGGCTCTGCGGCAGGCGGCTTCGGCCTTTTCTGCCCGGGCATTGGCCTGTTCCAGCTGCTCCCACGCCTGCTCACAGGCGGCTTCCAGCTCTGCATTATCGTGCTTGAGGGCAAGCAGGGTGCGCTCAAAGGCGAACATCCGGGTCTGATACCGGCGCACCTCGGCGCGTGCCGCAGCCAGCTTGCGGCTCAGCTGCTCTGCCTGTGCCCGGGCGCTTTCCGCCTGTGCTGCGGCAGATGCCTGTACAGCGGCCTGCCGGGCAAATTGTCCGCGCAGGGCACCGGTCTCCCGCTCTGTCTGCACCATGATGCCCTCCCATGCACACCTTGCACGGGGCTTTCGCTGACCGCATGGGCGCAGCTGCCAGCCCCATTGTAGCCTGTAATTACTTCCGCTTGTTCAGGATGGCCAGCAGCTCGTCGTAGTAACGATTGTCGCTGCTTTCCTCTTCCACGGCCTTCTTTTCAGCCGGAGCAGCAGCCGGGGCGGCATTGGATGCCGGGGCTGCGCTTGCGCCGGTATCGCTGCTGAACACCGCAGACGGCACAGACTGTGCACCGCCCATGGCGTTGTTGATGCTGTTGCGCAGGTCGCTGGCGCTCTTGTTGTCAAAGCCGGTGGCCACAACGGTCACGCGCATCTCGTCGGACAGGTTCTCATCAAAGGCAGTACCCCAGATGATGTTTGCATCGGGATGTGCGCTCTGGGTGATGAGGCCTGCGGCGGTCTCCACATCCTCCAGACCGATGTCCGGGCTGGAAGTGATGTTGATGATAACGCCGTGCGCACCGGCAATGCTGGTCTCCAGCAGCGGGCTGGAGATAGCAGCCTTGGCGGCGTTCTCGGCCTTGCCTGCACCCTTGGCGCTGCCCACGCCCATGTGGGCGTAGCCGGCATCCTTCATGATGGAGCGCACGTCGGCGAAGTCCAGGTTGATGAAGGCAGGCACGTTGATCAGGGCAGAGATGGACTCAACGCCCTGACGCAGCACGTTATCGGCGGCCTGGAAGGCGTTCATCAGGGTGATCTTTTCCTGACTGATCATCTTCAGGCGCTCGTTGGGGATGACGATCAGGCTGTCAACGTGCATCAGCAGGTTGGCAATGCCCTGCTCGGCCAGACCCATCTTGCGCTTGCCCTCAAAGGAGAAGGGCTTGGTAACGATGCCGACGGTCAGGATGCCCAAATCGTGTGCCACCTCGGCCACAACGGGTGCCGCACCGGTGCCGGTGCCGCCGCCCATACCGGCAGTGATAAAGACCATCTGGGAGCCCTTGAGGGCATTGGCGATCTCGTCCTTGCTTTCTTCAGCGGCGCGCTGGCCGATCTCCGGGTCTGCACCCGCACCGCGACCCTTGGTCAGCTTGGAACCCAGCTGCACCTTGACCGAGGCATGGTTCTTAGCCAGTGCCTGCTGGTCAGTATTCATTGCGATGAACTCCACGCCCTGCAGGCCATCGCTCACCATGCGGTTCACAGCGTTGCCGCCGCCGCCGCCCACACCGATCACCTTGATCGTCGTAACGTTTTCGTCCAGTTCTTCATCGAGCATCAATGCCATAACTTTGTCCTCCATCGGATTTTTATGTGGAACTGCGCAAATGCCGCACAGAAATTATCATACGATATTTATATAACTGTATCGTATCATTTTTTTGCTCCGATTGCAAGACAAAATTGCTTTTTCGTGGGTGTTTTTTTCACAACCCCACTCCGGGCGGGTATTTCCTGCCAAATCTGTGCGCCCAGCCCCGCCAAAAGCCGGTCAAGGTCTGCATATCCGCGCCGGACAAACTCCACCCCGCCAAGGCGGCTGCTGCCCCGGGCAGCCAGCGCCGCAAGCGCCAGCGCCGCCCCGCCCCGCAGGTCCGGTGCAGTCAGCTTTGCCCCGCGCAGCGTCCCGCCCGGCTGCACATACAACGTGCGCTCTGCCACCCGGACGTTCGCACCCAGCGCCGCAAAGCCCTCGGCACAGGCAAAACGATGCTCAAACACCCTGTCCTGCAGGCAGCTTTCCCCCTGTGCGTAGAGCATCACCGCCGCCAGCAGCGGGGCGGCGTCCGTGGCAAGGCCCGGGTAGGGCGCTGTGTGCACGTTTCCCGCGCCGCGCAGTGCCCCGAACCGTGAAATGGCGGCAGCATCGTGTGCCCGCTCTACGGTGCAGCCCATTTGTTCCAGAATTTCCAGCAGCGGCGCATACAGCCCGGGTGCGCAGCCCGCCAGTTCTACCCTGCCGCCCGCCGTTGCCGCCGCGCAAGCCAGCGTGGAGGCGATGATGCGGTCTGCCACCGGCATGAAGGTGCAGCCCGCAAGGCAGCGCCTTCCCTGCACCCGGATGGTGTCAGTGCCTGCGCCCTCCACGCAGCCGCCGCAGGCGTTGAGGAAGGCGGCAAGATCCGTGATCTCCGGCTCTTTTGCAGCGCCATGCAGCACGGTCTGTCCCTGCGCCGTGGCGGCGGCCAGCAGCAGCGTCTCGGTAGCGCCCACGCTGGGGAAACTAAGACAAATTTCTGCGCCCCGCAGCCCCGCCGGGGCGTACAGCGTAAGCTGTCCGGGTGCAGCGGGCAGCTGCCGCACGCCCATCTGCGCCAGCCCCTGCAAATGCAGGTCGATGGGTCTTGCCCCGATGCGGCACCCCCCGGGCAGCACGGTGCTTACCCGCCCCAGCCGCGCCAGCAGCGGCGCACAGAACAGGATGGACGCCCGCATCCGGCCTGCGGCCTCCGGTGCAAGGTCGGTGCGCATAGGCTGTCCCTGCACCACCAGTTCTGCGCCCTGCCAGCCTGCCGTGCAGCCCACGCCCCGCAGCAGGGCAAGACAGTCCTCTACGTCCGTCAGGCGCGGCACATTTTGCAGCCGCACCGGCCCGCTGCACAGCAGCGAAGCTGCCAGCAGCGGCAGCACACTGTTTTTGGCCGCAGGCACTTCCACCCTGCCCTGCAAAGGCCGCCCGCCCGTAATGATCCAATCCCCAGCCATGCCAAGACCCCCGTTCTGCAAAAGATACCCCATGGTATGCAAAACGAGGGTCTTTGGTCAACAAAATGCGCCGGAAACGGCTTTCCCGCCGTCTGCGGGATTTGTCCGGTCATTTGTCCGCTTTTTTCCGCATTTCCGCGCCGGTTTTGTCCCGCTGCGGCAGGAAATATCGCCTTTCATCAGCTTTCGCCCCGGGACACCGAAAGCACGATGCCCATCTCGCCCAAAAGCATCATCAGGCTAGTGCCGCCGGAGGAGAAAAAGGGCAAGCTGATGCCGGTGTTAGGAATGGTGTTGGTGACCACCGCGATGTTCAGCACCGCCTGCAATGCAACCTGCACCACAAAGCCCACCACCAGCAGTGCCCCGAAACGGTCCGGTGCATAGGCCGCCAGTGTGATGCCCCGCCACAGCAGCGCGCTGAACAGCAGAATGACCGCACACGCGCCCAGAAAGCCCAGTTCCTCGCAGAGGATGGAAAAGATGAAGTCGTTCTGCGGCTCAGGCACGAACAGATGCTTCTGGCGGCTGTTGCCCAGCCCCAACCCCGCCGCCCCGCCGGAACCGATGGCATACAGGCTCTGGATGGTCTGGTGGCCGTCGCCCAGCGGGTCGGCAAAGGGGTCGAGCCACGAGTTGAGACGGTCGGCGGCGTAGGGCACCAGCTCCGGCATGAGCACGATGGCCGTGCCGATGGCGGCAGCGCCGCCTGCTCCTGCCAGCATGAACCACCGCAGCCCGGTACCACCCACGAACATGAGCACCGCGCCAATGCTTAAAATCAGCACCGTGCCGGAAAGGTGGGGCTCCAGCAGCATGAGCACCGCCACCACCCCCAGCACCAGCGCAAAGGGCACTACCCCCACCGCAAAGCTGCCCATGCGGTCATGGTTCAAAGCGATGATATGGGCAAACACCAGTACCACCGCAAATTTGGCGATCTCGCTGGGCTGCAATGTGCCAAGCCCCGGCAGCACAAGCCAGCGCTTGCAGCCGTTATATTCCGGCATGAACAGCACCGCCGTCAGCAGCACCAGCGAGAGTGCCAACAGCGGCCACGCAAGCTTGTGATAGATATGGTAGTCCACCCGGCTGGCCATCCACATGGCCCCCAGCCCTATGGCGGCGTACAGCAGCTGCGGCCGCACATAGGCAAAGGCGTCCTGCCGCCGGTACAGTGCCACCGCGCTGCTGGCGCTGCACAGCATCACCAGCCCAAAAGCTACCAGCGTGAGCACCAGCACCAGAAAAGGCAGGTCCATGGGCGGCAGCGGCCGCAGCAGCCCTTTGCGGGCAGCAGTTCTGTGCAATCCCGGTCACCTCCGTTTCTGTTATTGTACGCGGATGCGGGGGCGGTTAGTCATACGCACCGCCCCCGGGCGCATAAACTGCCCGCAAAGGGGGTGCTGCCATGCGCGGTTCAAAACCCATGGACGCCCTGCGCACTTTGCCGGAGCGGGAGTTTCGTCTGCGGGCACGGCTCATTGCGGTGGGCCTGTGCGCCGTCTGCTTTGCAGGGCTCATCGGGCGGCTGTTCTGGCTGCAATTATGCACCGGCGGCTGGTACACCCAGCGAGCGCTGGGGCAGCAGCTGCGGGACACCGTTGTGCCCGCTGACCGGGGCAAAATATACAGCGCCGACGGTGCGCTGCTTGCCGCCAACAGCAGCTGCTGGACCCTGCGCGCCAGCCCCCGGGAGATGCCGGAGGAAAAGCTTGCCCTTGCCGCCAAGGGGCTTGCGGAGATTCTGGAGCTGGACGAGGCCAAGCTGCTGGAAAAGTTCAACGACCGGCGCTCCAACGACTGCCTTTTGCGCTACCGGGTGGAGCGGGAAACTGCCGATGCCGTGCGGGATTTCTGCGCAGAGAACGGTATTACCGGTGTGCGCATCAATCAGGACTCCAAGCGCTGGTACCCACAGGGGGAGTTTTTGGCCTCGGTGCTGGGGTTCACCAACGTAGACAACGCCGGGGTCAGCGGGCTGGAGCTCGAATACAACGACACCCTTACCGGGCAGAACGGCGTGGTACTGACCGCCGTGAACGCTTGGGGCTACACGCTGGCGCAAAGCTACGAAACCGAGCTTGCTCCGGTGGAGGGCTGCGGGCTGCGGCTGACCATCGATGCAAATATTCAACATTATCTTGAAAATGCGTTGAATTATGCGGTGCAGGAGCACCATGTAGCCGCCCGCAGCGTGGGCATCGTGATGGAGGTGAACACCGGGGCAGTGCTTGCCATGGCTACCACCCCGGCCTACGACCCCAACCAGCCCCGGGTCATCGCCGACAAGGCCGCGCGCGCCGCCGTGGACGCCCTTTCCGGTAAAGAGCGCGCTGCCGCCTTGCAGCTGGCGCAGCAGACCCAGTGGCGCAACAAGGCAGTGAGTGACTTATACGAGCCGGGCAGCGTGTTTAAGCTCATCACCTGCGCGGCGGCGCTGGATGCCGGAGCCATTACCCGGCACTCCACCTTTTACTGCGGAGACTCTATCTCGGTGGCGGGCACGCGGTTCCACTGCGCTAATCACAAGCGCCACGGCAGCCAGACCGTGACCCAGGCACTGGAAAACTCCTGCAACCAGAGCTTTATCCAGATCGGGGCGCGGCTGGGTAAGCAGGCTTTCTGCGATTATTTTGCCGCCTTCGGCCTGCGGGAGCCCACCGGCATCGACCTGCCCGCCGAGCCGAAAAAGAGCCTGTACTACACCGCCGATCGCATGGGGCCGGTAGAGCTTGCCTCCTGCGCCTTTGGGCAGAGCAGCAAGATCTCGTATCTGGAAATGGCTGCCGCCGTCTGCGCGGTGGTGAACGGTGGCAAGCTGATGCAGCCGTATCTGGTCTCGGACATCCTTGCGCCGGACGGCAGCGTTTTGCAGCACAACCAACCGGTCTGCAGGCGGCAGGTCATCCAGCCCGCCACCTCTGCCACCATGCGGGAGATGATGGAGGCAGTGGTGCTGTACGGCGGCGGGCGCAACGCGCAGATCGCGGGCTACCGGGTGGGCGGCAAAAGCGGCACCAGCCAGAAGCTGGACAGCGCCGACGAGAAGGCGCGCATTGCCAGCTTTGTGGCGGTTGCACCCATCGATGACCCACAGTTTTTGTGTCTGGTCTGTCTGGATGAGCCCCACAGCTGGACCACCGCCGGCGGCAGTCTTTCGGCACCGGTCTGTGCAGAGGTGCTGGAGCAGACGCTGGTGTACAAAGGCGTCCCCCGGGCAGCAGACACCGGCAGCGCTGACGCGCAAGCCGCTGCCCTGCCCGCTGATGGGGACAGCTTTGATGGGGCGTGATGATTTGGAATGCGCGCCGCGTTCGCTTTGCGCATAAACAGCGGAAGAATGATTTTTAATTTGCAATTCTGGAAAATCTGCGGATTTTCCAGAATTGCCTTTTCACGGGAGGGGTCGTGGCGGGAAGCAGCATTTGCAGCGCCGCTTTCTACGAAAGCGCGGCGCTGCGGGCGAGCGCTTGCTCCCCCGAGAGGGCCGACTTCCCCCGGCCGGGGGAAGATGTCACCGCAGGTGACAAAAAGGGGAATCTGTCGCGCAGCGACTGAGGGGCTATAGATGGAGAAGCGAAAAAAGCGTTAAAGCGATAGCGCCGACTGGCGCAGCGCTAGCTTTTTTGTGCTTCGACTTCTTCTTTAGGATTGTCAAGGGCGTGCAGCCCTTGACCCGTTGCGGGGTGGGTGGAGTCCAGAGGTAGGGAGGGGGGAGTCGGAACACCCCTCCCTGCCTCTGGCCCAGCGGAGCGTCTTTGCACGCTTGCGGCAAGCAGATACCTTTACCCGCAGCGCCGCTGCAAATGCTGCTATTCGGCCGCAAAAAAATAACGGAATGTCCGCAGACATTCCGTTACGCTGAAATGTATAATGATTTTTAGTTCTGGTTCGGCTGGGGACGGAAGGTGATCTCGCCGGTAGTGCTGTCCATGGCGTCCACGATGGCAAGGCTCTCCAGCTGGATGCCCTTGCTGCGGATCAGCTCACCGCCCTGCTGGAAGCCCTTTTCCACGGCGATGCCGATGCCCTCTACGGTGGCACCGGCTTCCTCGGCCAGTTCCAGCAGACCCATCAGGGCGCAGCCGTTGGCCAGAAAATCATCGATGATCAGCACATGATCCTCCGGGGTGAGGAACTTTTTGGAGACGATGACATTGTAGATTTTTTTGTGGGTGAAGGACTGGATCTGAGTCTTGTAGTTGTCGTAGTCCAGATTGATGCTCATAGATTTTTTGGCAAACACCACCGGCACGTTCAGCTCGCTGGCTACCACAGCCGCAATGCCGATGCCGCTGGCCTCGATGGTGAGCACCTTGTTGATGGGCTTGCCTGCAAACAGACGCTTCCACTCCCGTGCCATCTCGCGGAACAACGGGATGTCCATCTGGTGGTTGATAAAGCTGTCCACCTTGAGCACGTTGCCCTCGCGCACAATGCCGTCCTTGCGGATACGATCTTCCAGCATCTTCATAAAATATATCCTCCAACCCTTGCAGGCGCGTTTTCTGCCTCCGGCTCGCCCGCCGCGAAAAGTGCCCGCCTGTTTTCCATTCCCGGGTGCGCGCCACACGCACCCATCATATAATGTTTCACCTAGTATACCGGAAGCATCCCGCTTTGACAAGGGGTTTTCATGCCAAAATTCGTAAAATTACGACACCAAACCTCTTCGTTTTTTCTAAAAGTATGACCTTGTCCAAAAATACCGAAACTTCGTGAGGTTGTCGGGTCATTTTTGGTTTATCCTCCCTTGTTCTTTCGCGGTTTTTGAGTATACTATTCTTAATAGGAGAAGGGTCATATCCGGGATTTTTGACCGGACGAGGAGGAAAATGGTATGAAAACAGGACTTGTGCTGGAAGGCGGCGCTATGCGCGGAATGTTCACCGCCGGCGTACTGGATGTGCTGATGGAGCATAACATCCAGCTGGACGGTGCCGTTGGTGTGTCGGCGGGGGCAGTGTTCGGCTGCAACTACAAGTCGCACCAGATCGGACGCACCATCCGCTATAACACGGAATACTGCACCGACAAGCGCTACGCCAGCTTTGGCAACCTGCTGCGCACTGGCAACCTGTACAGCGAGCAGTTCTGCTACCATACCGTGCCGGAAAAGCTGGATCCCTTTGACACCGAGGCTTTCCGGGAGAACCCCATGGACTTTTTTGTGGTGTGCACCGATGTGCGCACCGGCGAGCCTATCTACCGCAAGTGCCGCACCGGCGACGCCGAGGATATCCAGTGGATGCAGGCTTCGGCATCCATGCCGCTGGCGGCCAAGATTGTGAAGATCGGCCACTATCAGCTGCTGGACGGCGGTGTTGCGGATTCCATTCCTGTGCGCTTTTTCGAGTCTATCGGCTACAAGCGCAACCTGATCATCCTGACCCAGCCCAAGGGTTTTGTAAAGCAGAAAAACAAGATGCTGCCCCTTATCCGGGCAAGGTATGTGCGCTATCCCGCTTTTGTGGAGGCCGTGGCAGACCGGCACCAGCGCTACAACGAGACGCTGGCCTATATTTCCATGCTGGAGCAGTCCGGCCGGGCCTTCGTCATCCGCCCGCCCATCCCGCTGGAGATTCCCTCCATGGAGCGCGATCCCGCCCAGCTGCGCCGCGTTTACGAGACCGGCCGCGCCGTGGCACAGATTCAGATCGACAAGATCGCAGCCTATGTGGAGGAGTCCAAGGCTGCAACGGAAGAATAATACGAAAGGCTGCTGCACAGGTTTGTGCAGCAGCCTTTTTTTGAGCGGAATTTGATTTTAGGCTTCAGAAACGCCTGTGGGCGTTTCTGAAGCCTTTTTTCACGGAGAGATATAAAAAAGAGGCCTGCACCTTGCGGTGCAGACCTCTTGATGTTCAAGAAAGAACGGTAAGAGAAGGGGTTAAATTACTTAACCTCAACCTTAGCGCCAGCCTCTTCCAGCTTCTTCTTGATGTCGTCAGCCTCAGCCTTGGAGACCTTCTCCTTGACAGCCTTGGGAGCGCCATCGACGATAGCCTTAGCTTCCTTCAGGCCCAGACCGGTGATCTCCTTCACCAGCTTGATGACCTGCATCTTGGTAGCGCCAGCCTCAGCCAGGATGACGTCGAACTCGGTCTTCTCTTCCTCAGCGGCAGCAGCAGCGCCAGCAGCAGCGGGAGCAGCAGCAGCAACAGCAGAAACGCCGAACTCCTCGCAGTAAGTGTCGATCAGCTCCTTCAGCTCCAGAACGGTCAGGCCCTTGACGGACTCGATGATGGCAGTAATCTTCTCAGAAGCCATGGTAATAACCCTCCAATATCAATGGTTTTAGTTTGTTTCAGTTTTTTGTTAAGCGGCGGTCACGCGGCCATCAGGCAGCGGGCTCCTCCTGCTTGTCGGCATAAGCCTGCATTGCAACGGCCAGACCAGACAGAGTGCTGGTGAGGGCGCCTGCAAACATGGACAGCATGCCTTCGCGGTTGGGCAGCTTTGCGATAGCGTTGGTCTCGGCAGCGTCCATGACCTTGCCTTCCATGAAGCCAGCCTTCACGACGAACTTCTTGGACTTATCGCCATCCTGGTACTTGCACAGGATGCGGGCAGCAGCCATGGGGTCATCCTCGTGAGCAAAAGCAACAGCGGTGTCGCCCTTGAAGTTCTCAGCCAGACCCTCCAGAGCGGTACCCTTAACTGCCAGACGCAGCATGGTGTTCTTCACGACCATGTAATCAACGCCTGCCTCACGCAGCTCCTTACGGAGCTTGGTGTCGTTCTCGACGTTAATGCCGCCGTAAGCGACGACGCAGCCGGAAACCGCACTCTCAAACTTTGCCTTCAGATCAGCGACATAAGCCTGCTTTTCAGAAAGAATCTTTGCACTGGGCATTCGGTTTCACCTCGTTTCAAAAACTTGTATCGAAAGCCGGAGCAATGAAAAAAGCCTCTCTCCCGCGCACTGCGCCGAGAGAGAGGCATAAAGCAACTTTACGCACGTTTCTCGGCAGGCGGTCAAACTTTACACTGGACTCCAGCGCCTGCTGTCTTAAAAACAGCATGATTATAATACCGCAAACGTGCGGCGTTGTCAAGTACTTTTTTCAATTTCCGACAAAATTTTTCTGTCATTCCGCAGAACGGCAGAAAAACATCAGAAATTCAAATTAGACACCGTACTTCAGGGTGTTCAGACGGATGCCAGGGCCCATGGTGGTGGCGATGGTAGCGCTCTTGAAGTAGGTACCCTTTGCTGCAGCGGGCTTTGCCTTGGCAATAGCCTCCATCACAGTGTCCAGGTTGGTGTACAGCTTCTCTGCACCGAAAGAAGCCTTGCCCACGGGCACATGGATGATGTTCTGCTTGTCCAGACGGTACTCGATCTTACCAGCCTTAGCCTCGCTGACAGCCTTGCCCAGATCGGGAGCCACAGTGCCGGCCTTGGGGTTGGGCATCAGGCCACGGGGGCCCAGAACCTTACCCAGACGGCCAACGCGGCCCATCATATCGGGGGTAGTCACGACGACGTCAAAATCCATGAAGCCGCCGGCGATCTTTGCGATCAGCTCGTCATCGCCAACGATATCAGCGCCAGCAGCCTCGGCAGCAGCAGCTGCGGGGCCCTTAGCAATGGCGCAGACGCGGACGGTCTTGCCGGTGCCGTTGGGCAGAACGACAGCGCCGCGGACCTGCTGGTCAGCGTGACGGCCGTCAACGCCCAGACGGACGTGCAGCTCAACGGTCTCGTCGAACTTGGCAGAAGCGGTCTTGCAAGCCAGCTCCAGAGCCTCGTTCACATCATATGCCTTAGTAGAATCGACCAGCTTTGCAGCGTCGACATAGTGCTTGCCATGTTTCATTGTATATCCTCCTGTGTGGTCATGCGGGCAGTGTTATGCCCTCCCACTGTTTATGTCTCAGCCCTCGACGGTAACGCCCATGCTGCGGCAGGTGCCACGAACCATGCTGCATGCAGCTTCCAGAGAAGCAGCGTTCAGGTCGGGCATCTTGGTCTTGGCGATCTCTTCCACCTGAGCGGCGGTCAGAGTAGCAACCTTTTCCTTGTTGGGCTTGCCGGAAGCGGTGTTGATGCCAGCGGCCTTCTTGATCAGAACGGCAGCCGGAGGAGTCTTGGTAATGAAGCTGAAGGAGCGGTCAGCGTAAACGGTGATGACGACGGGGATAACATAACCCATCTGGTTCTTGGTACGCTCGTTGAACTCCTTGGTGAACGCCATGATGTTGACGCCCTTCTGACCCAGAGCAGGGCCAACAGGGGGAGCCGGAGTCGCCTTGCCGGCCTCGATCTGCAGCTTAATGTAGCCAGTAACTTTCTGTGCCATAATAAATGCACCTCCAAAAATCTGTGGTGAGTTGCGGCGCGGTGTCTCCGTGCCTCCCACGAGCATGTGCACAGTGCACACGCTCTATAAGAACCGCACTGCGGTCTTACCTTGGTAAACGGTTTGTGCCGGTTGGTTACGGCAGCTCGACCTGACCGATCTCCACCTCTGCGGGGGTCTCGCGGCCGAACATGTTGACCTTGAGCTTCACTTTGAAGTTCTCGGTATCAATGGCCTCCACAAGGCCCATAAAGCCTTCCAGAGGACCGGCGGTGATCTGCACGGTGTCGCCGACAGCAAAATCGACGCTGAGCGGTGCAGCCTTCTCCACGCCCATCTTCTCCACTTCCTCAGCGGTCAGCGGAACGGGCTTGGAGGCGGGGCCAACGAAGCCGGTGCAGCCGCGCGTATTGCGCACGACATACCAGGTATCGTCGTTCATCACCATTTTGACCAGAACGTAGCCGGGGAACAGCTTGTGCTCCACCATCTTCTGCTTGCCGTTCTTGTCGATCTCAGGAACCATCTCGACGGGAACCTTGATGTCGCAGATCAGCTCCTGCAGGTGACGGTTCTCCACCATGGTCTGCAGGTCGTTGGCGACCTTGTTCTCGTAACCGGAATAGGTATGCACAACATACCAAAGAGCCTCAGTGGACTCATCTACCAGCTTGGTTGATTCTTCCATTTTGGTTGACCCTCCGTTTCAAGATGATTCTCAGGCGCCGATGATCAGGCCCAGAATACCACCAAAGATGGCATCCAGCAGGATCATCACAACCGCTGCGATCGCGACGGTCACAAGCACGACGATGGTGTTGGTCTTGACGTCCTGCTTGGACGGCCAGACCACCTTCTTCAGCTCGCTCTTGGTATCGCGGAAGAACTTTGCGACCCGTGCGCAGAAGCCCTTGACAGCGGCTTTAGCTTTGGCCACAAAGCCCGGCTTTTTCTCGGTTTTGTCTGCCATTATGCTCCGCCTTTCTTTTACTTGGTTTCGCGATGAACGGTGTGCTTCTTGCAGAAACGGCAGTACTTCTTCATCTCGAGACGATCGGGGTTGTTCTTCTTGTTCTTCGTGGTGTTGTAGTTGCGCTGCTTGCACTCGGTGCAGGCCAGAGTGATTTTAACGGTCATTTGTTGACACCTCCATTATAACGGTTGTTTTGAACCTCCCTCGGGTGCGGGTGGCAGCTGTAAAAACAGGCGCACTTAATAACCCCGCAAAAGAGGTGATATCATTGTACCACGCGTTTTTCAATCCGTCAAGCAGAAAAAAGCGATTTTGAGAAACTTTTTTCGCAGCCGCTGTCTTTTTGTCCCAACGCAGCTTTTTTGCATTCTGCTTGCATCGCGGGCGTAGATATTGTATAATGAATCGAAACGGCATTTTACCGGTTTGAAGCCGCCCCTTTACCGGGGCTCTATAAATAGGAGTGAGATATCATGCAGTCTGCAAATAAAATGTGCGTGGCTCTGTTGTTTGGCGGTATGTCCAGCGAACATGAGGTCAGCTGTGTCTCTGTGGGCAACTTTGTCCGCAACATCGACCGCAGCAAATACGAGGTGCTCACCGTGGGCATCACCAAGGAGGGCCGCTGGCTCTATACCGAGGCCACGGCGGAACAGATGGCCGATGGCAGCTGGGAAGAGCTGCCCGGCAATATGCCCTGCGTGATCAGCCCGGACCGCGCCGACCACGGCATGATCCTGTTTACCCCGGACGGCCGGGTGGAGAAGATGCACCTTGACGTGGTGATCCCGGTGCTCCACGGCCTGTGGGGCGAGGATGGCACCGTGCAGGGCCTGCTGGAGCTGGCAGGCATCGCCTATGTGGGCTGCGGCGTGCTGGCAAGCTCTGTGTGCATGGACAAGGCTGTGGCCAACGCCCTGTTCGAGGCCAACGGTGTGCCCCACACCAAGTGGGTAGCCGCCAACCGTTGGGAGATCGAGAAGGATCTGGAGGGCGTTTGCGCCGGTGTAGAGCAAAAGCTGGGCTGGCCGGTGTTCGTCAAGCCCGCCAACGCAGGCTCCAGTGTGGGCATCTCCAAGGTGTCCAGTCAGGAGGAGCTGAAGGCTGCCATCGCCCTTGCGCTGGAAAACGACCGCAAGGTGGTATTTGAAGCCTTTGTGGACGGACAGGAAGTGGAGTGCGCCGTCATCGGCTCCGACCCCGCTGTTGCCACCCGTCCCGGTGAGATCCTTGCCGGTGCAGAGTTCTACACCTATGATGATAAGTACAAGAACGGCGTGAGCCAGACCGTCATCCCGGCACATCTGCCGGAGGCCAAGCTGGACGAGGTAAAGACCTACGCCGCCATGGCCTACACCGCACTGAACTGCGAGGGTCTGGCACGGTGCGATTTCTTTGTGGAAAAGAACACCGGCCGGGTGCTCATCAACGAGATCAACACCTTCCCCGGCTTTACGGCCATCAGTATGTACCCCAAGCTCATGGAGCACGAGGGTCTGCCGGTGCCGCAGCTCATCGACCGCCTGATCGCACTGGCGGTGGAAAGGACGGAAAAGCAGCATGGATAATCGCCCCATCGGTGTGTTCGACAGCGGTCTGGGCGGCCTGACCGGCGTGCGGGAGCTGCGCAAGCGCCTGCCCCATGAGGATATCATCTACTTTGGCGATACCGGCCGGGTACCCTACGGCAGCCGCAGCCCGGAGACCATTCTGCAGTACGCCCGGCAGGACGTGGCCTTTCTGCTTTCAAAAAACGTCAAATGCATCATGGCCGCCTGCGGCACGGTGTCCAGCACCTACCCGGCTGCGGAAGCAGCCCAGCTGCCGGTACCCTACCTTGGCGTAGTGGATGCCGCCGCCCGGGAAGCAGCCTTTGTCACCCGCAACCGCCGCATCGGCGTCATCGGCACAGCCGCCACCATCCGCTCCCGCAGCTACGAAAAGCTGCTGCGGCAGCTGGTGCCCGGGGTGGAGATCACTGCCCGCCCCTGCCCACTGTTCGTACCGCTGGTGGAGGCCGGATATGTGGATCACAGCGAAGCCGGAAAGCAGCAGATCACAAAGCTGGTCATTGCCCAGTACCTGACCGAGGTGCGCGAGGCCGGGGTGGATACCCTGATTTTGGGCTGCACCCACTACCCGCTGCTGAAAAGCATGATCGGGGAGTTTATGGGCCCGGGCGTCACGCTGGTGGACCCCGCCATGACCGCCGCCCATCATCTGGAGCGGATGCTCGCCGAGCGCGGGCTGCGCGCCAGCCACGAGAACGGGCAGGCACACTTTTACGTCAGCGATGTGCCGGACAGCTTTGTGCAGACGGCAGACCTGTTTCTGGGCGAGTACAAGGGCGGCCCGGTGGAGCAGATCGCCATTGATAAATATTGATAAGGAAAAACAACGTGAGCAAACCACTGAAGGAAGACTATATCATCCGCATCAAAAGCCGCATTGAGCAGCGGCTGGACGAACCGGCTGCGGAGGAAGAAAAAGAAGAATTTGTGGAGCTGATGACCCGGGGCAGCCTTGTGCTGAAGGGCGGCAGCTACTATGTGACCTACCGCGAGACCGAGACCACCGGCTACGAGGGCTGCACTACCACCCTGAAGATCGCCGCAGACGGCAGCCGGGTGGCGATGCTGCGGTTCGGCAAGGGCGGCGGGGCAGGTACCCAGTTGCTGATCGAAAAAGGCCGCCGCAACCTGTGCCACTACGAGACCGGCTTCGGCTCCATGACCTTGGGCGTGACTGCGGACGAGATCGACTGTCAGTTGACCGAAAAGGGCGGCACCGCCCGGTTTGCCTACCTGCTGGATGCCGACAGCGCCGAGCTGGTGAGCCGCAACCGGCTGGAAGTTACCGTGACCCATGTGAATTGATGAAGTTCCCTGAGACTGTGAAAGGAATCCGACCCATGACTGATTTTGAAAAGACCTACCAGAACTACAACCCCCGGCAGGCTGCGCTGGATGAGGCACGCGCTCTGCTGACCGCAGCCGCCAAGGCTGCCATGGCAGACGGCGCCCTGCCCGAGGCAGAACTGCCCGCCTTTATCGTAGAGATCCCCGCCGACGTGAAGAACGGCGATATCGCCTCCAACCTCGCCATGGCCGGTGCACGCACTTGGCGCAAGGCTCCCAAGATGATCGCAGACGCCCTGCTGGCACATCTGCCCTCCCTTGAGAACAGCGTTTTCTCCAAGGTGGAGGTTGCCGGTCCCGGCTTCATCAACCTGTTCCTGTCCCAGAGCTTCTGGGCAGGCGTGGTGCTGGGCGCCTGCGCCAACAAGGAGTATGGCCGCACCGACCACGGCAAGGGCGCAAAGTACAATGTGGAGTTTGTTTCTGCCAACCCCACCGGCCCCATGCACATGGGCAACGCCCGCGGCGGCGCACTGGGCGACTGTCTGGCCGCTGTGCTGGACTGGTCCGGCTACGATGTGACCCGTGAGTTCTATATCAACGACGCCGGCAACCAGATCCAGAAGTTCGGCAAAAGTCTGGCAGTGCGCTACCTACAGCAGTTCTGCGGCGAGGAGGCCTATCCCCTGCCCAAGGAGTGCTATCAGGGCGGCGATATCAAGGTGCTGGCCGGTGAGTTCGCTGAGCTGAACGGCGACAAGTACGTTGCCGCCTGCAAGGGTATGGACGAGGAAGCTCTGTTCGAGAGCGAGGCCTTTGCCGCCCTCAAGGACGCACTGGTGGCCTATGCCCTGCCCAAGAACATTGCTGCTCTGAAACGCGACCTCGGCAAGTACCGCATTGATTACGACGTCTGGTTCCACGAGAGCACCCTGCACGAGTCCGGCGCAGTGCTGGCTGTGGTGGATAAGCTGCTGGAGCTGGGTGCCTGCTACAAGGCCGAGGACGGTGCTATCATGTACCGCAGCGCTCAGTACGCTGCCAAGTACGGCACCGTGAACAAGAAAAAGACCGAGGACGGCACCGAGGAGGAGGCCAAGGACGAGGTACTCGTCCGCGCCAACGGCATCCCCACCTACTTTGCCGCCGATATCGCCTACCACTACAACAAGCTGGCTACCCGCGGCTTTGCCAAGGCCATCGACGTGTGGGGCGCAGACCACCATGGCCATGTGGCCCGCATGAAGGGTGCCATGGATGCCATCGGCCTGCACGGCGAGGATCTGGACGTTGTGCTGATGCAGATGGTCAACCTGATGCGGGACGGCCAGCCTGTCCGTATGTCCAAGCGCACCGGCAACGCCATCACCCTGACCGACCTGCTGGAGGAGGTGCCCATCGACAGCGCACGCTTCCTGTTCAATATGCACGACGCCGGCAGCGGCATCGACTTTGATCTGGATCAGGCCGTCAAGACCGACAACGACAACCCCGTGTACTATGTGCAGTACGCCCATGCCCGCATCTGCTCCATCCTGAAGAAGATGGAGAGCGAGGGTGTGCAGTTTGCCGGTGCAGAGCACATCGACGCCACCCTGCTCACCGAGCCTTCCGAGATGGATCTGATCCGGATGCTGGCTGCCTTCCCGCAGGAGATCGTGATGGCTGCCGAGAAGTACGACCCCAGCCGCATCAACCGCTTTGTCATCGACCTTGCAAGCGCCTTCCATCGCTTCTACGGCAACTGCCGCATTCAGGGCGCAGACCCCGCCGTGCAGCAGGCACGCCTTGCCCTGTGCATCGGCGTGAAGAACGCCATCTTCAATGTGCTCACCATGTTCAAGATCAACGTGCCCGAGAAGATGTAACATAAAACCACAGGGGCTGTTGCACAGCATTTGGCGCAACAGCCCCTTTTTACGGTGTATGGAGAGAAAGCTTGCCGGAGCAAAAGCCTTCCCCCAGTCGGGGGGAAGGTGGATGCGAACGCAGTGAGCAGACGGATGAGGGTGCAGACAAGCAGCAGCTATCGAGAAATCCTCTCCCGTGAAAAGGCAATTCTGGAAAATCCGCAGATTTTCCAGAATTGCGAAATAAAAATAATCTTTCCTCTGAATATGCGCAGAGCAACGCGGAGCGCATTCCAAATCGTCTACCCCAAAACAGATACAAGGAGAACCCATGGAACCTTTGAAGATCGGCAATATCACCCTGCCCCACCGTGCGGTGTTCGGCCCTATGGCGGGCTTTACGGATGCCCCCTGCCGCCGCCTGATGGCGCAGCACGGTGCGGGCTTTACGGTCAGCGAAATGGTGTCCAGCCGGGCGCTGGTGTACGGCGACCATAAGACCGTCAACCTGCTGAAGGCAGAGCCTAACGGCGCACCCTACGGGGTGCAGATCTTCGGCGAGGTGCCGGAGATCATGGGCGAGGCCACCGCCACCATTGAGCAGTACGAATTTGACTTTGTGGACATCAACATGGGCTGCCCTGCCCCTAAGATCGTTTCCGGCGGGGCGGGCAGCAAGCTGATGCTGGACCCCGACCGCTGCGGGCGCATCGTGGAGCAGGTGGTGGCGCACACCAAGCGCCCCGTCACCGTAAAAATGCGCAAGGGCTGGGATGCCGACCACATCACCGCCGTGGAGTGCGCCAAGGCCTGCGAGCAGGCGGGCGCGGCACTGGTAGCGGTGCACGCCCGCACCCGGGAGCAGATGTACACCCCGGGCATCGACCCGGAGATCATCGCCCGGGTAAAGGACGCGGTGAAGGTGCCGGTGCTGGGCAACGGCGATATCCACTGCGCCGAGGATGCGCTGCGCATGGTGCGGGAGACAAACTGCGACGGCGTGATGATTGCCCGGGGCGCACTGGGCGACCCGTGGCTGTTTGAGCGAGTGAACGCTGCACTGGAGGGTCTGCCCGCCCCCAAGGAGCCGAACCTGCAGGCGCGGATGAACGCGCTGCGCCGTCAGGTGGAGGAGATGGTAGAGCAGAAGGGCGAGTTTGTGGCTATGCCGCAGGCGCGCGCCCAGACCATGCACTACATGAAGGGGCTGAAGGGCGCTGCCGCCCTGCGCCGCTACTGCTGCACCTTGACCCACTTGGAGGACTTGGACGAGCTGATCGCCGCCGTGTTTGAAGAGCAGCGCAAAGCCGGGCTGGACCCTGACGATGTGCGGGAAGTACCGTTCCCGTAATTTGACCCGAAGCAGAGCAATGCCGGGTAGCCTGTGGGCTGTCCGGCATTGTATTTTTTTACGGCTTCGTCAGCTCGTCCAGATTCTGGGTGTAGCAGGGCAGGCAGTGCTCCAAAAACCAGTCGGCCTCCGGGCAGTGCATGGCCAGCAGCGCGGCGCGCTGCTGCGTGAGCGCGGCGTCAAATTCGTGGTTGCCGCTGCGCTGCTCCTCGGTGCATTTGATCAGCGCGCTCAGCCGGTCGGCAGCCTTGAGCAGCCGGTGCTCCTCTGCCGTCAGGACGCTGCCGTCCATGCAGGGGGTCAGCTCTGCAGCCAGCTCTGCGGGCAGCAGAGCCGCCATGGAGCGCACGCTCTCGGTCTCCAGCGCCTTGTAGGCGTCCCGCAGCGCCGGGGAGTGGTACTTGACCGGCGTGGGCATATCGCCAGTGATGATCTCCGGCGCGTCGTGGTACAGCGCCGCCACTGCCACCACCTCGGGGCGGCAGGGCGTGCCGGTGTAGTGCTTGGCGATGAGACACAGCAGGTGCGCCAGCAGTGCGGTGTCACAGGTGTGCTCGCTGAGGGATTCCGCCCGGGTGGAGTGCATCAGGCTCCACCGGGTAATATACTTCATGCGCGCCAGCAGGGCGCTGAAGGGATACAGCATGGCAATACGCCTCCTTTTCTTCACCATACCCGCCCCGCGTGCGCTTGTCAAGCCCTTTTTTCTTGTGCGCCGCCGTGCTATACTACAAGGTGACATCAAATCCACTTCCGCGCCGGTGCGCGGAGAAAGAGGAACGCTATGGAAAAGTTCAAAAAACCACGGCTGCTCACCCCAAGGGGGCAGAGCCATAAAAAATTCTGGCAGGCGGTGGGGCTGTGCGCCCTGACGGCGGCCATCTTCTTTTTGCCGTTCTACATCCTTGACGGCGGCTTTTTCCACTATGCAGGCGATTTTAACAGCCAGCAGATCACCTTTTACCGGTATATGAACGGCTTCGTCAAGGGCGCAGGTTACCCGGACAGCGCCTTTGCCGGTGCACCACACAATACCTTTTCGTGGGCGACCGACCTTGGCAGCGGCGTGATGAACGCCTACTCCTTCTACCTGTACGGCTCGCCGTTCTTCTGGCTGTCGGTGCTGCTGCCGCAGAGCTGGCTGCCCTATATGATGGTGCCGCTGCTGGTGCTCAAGTTCGGCGTGGCGGGCGGCGGCGCGTTCCTGTATCTGCGCCGCTACGTCAAAAACGAGAACTACGCGGTGCTGGGTGCCTGCCTGTACGCGCTTTCCGGCTTTGCGGTGTACAACGTGTTCTTCAACCACTTTGTGGATGTGGTGGCGCTGTTCCCCTATCTGCTCTGGGCGCTGGACGAGGCCATTTATGAAAACCGTCACGGCCTGTTCGCCTTCTGGGTGGCGGTGAATCTGCTCAACAACTATTTCTTCTTTGTGGGACAGGTCATTTTCCTGTGTATCTACTTTGTGTGCAAACTGACTGCCAAGGACTTCCGGCTGACCGGGCGCAAGTTCGGGCATCTTTTGTGGGAGAGCGTGCTGGGCGTTGCCATGGGCTGTCTGCTGCTGTTCCCGGCGGTGCTCAGCCTGCTGCAGAACCCGCGCACCATTGACCTTTCTTCCGGCTGGGGCTTTCTGACCTACGCCAAGGTGCAGCAGTATCTGGCTATCCTGCTCAGCTGGATCCTGCCGCCGGACTCCCCTTACCTCACCTCGGTCTGGTCGGAGGGCGTGATCAAGTGGACGAGCATGACGGCCTACCTGCCCCTGTGCAGTCTGGCCGGTGCCATGGCCTACTGGCGCAGCCGCAAGGCCGACAGCAAAAAGCGCATCGTGGCAGTGTGCGCCGCGTGCGCGCTGGTGCCGGTGCTGAACAGTGCCTTCTATGCCCTCAACTCCAGCTACTACGCCCGCTGGTACTATATGCCCACCCTTATCCTTGCCGCCATGACCGTAAACGCGCTGGAGGATCCGGATGTTGATCTGGACGCCCCCGCCCGGGGCATTGGCTGGATCATGCTGGCTACGCTGGTGTTTGCGGTGGTGCCCGTGCGGGACGATACCACCGGGACATGGTCCTTCGGCGTGCTGAAGAACCCGGAACAGTTCTTTGTCGTGCTGGGCTTTGGCCTGCTGGGGCTTGCACTGTGCCGCTACCTCTGCGGCATATGGCGGCAGGACAGCCGCTTTGCCCAGCGCATGACGGCGGCGGTGCTGGTGTTTGCCTGCGTGTTCAGCATGGTGCACATCGGCATTGGCAAGTTCGGCCAGTGGCACACCGACAGCGACCTTGTGGAACAGGATACCAACGCCCTGCAGCTGAAAAACGACCTGCCGGAGGGCGACTACCGCATCGACACCTACAAGATCCACGACAACATCGGGATGTGGCTGGATAAGAGCTGCCTGCAATACTTCGGCAGCACGGCGGCTCCCAGCATCCTCAGCTTTTACCCGGGGCTGGGGGTCAAGCGGGACGTGCGCAGCGAGCCGGAGATCACAAACTATGCCCTGCGCGGCCTGTTGAGCGTGGAGTACCTCATTACCACCCCGGAAAAGCGCGATAGCTTTGAGGACGAGGCAGACGCGGGCTGGACCTATCTTGCCGACGTGGACGGCTACACGCTGTACCACAACGATAACTACGTTCCCATGGGTTTTACCTACGACTACTATGTGACCAAGACTACCTATGAGGCCTCGGTCAAGACCCTGCGCTCCAATCTGCTGCTGCGGGCGCTGGTGCTGGAGGACGAGGACGTAAAGGCATACGGTCAGTACCTGACCGAGCTGCCGGACGCGATGCTGGACGACCTGCACTACGACAGCTACACGCAGGACTGCGCCGACCGCCGCGCCCACAGCTGCTCGGTGTTCCAGATGAACAACGCGGGTTTCCATGCCGAGATCACGCTGGACAAGCCAAACCTCGTCTTTTTCTCTGTGCCCTACGATGACGGCTTTACCGCCTATGTCAACGGCGAAAAGGCCGACATCCTGCGTGTGGACGAGGGACTGATGGCAGTGCTCTGCCCGGCGGGCACAAGCAGCATCGACTTTGTGTATCAGGCCGCCGGGCTTTCCGCAAGCCGGGTGGTGACCGCAGTGGCCATCCCGGTGTGGGTGGTGTACGTTGCTTACTTTGTGCGCCGCAAGCGCCGCAGCACCGGTGCCCCGGCAGAAGAATGACTTTGACCGGGCCAAAAAATAAAAATTTAAAAATCCCTCTTGACTTTACGAAGATAAAGTGTATAATGCAATCAAACCGATGAGGCGGAAGAGAACCTGCACAGCGCATCTGCAGTGAGCCCGGACAGTGCAAACGGGCGAAAGCGGGGCAGAGTTTTGTGGGCCGCCGAGGGCCGGGCAAACGGGCACAAACCCCAGTAGCTTTGGACGGAAGTCTCCGTTACAGGACAGGGGAGTGTTGGCTCTCCGTGAGTGGCTCTGCTGTATTGGATGCAGAGCAAGCAAGGTGGCACCGCAGAATCGTATTTACCGATCCTGTCCTTGTGGATAACACACAGGGACAGGGTCGTTTTGTTTTAAGACCCGTCCCGCAAAGGGAGCGGGTCTTTTGATTTGCCGCCCGCTCCGGGAAAGGAGTTACCACTATGAAAAACCTGAACATGATCTCCCGCCGCAGCTTCCTGAAGGCCGCTCTGACCGCTTCCGCTGTTTCTGCCATGGCACTGACCGGCTGCGGCGGCGCTGCTTCCAGCACCGCCTCCAGTGCAGCAGTCTCCTCCTCCGCAGCGGCTTCCGGCAGTACTGCCGCCGCTGGCGAGACCTTCAAGGTGGGCATCGTCAACTATGTGGACCACGCCTCCCTCAACCAGATCGTGGAATCTGTGGAGAGCCGTCTGGACGCCATCGGCAAGGAGAAGGGCGTCACCTTTGACTACGCCGATTACTACGCCAACGCACAGGCCGACCAGTCCAACCTGAACCAGATCGGCGCAGACCTTGTGGCTGACGGCGTGGACGTGATCGTAGCCGTGGCCACCCCCACCGCCGCTACCATGCTGGCTGCCGTGGAGGACACCGACATCCCGGTGGTCTACTCCGCTGTGACCGATCCCGCTGCCGCAGGCTTTGACGGTGAGGAGAACATCACCGGCACCTCCGATGCCCTGAACACCGACGCCATCATGAACCTGATCGTGGCGGCAAACCCCGGCATCGATACCATCGGTCTGCTGTATGACCTGAGTCAGGATGCCTCCACCCAGGCCATTGCGGACGCCAAGGCCTTCTGCGAGAAGAACGGCATCAAGGTGGTGGAAAAGAACGGCACCACCACCGCCGAGGTGCAGATGGCTGCCGAGGCACTGGTAGCCGCCGGAGTCAAGGCCGTGTTCACCCCCACCGATAACACCATCATGACCGCCGAGCTGTCCATCTACGAAAGCTTCATCGAGGCCGGTGTGCAGCACTACACCGGTGCCGACAGCTTTGCGCTGAACGGCGCACTGGTGGGCTACGGCGTGGACTACGTCCAGCTGGGCGAAGCTACCGCCGATATGGTCAGCCAGCTGCTGTGCGACGGCAAGACCCCCGCAGACCTGCCCTACCAGACCTTTGATAACGGCATCGTCACCATCAATACCGAGACCGCTGAAGCGCTGGGCTTGGATCTTGCCGCCCTGAAGGAAGCCTTCAAGCCCTACTGCACCGAGATCTGCGAGGTGACCACCGCCGAGAACTTCTCCTGAGCGCCCCGCTCTGTCAAAGCCTGACGGCTTTTCCGGCTCTCCCGCAAGGGAGAGCTTTTGGCGGTTCTGGGGAAAGTGGTTCCCCTCTCCCGTGAAAATGCGTTTGTCGCACTCCGCAGAGCAATGCGGTGCGCATTCAAAATAACATAAAAGGAGCATACACCATGCTGGCGAGTATCTTTTCCCTCAACGTTTTGCAGACAGCGCTGGAGCTGGGCTGCATCTACGGACTGGTGGCGTTGGCACTGTTTCTGAGCTACTCCATCCTGAATATTGCCGACCTTTCCACCGACGGCTGCTTTACGCTGGGCTGCGCCGTGGCCTGTCAGGTAGCACTGACCGGCCACCCCATCCTTGCGCTGGCGGCAGCCATGGCTGCGGGGGTGTGCTCCGGCTTTGTCACCGCCTTTCTGCAGACAAGGCTCGGGGTGGAAAGCATCATGGCCGGTATCATCGTCAACACCGGCCTGTACACCATCAATCTGGCGGTGATGGGCTTCTCCTCCACCATGTCACTGGTCAAGACCCCTACCATCTTCTCCATGGCAAAAACTTCGCTGGGCTTTCTGGGCAGCTGGTACAAGCTGGCGCTGGCGGCAGTTATCATTGCCATCGTCTGCGCGGCGATGCTGGGCTTTCTGGACACGCGGCTGGGGCTTTCCATCCGCGCCACCGGCGATAACGCCGCCATGGTGCGTGCTTCCAGCATCAACCCCGCCTTTACCATCACGGTGGGTCTGTGCGTATCCGGTGCGTTGTGTGCGCTGTCCGGCGGGCTGCTGGCACAGTACCAGAAAAGCTGCGATATCAACGTGGGCACCGGCATGGTGACCATTGCACTGGCTTCCCTCATCATCGGCGAGACGCTGGTGGGCAAGCGCACCATGCTGCGCCGCATTCTGGGCGTGGTATTCGGCAGCTGCCTGTACCGCTTTATCGTAGCCGTGGCGCTGCGGTTCAACGTGCCCGCCGCCGCCATGAAGCTGGTTTCCGCCATCATCGTGGCAGTGGCCATCTCCATGCCCGCCATCCGGGAGCACTTCGCCTTTGAAAAGCGGCGGCACGCTGCCCGTGCCCGCCGCACCGTGACCAACAGGGAGGGACAGTAACATGGAAATGCTGCAGCTGAACGACCTGCACAAAACCTTTAACCCCGGCACCGTCAACGAAAAAGTGGCGCTGAACGGCGTAAGCCTGCAAATGGAGGCCGGAGATTTTGCCACCATCGTGGGCTCCAACGGCGCGGGCAAATCCACCCTGTTCAACGCCATCACCGGCGGCTTTATTGCCGACGAGGGCAGCATTCTGCTGGGCGGACAGGACATCACCTTTGCGCCGGAGCACCAGCGCAGCAAGGTCATCGGACATCTGTTCCAGGACCCGCTCAAGGGCACCGCGCCCAACATGACCATTGAGGAAAATCTGGCGCTGGCCTACCTGCGGGCAGGCACTGCGCCCAACGCCATCTTCTCCCGCATCTCCCGCAAGGATAAGGCGCTCTTCCGCGAAAAGCTGGCGTTGCTGGACATGGGGCTGGAGGACCGCATGAAGCAGCCGGTGGGGCTGCTCTCCGGCGGGCAGCGGCAGGCGCTTACCCTGCTCATGGCTACCCTTGTCACCCCGAAGCTGCTGCTGCTGGACGAGCACACCGCCGCGCTGGACCCCGCCACCGCCGAAAAGGTGCTGGCGCTGACCAAGAGCATCGTGGCCGAGAAAAAAATCACCTGCCTGATGGTGACCCACAATATGCATCAGGCGCTGGAGCTGGGCAACCGCACCCTGATGATGGACGCCGGGCGCATCGTGTTTGACGTAAAGGGCGCAGAGCGCAGCAAGATGACCGTGGACGATTTGCTGGAAAAGTTCCGCGAGAACGCGGGCAAAAATCTGGATAATGACCGCATCCTGCTGAGCAAGGTGGAGAAATAAGCCTGCCGTTTTTCTCCTCTTGTGAAAAGTCGAACAGCCAAGCCCGCAGGCTTGGCTGTTCGTATATTATAAATAACAATTCCGCTGATTATGGCCAAAGCGCACGCGGCGGCCATTCTGAATCGTTCTGCTGACAAAAGGCAAAAGGTCTGCTGCACCGTGCGGTGCAGCAGACCTTTTCACTTTTATTCTTTTACCACAGGCGGATGACCTTGATGACGCCCTCGGCCTTATCGCGGGCCAGCTCCAGATGGTGCTGCAGCGCCATGGCAGCGCCGTCCCAGTCCCCTGCCAGAGCAGCATCCAGAATCTGCAGATGCTCCTCACAGGTCTGCTCCTGATTGATCATGCTCACCTTGCCGGTCATGATGCGGAAACGGGTGTTCAGGCCGGTGATGCGGTCGTAGGCAGAGCGCAGATACTTGTTGGGCAGGGTGCTCATCAGCAGCTCGTGGAAGTCGTCGTCCGACTTGCAGAAGTCCTCGATGCGCTCGCTGTGGTGCATCAGCTCAGCGTAGGCCTCCAGCTGCTCCCGAGGGATGGCATTGCCGTAAGTACGCAGGGCATAGGGCTCCACCAAAAGACGCATCTCAAACATGCTGTGCACGTCCTCTTCGGTGATGCCGGAGACCATCAGACCCTTTTTGGGCAGAATGGTGATCAGCCCCTCCTGCTCCAGACGCCCCAGCGCATCCCGCATGGGGGTGCGGCTGATGTTGCCCATCTCGGCGCAGAGTTTCTGCTCGTTCAGAAACTCGTTGGGGCGGTACTCGCAGTTCAAGATTTTGGTTTTGAGGTACTGGTACGCCTGCAGCTTCAGGCTGAGCTTTGCCTGTGCGTCCTGCTCTTTCATAAGCACACTCTCCTATTCTTCTTCTCCAAAAACGTCCGAACCGGCAGCGCAAACCCACCGCTGCCGGCTTCTTCTTCTCCATGTTCAGCCAGCTTGTATCCCGGCTGCAATCCAACCACTTTATCCAGTATATTATTTCACATTAGGGCATTTTTTACAAGACTTTTTGCTTAACTTTGGCTTGTTTTCCGTTTTATACAAAGATTACGCCTCGATTTTGCTACTTTTTACAACGTTTTTTGTGCTTGTCGCCAAACAGCCCCACTTTCCGCCCGCTTCTTTTGCATCCAAGCGCAAACTGTGCTACAATAGAGGTAAAAAACAACACATCTACACCGGAAAGGACCGAAACTCTCATGGCACGAAGCGATGGCTACAACACCCGCACCCGGCAACTCATCTTAGATTACCTCATCAACAACTGCCAGCACGCGGTAAGCGCCTCCAACATTCTGGAGCATCTGGAAGCGCAGGGCGCAAGCCCCAACCCCACCACCGTGTACCGCTATCTGGATAAGCTGGCGGGCGAGCAGCGCATTATGAAATATGTAGCCGATAAAGGCGAGCGGGCGGTGTTCCAGTATGTGGACGAGGGACGCCACTGCCGGGAGCACCTGCACCTCAAGTGCGTGCAGTGCGGGCGCATCTATCACTTGGACTGCCATTTTATGGATGAGGTGCGCGCTCACCTGATGGCGGAGCACGGCTTTACCCTGCAATGCGAGGGCAGTGTGCTGTACGGGCTGTGCCGTCATTGCGCGCAGAACGCGGCACCGTCCGCAGCGGAAGAACAGCCTGCAAAAAAATGCGCCTGCTGTGTTGACACGGACAAAAACCCGTGATACAATGCAGACAATAAAAGCGTTGACCGGGAAAAGTAAGGCCTCAGGTTTTTCTTGCAGAGAGCGCGGGACGGTGGAAACCGCGCAGAAAACGAAGCCCGAAGAACACCCGTGAGCCGCTCCCTGAACCTGTGTGTGCAGCAGTAGGGGCAGACGTGCGCCGCTCGTTATCGCGGCAGTGCTTTCAACGGGGAGAGCGCACAAAAGTGACCGGCGTATTGCGTATGCCGGTAATTTAGGTGGCACCACGGATACGGCAGCATATTCGTCCTAGGACTATGGGATGAATGTGCTGCCGTATTTTTATTTTAAGAGGGGTAAGAAGTATGTGCTGTGTTATGGGTTATACGGGGCACGACCTGAGTGCCGAAAAATTCAAGGAGTATCTGCTGCGCACCGTGGACCGCGGGCCGGACGACCAGCGAGTGGTGGAGGGTCCCTACGGCCTGATGGGCTTTGGGCGGCTTGCCATCATGGGACTGACCCCGGAGGGGATGCAGCCCTTTTACCGGGGCGCTGACTGCGTGGTGTGCAACGGCGAGTTGTACGGCTTCCGATTCGAAAAAGAGATCTTAAAGCGCCGTGGCTATAAGTTCTGCTCTGACTGCGACTGCGAGATCCTGCTGCCGCTGTACTACGAGTACGGGCTGGATATGTTCCGCCACATGGACGCGGAGTTTGCGCTGATCCTGTACGATTCCCGCAAGGATCGGCTCATCGCCGCCCGCGACCCCATCGGCATCCGTCCGCTGTTCTACGGCTACTCCAAGTCCAGCC
>ERZ1673742.845-NODE-845-length-33348-cov-36.384045_pt1 | contig 33348 bp, 26 predicted proteins | sample MGYA00580208_ERZ1673742 | MGnify/ENA primary metagenome ERZ1673742 (study PRJEB41218, sample SAMN15661774) | gut metagenome | host: Homo sapiens | place: Canada: London | collected 2015-08-20/2019-03-30 | study: EMG produced TPA metagenomics assembly of...
TGCGCTTTTGGCTTAGCATCTGCCGCACCTCGCTCGCCGTATCGGCACTTGGAATCATGTGGTATTGCCTGAACAAAAGAGAGACCGCGCGGCAGACGCCGCCGGAAGGATATGGGAGGAAAAACACCATGGAAGCATCCAAAGTTTACTATACGGATTTCCGCTGTCCGGTGGGCACCAGCCTGCTGGAAAAGCTGCGCCGGGTGTGCATTGCCGCCGGCATCAAGGACATCGACATGGACGGCCGGTTCGTGGCCATCAAGATGCACTTCGGCGAGCTGGGCAATCTGGCTTTTCTGCGTCCCAACTACGCCAAGGTGGTGGCAGACCTGTGCAAGGAGCAGGGCGGTATGCCCTTCCTGACCGACTGCAACACCCTGTACCCGGGCAGCCGCAAGAATGCACTGGAGCACCTGAGCTGCGCCCAGCTGAACGGCTTCTGGCCCATGACCACCGGCTGTCAGGTGATCATTGGTGACGGTCTGCGCGGCACGGATGAGGTGGAAGTGCCGGTGCCGAACGGCGAATACTGCAAGACCGCTAAGATCGGCCGCGCCATCATGGATGCGGACGTGTTCATCAGCCTGACCCACTTCAAGGGCCACGAGTCCACCGGCTTCGGCGGTGCGCTCAAGAATATCGGCATGGGCTGCGGCTCCCGCGCGGGCAAGATGGAGCAGCACGCTGCCGGCAAGCCCGCCGTGCAGGAGGGGCTGTGCCGCGGCTGCCACCGCTGCGCCAAGGAGTGCGGCTCGGACGCCATTACTTACAATGCCGAAAACAAGGCGGTCATCGACTACGACAAGTGCAAGGGCTGCGGCCGCTGCATCGGCGCGTGCAGCTTTGACGCCATCTATTCTCCCAACGACTGCGCCAACGAGCTGCTGGACCGCAAGATGGCGGAGTATGCCGCCGCAGTCTGCCACGACCGTCCCTGCTTCCACGTTTCTCTGGTGCAGGACATCAGCCCCAACTGCGACTGCCACTGCGAGAACGATGCACCCATCCTGCCGGATATTGGTATCTTTGCGTCCTTTGACCCTGTGGCGCTGGACCAGGCCTGCGTGGACGCCTGCCTGAACGCCGCCCCGCTGCCCAACAGCCAGCTGGGTGCAAACCTTGCAAAGCCGGGCTGGAACTGCTACCACGACAACTTCAAGGACTCCAACCCCAACATCGAGTGGAAGGCCACCCTTGAACAGGCCGAGAAGGTGGGTATGGGCACCCGCCAGTATGTGCTGAAAAAGGTATAACGACAAAATGGGGCGCTGACCGTGTGGTCAGCGCCCCATTGCGCTTTAAAGTTTAAGGTTGGGTTCAAGCCTCGCCGTTCGTCTCCGGCACGATATCGTCCAGCACGCTTTGCAGCGCCTGCCAGTTTTTCAGGGTGCAGCCGGGCAGGGTGTCAGCGTCCAGCCCTGCGTCCGCGATGCGGTCGGTCATGCTGTCCTTGTCGCTGAGCAGGTCCAGCGCGGCGTCCTTGATCAGCGGCCAAGCCTCGGCAAAGCCTTCCTGCTGGTTGTCGGTCAGGCCGTCGTACCAGCTGTAAAAGGCCTCCTGAATGGCTTCCGGGGAGCGGCTGGACATCCGTGCGTCCTCGGCCCAGTGCAGCAGCGATGCCGCCGCGATGACTGATTTCAAGGAGCAGCCGGATACCCCGGGCCCCCAGCCCAGACAGGGCGCAAAGGCGTTTTCTGTGCCGGTGATGGAGAACACCGAGTTCTCATCAAAGTTGCCGGGGTTCAGCTCTCCGGTGTTGGCCTCGGTGGTGGAGGAGGGCAGCTCACTGCTGCCAGAAGCGGATGCGCTGTCCGAGGCGGGTGCAGCGCTGGATGCGGGGCTGCTGTCGGCAGAGCCGTTGCAGGCTGCCAGCAGACAGCCCAGTAAAGCGGCGCACAGCAGCAGCGCAAGGGGACGGATATATTTCGATGTCATAAGAAAAACCTCCGTAACTGGTGCCCCGGCAAGCCGCCGGAGCAAAGCGGGATCTACACTCTAAGTATACGTTCTGCGCACGGCGTTGTCAATCGTTCTGCGCAGGATGAATTTCAAGCAGACCTGTGCAGGATATACAAAAATGCGGCTTGAATTTCGGGCAGTTCAACGCATTGACATTTTCTGCGCTGGCTCGTATAATCAAAGACAGACAAGTGAATTTATCAGTGCGTGTAACTGTTCGATCAGGCATGAGCATCAGAGGGAAGGCGGCAACGGCATCCCTTTGGTTCTTGTGCCCTTTTTCTTTTTCACAAGAGCTGCGGCATGGAAGCGGAGGAGTGCGGCGATGCAGGCTGTAAAGGTATTCAATAACAATGCGGTGTCGGTGGTCATGCCGGACGGCAGGGAAGCCATTCTCGTGGGCAACGGGCTTGGGTTTGGCCGCCGCCCGGGGGACGTGATCGACAAAAGCCGCGTTTCCAAGGTGTACTATGTGCAGAACGAACTGCAGACCAAGTTCCTCAAGATGCTGGATAACGTCACCCCGCAGGTGATGCAGGCCGCCGAGCGCATCTCGCTGGCGGCAGAGGAGCAGGGCATCCTGCTCAGCAGCAAAAGCACCATCTCGCTGGTGGATCACATCAGCTTTGCGCTGGAACGTGTGGAAAAGGGCACCTTTCTGCCCAACCTCATGCTCTCGGAGACCCGGATGCTGTACCCGAAGGAGTACGCGGTGGGGCAAAGGGCGCTGGAACTTGTCCGGCAGTTCTGCGGCGTACAGCTGCCGGAGGACGAAGCGGGCTACATTGCCCTGCATCTGGTAGCCGGTGCGGCGGACGGCGCGCTGGCCTATGATACCGTAAAGTTCGTCAAGGCGGTCAAGGAGATCATCTGCGATACCTATCACTGCACCTTTGAGGAAGAAAGCCTTGAGACCACCCGCCTGACCGTGCACCTCAAGTTTCTGGCGGCGCGCATCCTGCGGCACACTCCTTGGCAGGACGCCGGGCTGGAATCTATGTATACGGTGCTTTTGCAGCGCGACAGCCGCAACGAGGTGTGCTTGCAGCGCATCAATGCCTATCTGCGGCAGGAATTTGATTACGAGCTGGATCATCAGGAGCAGGTCTATCTGCTTATCCACCTGACCAAGATCGTAGGATAAAACGCTTCAACAGGGCGTCCGGAAGCCCTGCGGAATAGAAATCATCCCCCAAAAACAGTCAAGTCAAAAAGTGAGGAGTATTACACGATGAAAGAAAAAGTCATGAATGGCTTGGAAAAGTTCTCCAAAGCCATGCTCTCACCGCTGTCGTATATCTCGGCAGCAGGCCTGATCCTTGTGCTGGGCGCATTGCTTACCAGCACAAGCCTTAGTGCGATGATCCCCGTTCTGCAGTGGACCCCCATCAAGCTGCTGGGACAGCTGATCTATAACTGCATCATGGTCATCATCAATAACCTCAGCCTGATGTTCTGCGTAGGCATCGCAGCGGCGCTGGCCAAAAAGAACAAGCAGCAGGCTGCTATCATCGGCCTGATGAGCTACTTTATGTACCTGACCGCCGGCAACGTCACCCTGACCCAGCTGGGTATGCTGGCCGAAGCTGACCCGATGGTGGGTCTGTACGGCACCGGTCAGTCCACCGTGTTCGGCATCCAGACGGTGGATATGGGCGTGTTCGGCGGCATCCTGCTGGGCTTGGTCTGCGGCTGGGTGTACAACCGCACCTGTGAAAAGCAGTTCAAGGGCATCATCACCCAGATCTACTCCGGCAACCGCTGGTCCTTTACCTGCATGGTGGTCTTTTCCATCCTGTTCGGCTTTGGTTCCTGCTTCTTCTGGCCGCCGGTGCAGAACGTCATCAGCGCACTGACCGACTTGATCGCCACCTCCGGCAACTTCGGCCTGTTCCTGTACGGCTTCTTGGAGCGTTTCCTCATCCCCACCGGCCTGCACCACCTCATCTACACCCCCTTCCAGTTCTCTGCACTGGGCAACAGCCTGACCGTGGGCGATGCCACCTACACCGGCTCCTACATCGTCATGATGATGGAGTACAGCATGGGTCTGCCCTTCTCGGACGGCATCGTGTGGATGTACACCGGCTTCACCAAGACCTTCGGCTACTTTGGCATCGTGGCGGCCTTCATCTTCTGCGCCCGCAAGGAGAACCGCAAAAAGACCGCTGCCGTTCTGGTGCCGCTGGCCTTTACCGCTTCTCTGGCCTCCATCACCGAGCCGCTGGACTTCATGTTCTGCTTCTCTGCGCCCATCCTGTGGGTGGCACACGCCTGCATCTCCGGTCTGTTCATCGTGCTGCTGCACATCTTCCATGTCACCGGCTTTACCACCAACCTCCTCGGCTCGGTGCTGATGAACCTTTCTGCCGGTGCAGATAAGACCAACTATCCCACCCTGTACCTGCTGGCGCTGTGCCAGATCGCAGTGTACTTTGTGGTGTTCACCCTGCTGATCAAGGCCTTTAACCTGCACACCCCCGGCCGGGAAGAGGTGAGCACCGAGACCGCGGGGAGCGATGCACCCGCCAAGAAGGCAAGCGTGAAGAACGCTGCCGAGGTGCAGTGCGTCATCGACGGTCTGGGCGGCAAGGAGAACATCCTGTCGGTGGACAACTGCTTCACCCGTCTGCGGGTAAACATCAAGGATCCCGCAAAGCTGGACGAAGCTGCCATCAACAAACTGCCGAACAGCGGCATCGTGAAAAAGGGTACCGATATCCAGATCGTTTACGGTCTGCAGGTGGCCGATATCAAGCGTGCCGTGGAGGCACAGCTGGAAAACCAGTAAACCGCTTTACCGTGTCCCGGCGGATTGCGCCGGGCTAACCTGAAAAATACAAAAAAGGAGCGTTTATACTATGGTCATTACCATTGCTGGCGGCGGTAGCACGTTTACCGCCGGTATCGTCAAATCCATCGCCCTGCGCCGGGAAGAACTGGAAGTGGACGAGATCCGTCTGTTCGACATCAACAAGGAGCGGCAGGATAAGGTTGCCGTTGTGGTGGACTGGGTCCTGCACAAGGAACTGAATACCGACATCAAGCTGGTGGTCACCACCGATGTGCAGCAGGCTTACACGGATGCCTCTTTTGTGTTTGCCCAGATGCGCGTGGGCGGCTACGCCATGCGGGAGCAGGACGAAAAGATCCCCCTGCGCCACGGCTGCGTGGGACAGGAGACCTGCGGCTGCGGCGGCATGGCCTACGGAATGCGCACCATCTTCCCCATGATCAAGCTGATCGACGATGTGGAAAAGTATGCCAAGAAGGACTACTGGATCCTGAACTACTCCAACCCCGCCGCCATCGTATCCGAGGCTTGCCGCAAGCTGCGCCCGAAGGCACGGATCATCAACATCTGCGATATGCCCATCGCCATCATTGACGTGGTGGCAGCTGCCATGGGCATCCAGAACAAGAAGGAGATCGTTTACGATTACTTTGGCCTGAACCACTTCGGCTGGTTCACCTCCATCCAGTACCACGGCGAGGACCTGATGCCCAAGCTGCGCGCCTACATCAAGGAGAACAAGATCCTTCTGCCGGAAAGCTACCTCAAGGGCATGGGCGCCCTGACCTCCTCCAGCAGCCAGAACCGCCACACCAAGGGCAGCTGGTACTATGTGTGGAAGGGCGAGTACGAGATCATGGAAAACTTCCCGGAGTACCTGCCCAACACCTACCTGAACTACTATCTGCAGGCCAAGGAGTTTGTGGAGCACTCGGACCCGAACCACACCCGTGCCAACGAGGTGGAGGAGACCCGCGAAAAGAACCTGTTCGACGGCATCGACCACTACCTCAAGACCGGCGAGGTGGACGCCAACACCTTCTATGCCGGCAGCCACGGCGACTGGATCGCAGATCTTTCCGCTGCGCTGAAGAACGACACCAAGGCACGCTTCCTCATCATCACCGAGAACCGCGGCGCGATCCCCAATATGCCCTATGACGCAATGGTGGAGCTGCCCGCCTACATCGGCAAAAACGGCCCGGAGGTCATTGCCCGGGACAACATCCCGCTGTTCCAGCAGGGCTTGATGATGCAGCAGCTCAACAGCGAAAAGCTGCTGGTAGAGGGCTGCGTGGAAGGCAGCTACGAGAAGGTGCTGCAGGCCTTTACCCTGAACAAGACTGTGCCCAGCATGAGCGTTGCAAAGGCCATTCTGGACGATATGATCGAAGCCAACAAGGGCTACTGGCCGGAGCTGCACTGAGCAGCCGGTTTTCCCGCCGCCGCAGGCATTGCCGCCTGCGGCGGCTTTTTTGTGCGCATTGACCTTTGCACAGCAAGGGCTTATAATGAGAAAAAACCAGTAAAAGCGAAAGGAAGCACACCCATGCAAAACCAAGTCCCTGTATCCCAAAACCGCCCGGTCACCGGGCGCTTTGCGCCCAGCCCCAGCGGACGGCTGCATCTGGGCAATCTGGCGTGCAGCCTGCTGGCGTGGCTCAGCGCAAAAAGTCAGGGCGGGCGCATCGTGCTGCGTATTGAGGACCTGGACGCCGAGCGCTGCCCCCGCGTCTACGCCGACCTGCTGGAGCAGGACCTTGCGTGGCTGGGGCTTACATGGGACGAGGGCGGCAGCACCGGCGGCGCACACGCGCCCTATTACCAGAGCGAGTGCGGGGACATCTATACCCAAAGCTACCGCAAGCTGGAGCAGAAGGGGCTGGTGTACCCCTGCTTCTGCTCCCGCTCCCAGCTGCACGCCGCCAGCGCACCCCACACCTCGGACGGCAACGTCATCTACCCGGGCACCTGCCGGGGACTGACGCCGGAAGAGATCGCGGAAAAGCGCAAAAAGAAAGCCCCTGCCTACCGCCTGATGGTGCCGGACGAGGCCATCACCTTTACGGACGGCTGCATGGGCACCCACACCGAAAACCTGCTGCGGGACTGCGGCGACTTCTATCTGCGCCGGGCAGACGGGGTGTTTGCCTATCAGCTGGCGGTGGTGGTGGATGATGCCCGCATGGGCGTTACCGAGGTGGTGCGCGGGGCAGACCTGCTTTCCTCCACGGCGCGGCAGCTGTACCTGTACCGGCTGCTGGGCCTGCAGCCGCCCCGCTTTGCTCACTGCCCGCTGCTGCTGGCGGCGGATGGGCGGCGGCTGTCCAAGCGGGACGGCGACCAGAGCCTTGAAAATCTGCGGGCAAAATATACCGCCCCGGAGATCATCGGCAAACTGGCGTTTGCCTACGGATTGCAGCCGGAGCCAGCGCCCCGCACCCCGGAAAGCCTTGTGACGGACTTTGCGTGGACAAAAGTCCCCAAGCAGGATATCTGCCTGCCCGAGGGGCTGTTCTGAAAAAGAAAATGAAAAAACGACCCCTGCCAGCGCCAAAGGCGCTGACAGGAGTCGCTTTTTCTTTCTTCCTTAGGCTCTCCGCACCTGCGGCAGCTGGCTGCGCTCGAGGGCGGTAAAGGCGCTGTCCAGCGCCAGTGCCAGCAGCGCACCCAAGGCTACGTCAATGCAGCTGTGCTGCTTGAGCAGCACGGTGGAGCAGACGATGGAAACGCACAGCACGGCGGCTGCGGGACGCATCCAGCGGCGGCGGGGCGCCTCAAAAATGCGGCTGCGGTAGTACGCCAGCAGCAGCGTCACCGAGTTGAACACATGGATGGAGGGGCAGACGTTGGTGGCGGTGTCGGTGCGGTACAAAAAGCGCACAGTCTGCGCAAAGATATCGCTGCCCGGCACCCAGTAGGGGCGCAGATCCAGCGCCGTGGGCAGCACGGCGTAGCACGCCAGTGCAATGGTCATGCCGGAGAACAGCGGCAGGCACAGCCGCCAGAAGTCCTCCCGCGGGGCCTTCCACAGCAGATAGAACAGGGTGAAGGGAATCCACACAAACCATGCAAAGTAGGGGATCACCGCATATTTGCAGAAGGGGATCAGATCGTCCAGACGGCAGTGCACCAGAATGCTGCGCAGGGGGACGTTTGCCTCCAGAGAGTGAAAAACGGAAAGATAAAATATCGTATACAGCGCCATGAACCCGATGGGGTGGCGCGCAAGCCAGCTGCGTTTCATAGAATAGCCTCCTTTTGCAGAAGAGCAGAACTCGATAGCATTGAGAAATTATACGCCCGAACGATGAAGATTGCAAGAACGAAAGGTGAAAACTTTGTCAAGCGCTGAAAAAATAATTTGTGGAACTTGTAAAAAATACCATCGTTCTTCTGCTGATAATACGAATCAAAGCGGCGCTTTCCTGCAAAAAGAAAAAATCCACCCCGTTTTCGCTGGTCTTTACAAACCGGAAAAGGGGTGGATGCTAAAAGTTTAAATCACACTCTGCTCCAGCCAGCTGCCCCGGCGGAAGCGCAGGTAGAAGCACAGCGAGCGGAAAACCCAGTCCAGATACATACCCATCCAGATGCTCAGCAGCCCGCCGCCGAAGCACAGCACGACCAGATAGCAGAAGCCTACCCGGAACGCCCACATGGACACGATGCTCACGGTCATGGTAAACCGGGCATCGCCGGCGGCGCGCAGGATGTTGGGCAGGGTAAAGCTGGACGGCCACACGAACAGGGAAACGATGTTGAACCACACCATGATGTCCAGCGCCATGGCCTGCGCCTCCGGCGAAAGGTTGAACAGAGACACCGCGAACCGGTTGGCGAAGAAGAAGGCCGACAGGTTCATCACCCACGCGCCGCAGTAGGCGGTCAGCATCAGGCGGCGGGAGTAGTATACTGCCTGCTCCTTTTCGCCCGCACCCAGACACTGACCCACCACGGTCAGGGCAGCCATGCCCACGGCGTTGGCGGGGATGTTCAGGAAAGTGGTGGTGGTATTGGCTACTGCGTTGGCGGCAATGGCTGCCGTGCCAAGGGTGGAGGTCAGGCTGGAGACCGACAGCTTGCCGATCTGAAACATGCCGTTCTCGATGCCGGCGGGGATGCCCACCCGCAGGATGCGCCGGATCAGCCCGCCGTTCGGTGCCATCGCCCGCAGGCTGTCCACCCGCAAGGCGCAGCCCGGCTTTTGCAGCAGGTACAGCACCACCGCGCAGGCAATGGCGCGGGACACAAGGCTTGCCAGCGCCGCACCCATGACCCCCATGCCAAAGCCGTAGATCAGCACCGCATTGCCGCCGATGTTCACCACGTTCATCACCAGACTGGACAGCATACTGATCTTGCTGTTGCCCTGCGCCCGGAACAGGGCCGCACCGGCGTTGTACAGGCCGATGAAGGGGTAGCTCAGCGCCGAAAGCAGAAAGTAGGTCTCGGCGTAGTGCATCACGTCCGCATCAATGGAGCCGAAGATGCCCCGCAGGATGGCGTGCCGCCCGCCGATGACCACCGCCGCCACCAGCACACTGAAGCTGGACAGCACAAATAAGATCTGCGCAGCCGCCGCCTTGGCGTTTTTGGGCTCCTGATGGCCGATGTACTGGCTGGTGACCACCGCGCCGCCGGTGGCCAGTGCGCTCATGATCTGGATCATCAGGGTGTTGAAGCTGTCCACAAGGCTCACGCCGGACACGGCGGCTTCGCCCACCGAGGATACCATTAAGGTATCTGCCAGACCAATGGTCACGCTTAACGCCTGCTCCGCGATCAGCGGCAGCAGCAGCGCCACCAGCGCCTGCCGTGGAAACAGGGGAGTGGATGTGAATTTGGACGATTTCATGCTGTCCTCCGTTGCAAATGACAAAAAAGCTCGAATGCTTCTATCATACAGCGGATGCTGTCGAAATGCAAGAGGTTGTATACAAGAAAGTGCCAAAAAGCAACAGCCCGCCGCGTTTCGTGCCCTTTACCCATGGGCACAGTTGTGTTAAAATAAGGTTGCAGCCCGCCCCGCTGTGCAGGAGAGGGGCGCTGCCTTTGGTAAATGATAAGATATATGATAAGAAGTTGAGGACCCATAAGGGGGTAAAGTATGCAGCAAACTGCGCATAAGGTCGTTGTCATCGGGCATCGCAACCCGGACACCGACTCCATCTGCTCTGCCATTGCCTATGCAGAGCTGAAAAACAAGACCAGCGATCTGGTCTGCGAAGCCCGGCGTGCGGGCAAGATGAATCAGGAAACGGAATTTGTGCTGAAAAAGTTCGGGGTCACGCCGCCCCGGATGTGCACCGATGTCAACCCTAAGATCCGGGATGTGGATTACCGGCAGGTGCCCGGCATCCCCGGCTCCACCAGCCTGCGCAAGGCGTGGGAGATCATGCGCGACCAGAAGATCGACACCCTCCCCGTGACCAGCGAGGATGACGAATTGCAGGGCGTCATCACGGTGAAGGATATCGCCACCGCCAACATGGACCTGTTCGACACCGGCATCCTTGCCAAGAGCCGCACCAGCTACCGCAATATTCTGGAAACGCTGGGCGCCACCATGGTGGTGGGCAGCGAGGACGCGGAGTGCACCACCGGCCACATCCGCATTGGCACCGCCACCCCGGAAATGCTGGAAAGCAGCATGGAAAAGGGTGATATCGTCATCCTGACCAACCGCTACGAAAGCCAGCTCTGCGCCATCGAGAAGGAAGCTTCTCTTATCATCATCTGCAACGGCGCAAAGGTGGGCCGCACCATCCAGCATATCGCCGCCGAGACCGGCGTAGCCATCATGAGCGCCCCCTGCGATACCTACGCGGCGGCAAAGCTCATCAGCCAGTGTGCACCCATCTCCTATTACATGACCCGGGACGATATCATGAAGTTCACCCTCGTCACCCCGGTGGCAGACGTCACCCGCGTGATGGCAAAGGTGCGCCACCGGTATTTCCCCATTCTGGACGCAGACGGCAAGTATTGCGGTATGATCAGCCGCCGCAACATCATCAACCTGCGCAAGCGCCGCATCATTCTGGTGGATCACAACGAAGCCACACAGGCAGTGGAGGGCTTTGATCAGGCCGAGATCCTGGAGATCATCGACCACCACCGCATCGGCAGTCTGGAGACCAGCGGCCCGGTGTACTTCCGCAACCAGCCGGTGGGCTGCACCGCCACCATCGTCACCCAGATGTACGACGAAAACGGCGTGACTATCCCGCAAAAGACCGCCGGTCTGCTGCTGGCCGCCATCCTGTCGGATACGCTGGTGTTCCGCAGCCCCACCTGCACCCCCGTTGACGTGAACGCCGCCAACCGTCTGGCAAAGCTGGCCGGGGTGGACATCAACGAGTTTGCCAACGAGATGTTTGAAGCCGGCGAAAAGCTGGACGGCAAGACCGCCGAGGAAGTGTTCTTGCAGGACTTTAAGGTGTTCATGTGCGGCGATATCCGCTTTGGCGTGGCGCAGGGCAGCTATATGACCCGCAAGAACCTGACCGCCGCCGAGGCGCTGCTGAAGCCCTATCTCGAGGAAGCACGCAACAAGCAGAACGTGGAGGATATCTATATGCTGCTGACCGACGTGCCCAAGGAGGAGAGCGTGGTCATCTGCAACGGACGCTACGCCGCCGAGGTGCTGACGGATGGCTTCGACACCCAGCCCGCCGCCGATGCCAGCTGGACGCTGCCGGGCGTGGTGAGCCGCAAAAAGCAGTTCATTCCCGCCCTGATGACCGCTTATCAGGAGCTGTAAAGGGACACTGCCGTGTTTGATTTTCTTTCCAAAAAGGATCGCACCCCGCCCGCGCTGCCACAGGGCACGGTGCGGCGGCGCTACATCATCACCGGGCAGGTGCAGGGGGTAGGTTTCCGCTACCGGGCGCGGTACGCCGCGCAGACCCTTGACCTGACCGGCTGGGTGCAGAACGAGGATGATGGCAGCGTGACGCTGGAGGTGCAGGGCGACCCGGATAAATTCATCTCCCTGTTTGCCATGATCCAGAAAAGCGACTATATCCAAATTACCGGCATCCGCAGCAAGAATATCCCGCCCGACCCGTGGGAGCGCGGGTTCTCGGTGAAGGGGTATTAAGGAACTGAATAGAAACAGAGCGCCTGACACCGCAGTGTCAGGCGCTCTGTTTTATCATATTATATTTTTACCCCAGCACCTTGAGGGGAGAGTTTTCCACCCACAGGGTATTGTCCAGCAGGCGGGTGACGGCAAGCCGTCCATTTGCCGTTACCCGGGCGGGGTCGAGGGCGTAGAAGTCGCTCTCGGTCAGGTTTTCCGGGTCGGCGGTGGGGGAGATGCCCGCCACGCACACCCAGTGCCCATAGGTGCTGCTGGTGGCAATGTGGGGGTAGTTCACCTCGCTCCAGCCGGAGGAAGTCAGGTGGTACTCATAAGTAGAGGTGCGGTTCGTGTGGCGCTTTACCCCGCTGACCGTGGTGTTTTTCAGGTGCACGATCACCGGATGCCCGGCGGAAAGCTCGCTGTACAGCTTTTTCAGGCACTCGGCGCGGGTGCCGGAGTACCCGGTGTAGCCCGCTGCGGACCACACCGCCCCGTTCGACCACATCCCGCTGCCGGAGCACACCTTGCCGTCCAGAATGGTGCGGGCGTAGCGCAGCGCGTACAGGCTGCACTTGCCGGAGGTCTGGTTGCCGATGGAAAGAATGTGGCTGGTGTCGAAGCTGAGCAGCCGGATGCCGTTTTTCTCTTTCAGTTCAGCGGCGTGGGCATGGGGCAAAAAGGCGCACAGCAGCAAAACCAGCGCCAGAACTGCCGCCGCCAGCCGCTGTGCCGCGCGGGCGGGACAGTGTTGCATGGGTACTTCCTCCAAGTTCGTTTCAATCTGGACATGATTTTACCACTAAAACGTGGTGAAAATGTGTAAAAAGGCAAAATAATGGGGCTCCCTCCCAGAGGGAGCTGGCGCGGCGCAAGCCGCGTCTGAGGGAGTTAACACCGCTAACACAACATATGTCCAAATTTAAGTGCTCCCGCACCCGGCAAAACCGCGCCGCCGGGGCAGGGAAAAGATGATTCTGTGAATTGTAGACAGACTTTATTCCGGAATATATCAGAACTGCAACAAATCCCGCTTGTTTTCATCATTTTCACGAAACTGTTTCGGGAAGTTTAGCGATATTCCCGATTGACAAAACTGTCAGGTGTCGGATATAATCAGGGCAGAAAGGCAACGATGGTTGCGAAAGCCTTTCGAGAAAAAAGAAACATATCCACAAAAAACGCTGATTGGAGGGATACCTTTATGAAAAACCTGAAAAAATTTGTAGCCCTGCTGCTGGCAGGTGTGATGGCTATGGTGATGCTCACCGCCTGTGGCGGCGCAGCCTCGGAAACTCCGCTGGAAGATAATATCAGGCAGCAACTCGGCAAAAATCCGAATGCTGTAGGTCTGTGTGATGCAGATGGCAGAGTCAGGAATGACAAGAGTAGTGAGCTCTATAAAACCACTCAGACCAACCTTAATGCAAAGATTGGTTCCAGCCTTACGGGAACCTTTGTGCTTGATGTTGACACCGATGTTGGTCCTGATAAGGAGTACGCAACATTTACTGTGTATGCAGACTACAAGACTGCTGGTCTTGTAGCAAATCTGGTTAATAAGATCACTGAAAAAATTGGAGAGATCAAAGATACCAACAACAGCGTGAAACTTGAAGGCAATTGGGCAAAGGTTGCTGTCGTTGTCAAAACCACTGATAAGGGCAGCTATGCTGCAATTGCAATTCAGGTCAAGAACATCGCCTACAAGGGCAAATAAGTAAAGAATCATCAGTCCTTTCTTCCCCGGAGAGCACCCGCCCTCCGGGGCTTTTTTTGTATCCAACAGGCTGGCGTATCTGCTCAAAAACAACTGGAAAATCTAGGCAGTCTGTACATTGACCGGGGGAGGGAGATGTTGTAAAATGAACATAGATCATCCGGGCTTTTGGGGCGCGGATAAAGTCTGTAAATTTTTTATTTGGAGGAATCTAACATGAAAAAGATGAAACGTCTTGTGGCTGTTCTTCTGGCCGGTATCATGGCACTGGCAATGCTCACCGCTTGCGGCGGTACGCCCGGCACCCCCGGCAGCTCAGAGTTTGAGACTAAGGTTGAGCAGGCCTATATGGCAAAACTGAATGAGACTTTTGGTGTGAATTTCGATAACGATGACGCCATCAAGAAGCTGGCTGTCGATTACCTTCAGGAGGTAAGCGGTACAGAGACTCTGAATAAGGATACACTTTGGAAAGCAGAAAAGCTGAGTGCAAATACCGTGAATGAGGTTATGGTCTGCTTCGACACGGCGCAGTCCACCAACGAAAAGTATGTGAAGTTCTACTATGAAGCGGACAAGGCAGAGACTATTACGCCGGATAAAATGAACCTTGACGTTCTGAAAGCCACTTGGGATGTTGTTAAGGCCGCAGCAGCTTCTCAAAATAAGGAAGTCGAGCTTACTGCGCTGGGCGTCGGCGCAAAGACCATCGGCGACAAGACCTATGTTGCCATCGGCTTTGGAATTAAAGCTGCACAGTAATTGAATCACCCCGCCCCGGAGAGCACCCGCTCCCCGGGGCTTTTTTTCGCCTTTTTGTGACAAACCCCGCCCGCTGTGGTACAATAAAAGGGTATCGAACTTACACAGAAAGGACGTTTCCATGCAGCTGTTTGAACTGGTCAGCCCACGGCTGTTCCGCCCGCTGGCGGGGCCCAACCGGGCGTTTTATGCAGAGCTTTTGCTGCTGCTCTGGGAGGAGTGCCGCCATACGGCAGATTACAGCATTTCCCGCGCCGAGGCCGTCTCCCGCGCTGAGGATTATTTTGCCGCGCTGGCAAAGCCGCTGGCGCTGGACGCCGATGGCGCGGGCGATGAGGACGAGCAGCCCACCCGCGACCCCCACACGCTGGCGGTGGGCTTTTTGCTGCGTCTGCGCCGCACCGGCTGGCTGGAGGAGCAGCCCGGCAGCTACGAAAGTGAGCCGACCTTTGCCTTTATGCCGGAGGTCACCCCGCTGCTGGACGCGCTGGAAGAGATATTGAACCCCCGGGTGGTCACCTACACCGGCAAGCTGTACAAGGCGTGGCAGCTGCTGGGCAGCATCGGGCAGGAAAAAAGCCCCTACGAGAACGTGCTGCGGGAGGTGGCGGCAGACCTTGAGACCCTGAACAAGTCTCTGCGCGCCCTCAACGCTTCCATCGGGCATTATATCGACCGCCTGACCCATAACCGCACCCCGCAGGAGGTGCTGGAACTGTTCGACCAGTACGAAGAAAAAGTTGTGGCGGCGGCGTACCATCGCTTTAAAACCAGCGATAACCTGTTCAATTACCGCGCCTATCTGGAAGAAGAACTGGACGACTGCGAGCAGAACCAGCTGCCGCGCTTAGCGCTGGATTACGCCCGGGTGGAGCGCTGCGCCCCCGGCGAGGCTGCACCCCGGGTGCGTGCCCTTATTCAGCAGCAGCGGGACGCGCTGGAAGAGATGAGCACCCTGATGAAGGAGATCGACGCCAGCCATATCCGCTACCGCAAGCGTGCGGTGCAGCGGGCACAGTTTTTGCTGCTGAGCGACCGCTCGGCGCAGGGCAGCGTCACCGCTCTGCTGCGCCGCTATGCGGAGGACATCCGCAGCCCGGAGCAGCTGTTTGAGCCGGACGACGGCCCGGTGGCGGCGCGGCTGCACCTGTACCCGGCGGCAGTGTTCGGCGCAAAGCCGCTGTATCCCCCCGCCGCGCCCCGCACCGAAGCACCTCTTGCCCCGGTGCGCACCGAACCTCTTGACCCCGACCGGCTGCGGCAGGAGCAGCAGCTGCTGCTGGATTACGCCCGCCTTGCCGTCACCGAGGAAAACGTGGCGCTGCTGGCGCGGCAGGCACTGGCTGCCCGCGGGCAGGTGAACGCCTCCACCCTTGTGGAGGAATACCCGAACGACTTTACAGGCATCATCGGCCTGCACACCTATTCCCAGTCGCCGCACCGGGAGTATGATATCACCATGACCGGAAACTGGGTGGAGCGCGGCGGCTTCCGGTTTCAGGATTTTGTCCTGACCCGCCGCAAGGAGGTAAACACAGATGGCAACCATTGATCTGCTGGAAGAGACCGCAAACTATCTGCTCAACCACTGCTTCGTGCTGGGCTGCGTAGAGGAACAGCGGGCAAAATATCTGTATATTCAGGATCACCTCAACGAGGTGCGCGCGGTGTTCAAGCCTTTGGGCTACGCGGTGCTTTTGTACCCCGCGCCCATGCAGGCGGCGGCGCTGGTCAACGAGCACGAGGGCAGTCAGGCACGGCTGCTCAAGTACGAAAGCATCCTGCTGCTGGTGCTGCGGCTTTTGTACCTGCAAAAGCGGGAAAGCCTTGCCGCCAGCGCAGACGAGGTGCTGGTGACCGTAGAAGAAGTACAGGCCGAATTGCAAAAGATGAACCTGCCCCGCAAGCTGGATCAGCAAACGCTGGAAAAGCTCATGCGCACCCTGCGCCGGTACAATCTGGCGCGGCCGGTGGGACGGCTCTCCGGGCTGGACAGCCGCATCGAGGTATTTCCCACGGTGTTGCTGGCGCTGCCGGACGCCGACCTTGCGGATGCCGCCGCCGAGAGCGCCCGCACCCGCACCGAGCTTGGCCTGTACGAGCGCCCGGAGGGCGCAGACATGGAAGCAGGGGAGGTGGAAGCATGATCGAACTCAAGCGCCTGAAGCTTATCAACTGGCACAACTTTGAAAATACCACCTTCGACTGCGCCCGCCTGACCTATATGATCGGCGTGAACGCCGTGGGCAAGACCACCATTCTGGACGCCATCCGCTACTGCCTGACCACCAATCGCAACTTCAATGCGCTGGGCAATAAAAAGAGCGGACGCACCCTGCAAGGCTCTGTCCACGCCAAGCAGCGCGGCGAAAACGCCTACCGCCGCCCGGGGCATACCGTGGCGTATATCGGGGCGGAGTTCTGGGACAGCGTAAAGCACACCAGCTTTGTCATCGCGGTACGGGTGGAGTCCGAAGGCCCCATGCAGGAGCTGCACCCCGGCGACCAGACGTGGTACATCTCGGAGGACGGCATCACGCTGGAGCAGCTGCCCTTCATCGACCCGCGCACCGGTGCGCCCAGCGCCAAGGAGGACTTCAAGCCCGCCGAGGGGCGGCTTTCCTACACCCGCAGCCCCAGCGAAGCGCGGGACCGTATCTGCCGCGCACTGGGCATCGGGCGCGCAGCCAGCCCGCTGGGTAAAAAGTTCAACGAGGTGTTCCAGATGGGCACCAGCATGGACGAGATCCCGAACTTCCGGGAGTTTCTGTACCAGTACATCCTGCCCCAGCCGGAACTGGACTTGGAAGCCTTGCAGGGTGACCGCTTAGAGCTGGAAAACCTGCACGCCGTTCTGGCGGAAGCCCAGACCCGCGCCGATGCGCTGGACGAGATCGTGCGCTATGGCCGCGAAGCCACCGAAAAACAGACCGAAGCCCTTGTGAACCGGGGCGCCGCCCTGCTGGCGCGGGCTGCTGCCGATGCCGGGGAAAAGGCCGTCTGGCAGGAGCGGGTAGACGCCGGACGCCGCCAGCAGGAAACGCTGCGCACCCGCTACGCCGAAGCCAAGACCGCCGAAGCGGAAGCCCGCCGCGCCTACCTGACCGCCCACAGCGCCGCCGGTGCCAGCGGCGAGGGGCGCGCACTGGACGCCCTCAGCGAGGAGCTGGCGCACCGGCAGACCGCACTGGATGCCGCCGCCCGCCGCGCCGACACCGCCGAAAAAGCCGCCGAAAAGACCGGCAACCTGCTGGCGGTGCTGCGCCGCAGCGGCTTTGCCGCCGGGCAGAAGATGGCAGACCTGACCCCGGACACCCTGCCCGCCCTGACCGACTGGCTGACCGCACAGGAAAAGCCGCTGGAGGAAGCCTATTTTGCCGCCCGGCAGCACACCGCCGCCTTGCAGCGGCAGCAGACCGAGAAACGCGCCGAGCTGGACGCCGTATCCGGCGGCAAGTGGGTGTACCCCCACGGCGACGCCGCCACCCGGGTGCGGGACGCCGTGAATGCCGAGCTGAAAAGCCGGGGCATGGAGCCGGACGCCCGCATTTTCTGCGAACTGCTGAACGTGGAGGACGAGAGCTGGCAGGACTGCGTGGAAGCTTGTCTGGGCGACCGCCGGTTCGATATCCTTGTGCCGCCCGCCCACTACGCCGCCGCAAAGAGCGCCTTTGTGGCGCTGAAAGAGAAAGTCGGCCCCATCAGTCTGCTGGACACCCCGGGTCTGCGCAAGGCCAATCGCCGCGCCGACACTGCTCCTGCCGACAGTCTGGCGGCACAGGTCACCAGCGAAAACCCGCTTGCCGCGCAGTACGCCGACACCATCCTGCGCCGCATCGTCTGCTGCGACACCCCCGACACGCTGGAAAACTACCCCGACAGCGCCACCCGGGACCTTCTGCGCCACCATCCCTTCCGGTTGGAGCGTCTGCGCACCCCGCAGCGCTATATCGGCTTGGAAGCCCGCCGCGCCCGCGCCGGGGCACTGGCAGGGGAGATGAACGCCCTTGCTGAAGAAGTACGCGCCGCCGCACAGGCAGAGCAGAACCTGAAAGCCGCCTACAGCCAGTACCAGACCCTTTTGCGCGGCACCACGCTGGAAGAACTTGCCGCTTTGTGGGACGCCCGCGCCGCCCTGACCGCCGCCCGGGAAGCCGTGGACGAGCAGGCCGCAAAGCTGGCCGAGTGCCGCGAGAATCCGCTTTTGCAGCAGCTGTATAAGGAGGAAGAGGTGCGCGAAGCCGCATGGGAAGCCGCCCGCACTGCCGTGGAGCAGACCGGCGGTGACCTGCGCGTGTGCGAAAAACAGATCTCCTCCTGCGAGGCGGAGCAGCAAAAGGCGGTGGACACCGCCGAAAAGAGCGCACAGGCCGCCGAGAGCTTTTTTGCCGCCCACCCGCTGGTGGAGCCGCTCTCCCGCAGCCGTCAGCAGGCGCTGACCGGGCCGGATAAATCCCCCCGCGCCGCCGCGCAGGCCGCCGAAAAGGCACAGGCCAAGCTGGACGATGCCCTGACCGTCTACCTGAACAGCACGCTGGAACCGGCGCAGCGGGAATACAACCGGCGCTACGTCTGCGATTATCCTCTGGGGCTTGCCGGGCTGGAACAGTACCGCGCCCAGCACGAGAGCCTTGTGCGCATCGACCTGGAGCGCTACGCCGCCCGCCTGGAGCAGGCGCAGCGGGACTGCAAGGACCGCTTCCGCAAGGATATTTTGTTCCGCATGAAGGACGATATCTTCAACGCCCGGCGGCAGTTCCGGGAGCTGAACAAGGTCATGGAGCAGCTGACCTACGGCGAGGAGGTCTACCGCTTTGAGCTGGAGCCCAGCCGTGACCCGCAGCTGGCAGCATTCTATCAGGTCATCGTGGACAAGGGCAACCAGCAGATGACCGAGGGCGACTCGCTGGACAACCTTGCCGCCACCGCCGACCCTGCTTATGAGCGTCAGGTGGACGAGCTGATGGAAAAGATCATGGCGGATGTGGACGAGAACACCCGCGCCCGGCAGGAGGGACGCACCGCCGCCGGTGCCACCCTTTCGGACTATGTGGACTACCGCACCTATCTGGACTACGATATCAAGGTGACCAATCAGGTCACCGGGCAGCAGGCGTATCTGTCCCGCGTCAGCCGCGATTCCTCCGGCGGCGAGAATCAGGCACCCTTCTATGTGGCCATCTGCGCAAGCCTTCTGCAGATCTACCAGAAGAGCGAAAACAGCATCCGTCTGGTGCTGCTGGACGAGGCGTTCAGTAAAATGACCAGCGACCGCATCCGTCCCATGATGGAACTGTTCCGCCGCCTGCAATTGCAGGTGCTGCTTATCTCCACCGTGGAAAAGAGCACCGCCATCCAGCCCTATTGCGATATCACCTACTCCATCGTCCGCCACGGCGACGCCAACGCCATCGCGCCCTTTTTCCGCCTTGCAGCGGAGCATGAAGAAACTTGAACAGCACACACTTTATGCTATAATAAAAATGAGCAACGGAGGACGGAACAGGCAGCCGTCGCCCATTGTTAGGAGATGTGGGAATCGTCACCCCACCCTTGCTCAAAAAAGAGAACGCCCGCCGCATTCGCAGCGGGGGTTCTCTTTTTTCGTGTTTTACACTTTGCGGCAGAATGATGCAAAGCAGGGCTTGACATCAAAAATAAACTTTGCTATACTGTTTTTCGCTCATCGGAGGGCTGTTTCAACGTAATTGAAAGGCCGGATAAGATGTCATCGTTCGTGTTTCCCGGAGGCTGTGTGCACCGTAGTGCCGCAGCAGAAGAGGGAACGCACCGGAGCGGTGGTTCTTATCCGGCCTTTTTGCATATGTGAAGTTCAAAAAGGAGGAGCTATGCCAAAGAAAACCATCCAATTGTCCGATCATTTTACCTATTCCCGCCTGCTGCGGTTCGTGCTGCCCTGCATCGGCACCATGCTGTTCACCTCCATCTACGGCATCGTGGACGGCCTGTGCGTTTCCAACTTTGTGGGCAAAACAGCCTTTGCAGCGGTCAACCTCATCATGCCGCTGCCGCAGCTGCTGGGCACTGTCGGCTTTATGCTGGGCACCGGCGGCAGCGCCATCGTTGGTATCACGCTGGGCGAGGGTGACCAGAAAAAAGCCGACCGCTATTTTACCATGTTTCTGCTGGCAGCGCTCATCTCGGTCAGTGTGCTGGCCGTGCTGGGCATCCTGCTCCTGCGCCCGGTCGCCATGCTGCTGGGCGCAAAGGGAGAGCTGCTGGACTACGCCGTGCGCTACGGGCGCATCCTGATGCTGGCGCTGCCGCCCTTTGCGCTGCAAAATATGTTCCAAAGCTTTTTCGTCACCGCCGAAAAGCCGCTTCTGGGCTTCTGGTTCACCGTAGGTGCAGGCTGCACCAACATGGTGCTGGACGTGGTGATGGTGGGTATGCTGCACTGGGGCGTGGAGGGCGCTGCCGTTGCCACCCTTATCAGCCAATTGGTGGGCGGCGTGCTTCCGGTGTTCTACTTTATCGACCACCACAATACCAGCCGCCTGCACCTGTGCAGAACACAGTTTTACGGCCGCGTGCTGTGGGATGCCTGTATCAACGGTTCTTCTGAGCTGATGACCAACCTTTCCATGTCGCTGGTCAATATCCTGTATAACTTCCAGCTGCTGCGGCTTGCCGGAGAAAACGGTGTGGCGGCTTACGGCGTCATCATGTACGCAGCCTTCCTGTTTGTGGCGGTGTTCGTGGGCTATGCCGTGGGCAGCGCACCCATCGTCAGCTTCCATTACGGCGCGCGCAACCACGCCGAGGTGCATAACCTCTACCAAAAGAGCCTGCGCCTGATCGCCGTGGTGGCTGTGAGCATGACGGCGGCGTCTATGGTCATCATTCCCTATGTGGCGCGCATCTTTGTGGGCTATGATGCTCAGCTGCTGGCGCTGACCAGCCGCGCGTTCCGGCTGTATGCGCTGAGCTTCCTCATCATGGGCTTCAACGTGTATGCGTCCTCCTTCTTCACCGCGCTGGGGGACGGCGTGACGAGTGCTCTCATCTCCTTTCTGCGCACGCTGGTGTTCCAGCTTGCCGCGCTGCTCCTGCTGCCCGCCCTGTGGGGCATTGACGGCGTGTGGCTGGCTGTCACCGCCGCCGAGCTTGCCGCGCTGGCGGTGAGCGTGTATATGTTTGTGACAAAAGACCAGAAATTCCATTACCGTCATGTTTGACGCGCCATAACAAAAAAGCCGCCGGGACCCCGGCGGCTTTTTTGGTTATTCAAAGGTATACTCCACCAGCTGGCAGTTTTTGATGCCCGCAGCGGCGTACTCCTCGTTGGTCATGTCGTAAAAATAGGAGTGCACCACCCGGGCAATGCCGTTGTGCGCCACCAGCAGGTAGGTCTTGCCGGTGTCCGCCTTCAATTCGTCCAGCAGGTTGTAGATGCGCTGTGCCAGCTGCATCATGCTTTCGCCGCCGTCATAGCGGTCGGCAAAGTGGGTCTTGGAGATGCGGAACTCCGCACCGTCCCGGGGCGTGCCCTCGTATTTGCCGAAGCACTGCTCCCGCAGGCGGGGCTCGCAGCGGGCGGGCAGACCGGTAGCGGCGGCAATGGCCTTTGCGGTGTCGGCGGCGCGGGAGAGGGGAGAGTACAAGATCTCGTCAATGTGCAGGCCGCTGTCCCGGACAAGCTCGCCCAGCTGCCGCGCCTGCTGCTGCCCGCGGGCGGTCAGCGGGCTGTCGGTCATGCCGCAGATCTTATTTTCCACGTTCCATACCGTCTCGCCGTGGCGGGTGAAATAGATATTATGCATAAAATTACTCCTTACAGCTTGTGCAGGGTGCCGTCCGGCAGCAGACAAACGGTGTCTCCCTCGTCGATGCCAAGACATGTCAGCTCCCTGTCCGGGTAGGGCAGAATGCGGGCAGCCCCGGCGGCATCGGTCAGGGTCACATCGCACAGCACCGGCTGCCCGGCGGGCAGCTCCTCGCAGCCGTACAGCTGCTCGTCAATGCGCAGCACGCGGTATTCCGGCATGGTACAGCCCCTCCTTTGTGTTTTTCCTTATTATATAGCACCCGGGGGCTTTGGTGCAAGGGGGAGCGGACTGAGAGGGTTTATTCTCCCCCGCTTGACAGCGACGCGGAGAAATTGTTACAATACAGTTACGACTGCAAACCACGCGGAGGGGTTCATGAATATTACGGAACTGCGGTATCTGGTAGCCATCATGAAATGGGGGTCGGTGTCGGCGGCGGCAAAGCAGCTGTACGCGGCGCAGCCCAATGTGAGCAAGGCGCTGAAGAATCTGGAAGAGGAATACGGGTTGCGCATCTTTGAGCGCTCCTCCACGGGTATGATCCCCACCGAGCAGGGCAAACGGTTCATCCGGCAGGCGCAGCGGGTGCTGCAGCAGGTGGACGAGCTGAAGCAGGAGGCGCACCAGCAGCGCAGCTGCGCCGAGCTGCGGGTGGTGCTGACCCATGCCACCTACGCCTCCTATGCGGCGGTGGATTTTTTGCAGCAGGCAGCCCGCAGCGAGCAGCTGCGGGTGCATATCCGGGAGAGCGGTGCCATTGAAGCTTTGGACTTTGTGCTGCGGCAGGGCTACCACATAGCGCTGCTGCGCTATGCCGCCGAGGACGAGGACTACTATCTGCGCTACTGTCAGCGCCACGGTCTGCGGCAGGAGCCTATCATGGAGTTTTCCTACCTGCTGCTCACCAGTCAGGACAGCCCGCTGGCGCGGCGGCAGGTGCGCGAGCTGGACGAACTGAACGATTACATCGAGGTGCTGCACGGCGACACCCATCTGCCCGGGGACGAGAGCACCGCTTCCCGCTGGGAGGTGAACCCCAACCGCCGCATCCATGTGTACGAGCGGTGCAGCCAGTTCTCCATTCTGCAAAACCTGCCCACGGCCTATATGTGGTCGTCCCCCATGCCGCAGCGTGCGCTGGAGCAGTACCATCTGGCGCTGCATAACTGCCCGGCGCAGAAGCAGCAGATGCGGGACGTGCTGGTGTACCCGGAGCGGGAGCCCTTGCAGCCGGAGGAGCAGCTGTTTGTGCAACTGCTGCACAAGCAGGCGGATGCCACCATCAAGGACAGCGGGTGGAAGAAGATTTGAAATGCCCTCCGCTTATCGGGTTGCGGCACCCAGCATCCGCATCGTGCCTTGGGTGGCACGCGCGTCTTGCTGGCCGCTGCCCCAACAACTCCTCCCTGTTTCCGCCGCTGGCGGCGGTCGTCGTTGTTGCAGCGGAAGAATTATTTATAATTAATTAGAGCAATGTCGGGCAGCCTGCGGGCTGCCCGACATTGCATTTTCACGAGAGGGGGCGGATTTCCCTTCTTTTCGTCCCAAATTCCACGTTTTGGGGAGAAAATCGCAAACGTTTAAGCAAAGTGCACAAAAAGACGGTGCAAAGTTTGGCGGGGACGGCTTTGACCGTTTCCGGGAGAAAAAATTTGAGAAACCGTAAAATGATTTTAAACGAATCATCGCCACAAAATAAAAGTTTGCGCAAACAAATAAAATAAGCGGCCATATACTTTTTGATATAGGAACCATACCTAAAAAATATTAACACAATTATGAAAAAGGTGTTAACATGAAGCCAGAGATCGGTCATAGCCGCAGTATGGCATAAGCTGTCGGCGGCTGAAATTCAAAAGGAGGTTTCTGGTATGATTAGTTTCTTACTGTGTCTGGCACTTCTGATCGTAGGCTACTTTGTCTATGGTAAGATCGTGGACAACACGTTCGGACCGGACGACCGCGAAACTCCTGCTGTGCGCATCAACGATGGCGTTGACTACGTTGTGATGCCCCAGTGGAAGCTGTTCCTCGTCCAGCTGCTGAACATTGCAGGTCTGGGCCCCATCTTTGGTGCACTGCAGGGTGCTCTGTGGGGTCCCGTGGTGTTCCTGTGGATCACCTTCGGCACCATCTTTGCCGGCGGCGTACATGACTACTTCTCCGGCATGATGAGCGAGCGCAATGAGGGCGCTTCCATCGCCGAGGTCACCGGCCGCTATCTGGGCCCCGTGATGCAGAACATCATGCGTGTGTTCTCTGTGGTGCTGCTGATCATGGTCGGTACCGTGTTCGCAGTCGGCCCCGCAGGCCTGATCGTTACCCTGTGCAAGAACGGCGGTATGTCCGGTCTGCTGACCACCACCCTGTTCTGGCTGATCATCATTCTGGTGTACTACTTCATCGCAACCTTTATCTCCATTGATGCCATCATCGGTAAGATCTACCCCCTGTTCGGCATCTGCCTGATCATCATGGCTGTGGGCGTTATCTTTGGTATCTTCACCAACCCCGCCTACACCATCCCCGAGATCTGGGCAAACTTCAGCAATATGCACCCCTCCAACACTCCTATCTGGAGCTTCATGTTCATCACCGTTGCCTGTGGTGCTATCTCCGGTTTCCACTCCACCCAGTCGCCTCTGATGGCTCGCTGCATGAAGAGTGAGAAGCAGGGTCACTTCGTATTCTACGGTGCAATGGTCAGCGAGGGCATCATCGCTCTGATCTGGGCTGCTGCCGGCTGCGCACTGTACACCATCACCGATGGCAAGATGGTCGGTCTGGCCGAGGCTCTGGCTGCCGGTCAGTCTGCTGCTATCTACGACGTCTGCCTCAAGACCATGGGTAAGGTCGGCGTGGCACTGGCTATGATCGGTGTCGTTATCTGCCCCATCACCTCTGGTGATACTGCATTCCGTTCCGCTCGTCTGACTCTGGCCGACTGGCTTAAGATCGATCAGGACAGCTACGCAAACCGCCTGAAGCTGTGTGTCCCCGTGCTGGGCGTTGGTGCCTTCCTTGGCATCGGCAACGCACTGGGCTTCATCAACTACACCGTCATCTGGCGTTACTTCAGCTGGACCAACCAGACGCTGGCTATGATCGTCCTGTGGGCTGCTTCCATGTACCTGTTCAAGGAGAAGAAGAACTTCTGGATCACCGCCGTGCCTGCAACCTTCATGAGCGCTGTGTCCTGCACCTACTTCGTGCTGGCTCCCGAGTGCCTGGGCAAGATGATCAACACCTATGCGGACGGCAAGCTGGTGGCTTACAACACCGCCGTTGCTTACCCCATCGGCATCGTCTTTGCCATCGCAATGCTGGCTCTGTTCCTCCATGCTACCAAGAAGAGCTCTACTTCCAAGGCATAAGGAACTGACGGCTCCATATTTCCGTAAGTAACTTGCGCCCGCCGCTGCCTGACCGTACAGCGGCGGGCGCTGTTTTTTAAAAATCAAGGCTTGCAATTGCCTCCGTCCCGTGGGAAAATAGGGGCGTAGAATTTAAAGCAAAGAAGGGAACTACCCATGATTTTCAAACCCGCACAGCTGGGCATGGCAAAGCTTGACCCGCAGGAGCTGGAGGCAGACAAAAAAGCCTGCCGGAAGATCGGCCCCTGCGGCGTAGGCAAAAAGGCGCTGTACCTGAACAGCTTTTACATCGACCGCCGCTATTATCTGCCCTACGGCAGCATCACCCGGGTGTTCAAGCGGGTGGCTATGAGCTCCGGCGGCTTTTCCGGCAAGGGCGTGTTTGCCTCCATGGCCTATCTTGTGGTGGAGTACGACGGCGGCAAGCAGAAGCAGTGCAACTTCAAGGACGAGCGGGACGTGGACGCCCTGCTGGAAGTGCTTGCCAAGGAGCAGCCGCAGCTGCATCTGCTGAGCGCCGCCGGTGAGCAGGCGCTGGAGAAAAAGGCTGCCGAAAAGGCCGCCCGCAAGCTGCCGGAGCTTTCCGAGGACGCGCAGCACAGCCTTACCGTGCTGCGCCGGGCAAAGGAGTATCTGGACGCAAAGCCGGAGCTTTCCGCCGAGCTGAGCGCTGCCCAGCGCCGCAAGCGTGCGCAGCTGCAAAGCAAACCGGTGTACCGCTATGTGGCGCTGGCCATCTTTGTGCTGGGTGTTGCGGCGGCGGCCTACGGTCTGTACTCCGTGTTCAGCCACACCGGCAGCTACGGCGTGTACTTTGCGCTGTTCGGCTTTGCCGCCATCTTCCTGTTTTCCAGCTACAATATGCTGCCCACCGCCCACAATAACAACAACGCCATCATGAAGCGTGCGGAAAAGGCCGAGGCTGCCATGGCAGAGTATGTCAAGCACTACCCCCACGGCGCTTTCCCGGTGAAAAGCTGGTATGCCCACCCCATCGTGCTCAAGCAGATGATGGACGCCGTGGAGGAGGGCCGTGCTGTCACCGTGCCCGAGGCACTGGAAGCAGTCAAGGCACGCCTGAAATCCTTGAACGCGGACGTGGAGGTGGAGCAGGAGGAATATGACGAGGTGGTGGTCATCAAGGCCCTGTTCCTCAACCACGATTATCAGTAAAACCTTTCGATAGCACAAAAAACCGGACAGCCCGCAGGCTGTCCGGTTTTCTGCTTTTACAGGGCAGGAGCTGCTGTTCAGAACAGGCGGCGAAGCCCTATGACACAAGGGGACTTTTGAACAGTAGCTCATTATTGCCACTTTTGAATATTGGATAGTATTTGAAAGTATCGTACTTTCGTTATATTTGCGACTGCTCCCTATTGTTCAAAACTTCTGGCTACTTTTGAACAGTAGGGAAAAAAGCACAGTGTTCTGCGTGTTTTGGCGCAGAAAAAGTAACTATTCAAAACTCTATGGGTCATAGGGGACTTTTGAACAGTAGCAGCTGCGCCTCAGATCAGCGCCTCCATCCGCAGCGGGTCGGGGTGATGGGCGTATTTCTGCTTGGCGATCTCGATAAAGGACTGCACCTCCAGCCGGGGTGCGTGGCGCATAGCGGCGATCTCCACCGTCACCGGGGGAAAATCCAGCAGCGGCACCTTGACGATGCCCGGGATCACCGCCGTGGACAGGCAGGGCACAATGGACATGGCGGTGCCCATCTGGATCATGATCAGCGCACCCTCAAAGCTGGGGGTGATCTTGCTGCAATCCACCCCCACCTGCGCCAGCTGCTCCAGCGACGGCCCCTGACAGGCGGACAGAAAGCTGTCGAATGCGCCGGAGGACACCACGCTCTGCCCCTTCAGGTCTGCCAGATGCAGCGCCCGCCGGTCGGCAAGGGGAGAGTTGGGGTTCATCAGCACATGGTACCCCAGCGAGAACAGGGGCGTAAAGGAGATATCCCGGTCGCGGGAGTGCTCGGTGGCGTAGAAAAAGCCGATATCCAGCTGCCCGGAGCGCAGCTGTTCCAGCGGGCGGCGGTTGTCCTGCGGCACAACGTCTACGCAGGCGTTGGGAAACTGGTGCTGGAATTGGGCCAGAATGCTGGAAAAGGTGCTGTAATCGAACAGCTGCCGCAGCCCGACGGTCAGGTGGGAGCGGTCGGCGTCCTGAATATCCTGCGCCTTCTTCAGCGCCTGCCGGCCAAAGCTGGTCATCTGCACCATGTCCAGATAAAAGGACTGCCCGGCAGCGGTCAGCTTGGTGCGGCGGGTGGTGCGCTCGAACAGGTGCAGCCCGGTCTCCTTTTCCAGCGCATTGATCTGGTAGGTGATGGCGGGCTGGGTGGTGAACAGCCGCTCGGCGGCGGCGCTGAAATTCAGCTCCTCTGCTACGGCAATAAAGCACTCCAACTGGTAAATCGTCATAGAACGGCGCCCCTCCTTGTGAAAAAAGCTGGTCATCTTTATTATACAGGATTCCGCACAGGCCGTAAAGGGAAAACGATTTATAAAGAGATTTGATAAATTCTGACACAAATTTGTATTTCACACCGGGGCAAAACTTTGCTATAATCGTATCAATGTTCAAAATGCACGAAGGAACAGGAAAAACGCAAAAAAGAAGAGAAAAAGAAAGGCGAACCTTATGGCTAAGATCTCTCGTCGCAACTTTATGCGCGGTGCCGCTGTGGGCACCATGGGCGCAGCTGCTGCCGGTCTGCTGACCGCCTGCGGCAACTCCGCTTCCAGCACCACCGGTGCTCCCGCTTCCTCCGCAGCTTCCTCTGCTGCTTCCTCCGCTGTGACCAAGCCCTCCTCCCCGGTAGACGGCAAGTACGTCACCAAGGCAATGGGTCACGAAAGCTGGGTGCACGTTGCCACCACCTTCTTTGACGGCAAGATCACTGCCTGTGAGGTGCTGTCTCACGAGGAGACCATCGGCATCGGCAACTATGCCTGCTCCCGCATCCCCGCCGCCATCGTCGAGCACCAGAGTGTCAACGTGCCCAACCTGCGCGGCTCCTCCATCACCTCCATGGCTGTCAAGGCAGCTGTGAAGGAGGCCATCGAGCTGGCCGGTTATAACGTGGACGACTTCTCCAAGGAGGTCACCATCGCTGCTTCCAACGAGGTCATCGAGGAAGAGGCTGATGTCGTCATCATGGGTGCCGGCACCTCCGGCCTGACCTGCGCCTGCCGCCTGCTGGAGGCCGGCTACAGCGTCATTCTGGTGGAGAAGCGCGATATCCCCGGCGGCTCCATGTCCATGACCTACGGCGGCGTTGCCACCGCAGGCTCCAAGCTGCAGTACAACTACGATGTGGACGGCAGCTTCCGCAGCTCTGCCATGGGCACGCTGGAGGGCATGATGAACTTCTGGCAGACCATGGAGAAGTACCACCGCACCGAGTTCTTCAACGGTGAAATGCCCTACATGACCAAGCAGTACACCGTCGCCGGTGATCTGGTGGACTGGATGGCAGGCATCGGCATCGGCTTCAACACCATGGGCAACTACGAAAGCGCTACCCAGTACGGCGCTTCCACCCCGTATCTGGCACCCGGCTGCTACGAGGGCGGCGCAGGCTACGCCATGATGTTCATGGCACAGCGCGTGGAGAAGTACGAGAAGGGCAAGATCATCTACTCCACCAGCGTCACCGACCTGATCAAGGACGAGAGCGGCCGTGTTGTGGGCTTCCACGCCAAGGGCGAGAACGGCGCAAGCTATACCCTGCGCGGCAAGGCGGTCTGCCTTGCCTCCGGCGGCTTTGCCAAGAACCCCGAAATGCTGAAGAAGTACAGCCCCGACTACGCCGACTTCTTCTTCAATTGCGCCTCCAGCATGACCGGCGAGGGCATCCAGATGGGTATCGACGCCGGCGGCTATGTGGAGTGCGAAAACCGCGCTCTGCCCGCCTTCCTGTCCAGCTACAAGAGCAAGTTCGAGCTGGCCTTCATCCACCAGTCTGCCCCCGGCATCATGGTCAACATCAAGGGCGACAACATCGGCAACATCGTCTCCGATAACCACTACACCATGGCTAAGGCAAAGCTGAACAAGGACAACGGCGATACCTTCTACTATGTGTTCGACGAGTCCTCTGCCGTCAAGCTGCGCGACAGCGAGTCCTACGGCTTCAACGGTTACGTTGCCATGTTCGAGAAGGGCGAGGCTGTGCACTACGACAGCGTGGAGAAGGCCTCTGAGGAGCTGAACCTGCCCAATCTGGCAGACGCCATCGAGGCAAACAACGCCGCCGCTCTGGCCGGCGAGCCGGACGAGTTCGGCCGCAGCAACTGCCCCTACATCGAGACCCGCGACGGTCTGTGGGCCATCCGCGTTGACCCCACCTTCTACCTGACCACCGCAGGTCTGGCCATCGACACCGATTGCCACGTCCTGACCGAGGACAAGAAGGCCATCCCCGGCCTGTACGCTGCCGGCGACGTCTGCGGCTCCATCGAGGAGAAGGACGCCAAGCAGTACGGCATGGGCTTCGACGCCGCTCTGACCTACGGCTACATCATGGGCGAGACCCTGAAGAAGGAGATCTGAGCTGCGCTCTGACCCCCTGACAAAAGCATAAACAAAGGGCTGCTGCACAAACCGTGCAGCAGCCCTTTTGCGTGCAGGAGCGAGAGTTTGCGCCCTGTTCAGAAACGACACAGTGTCGTGCAAAGTGCCCTTGACATCCCTGCCGAAACTGGGTATACTTGAAATGGAAAAGGTGCTGACTGCAATGGCCAGCTCCCAACCGGTTCAGTTAATCATAAGAATGACCGCCACGGTTTGGTAGACAGGGGCGGTCATTTCTTATTGTTGTGGATCTCCTGAAAGATCGCCCATGAGATCGTAAACGTGACCCCGACTGTCCCTCCGATCAGGATGAACAGTTGAAAGACGTTGTCCATCGTCATGCAGCATCCCCCCTTTCGCGTTTGCGTCCGGGGGAACAAAACAATAAGGTTTCACAGCCCCCGGAAGCTTGCCGGAGGAAGCTAGACCACCTTTATGCAATCAGCACCAGTTCACCGCCCTTGGGCGGTGTTTTTATTGTAGCATATTTTTGCAGGCAATACAATCAAGAGCTTCAGTTCAGTCCGCTGAAAACTACAAAAAGCTTGCCCGCAGCGCGACTGCTTCCGCAGGAAACAAGCGCTGCAAATGCAGTTTGCCTTTGTGACCCCTCCCGTGAAAAAAGGGATACCGGAGTGTCCGCAGACGCTCCGGTATCCCGAAATTAAAAATAATTCTTCCACTGAATATGCGCAAAGCACACGCGGCGCGCATTCCAAATCGTCCCCTTACGCCGCCGCGGGCTTGCGGAAGATGGCCATTGCACGCTTGTAGCAGCTGGCAAAATAGGCGATTTCCGCCAGCGCGGTCAGTATCCAGCTGCACGGATACAGCAGGTACAGCGCCGGGATGGTGTGGAAGTGGGCAAAGATGGTGTACACCCAGATCACCCGGAATACGCAGGAGCCCAGCACCACGATGACGGTGGGCACCACCGTCTTGCCCAGCCCGCGGGAGGCGGCGATGGTGCAGTCCATAAAGGCGGAGACGCAGTAGGCAAAGGCCATCACAGCCACCCGCTTCATGCCGGCATCAATAACGGCGGTTTCGGTAGTGAACAGCGCAAGGAAGGCCGGTCCGCAGAAGAACAGCGCCGCGCCCAGCACAAGCCCCACGCCGAAGGAGTAGCCCAGACTGATGAAGTAGCTCTTCTTCACCCGGTCAGGCCGTCCCGCGCCGTAGTTCTGGCTCATAAAGCTGGCGCAGGCCATGTAGAAGGCCGCCATGCAATCATAAATCAGGCCGTCTGCATTGGCGGCAGCACTGTTGCCCTTGACCATCAAAGAGTCAAAGGAGTTGACACCTGCCTGAATGAACAGGTTGGCAATGGCAAAAATAGCGTTCTGCAGCCCGGCGGGCACGCCCAGCGCAAGGATGCTCTTGGCCTGCACAGGGTCCAGCTGCAATTTGTGCGGGTCCAGCGCGTAGCAGTCCTGCACCCGGGTCAGCGCCCGCAGGATCAGAAACGCGGAAACGCACTGGCTGATGGCACTGGCCAGCGCCACGCCCACCACGCTCAGATCGCACACGATGACAAAGAACAGGTTCAGCGCAATGTTCAGGGCACCGGCAATAGAAAGGTAGAGCAGCGGCTTTTTGGTGTCGCCGATGGAGCTGAACACCGCGTTGCCGAAGTTGTACAGCGCCAGCGCCGGCATACCCAGAAAATACACCCGCAGATACAAGATCGCGCCGGGCAGCAGATCCTCCTTGGTGTTCAGCAGCCGCAGCATGGCGGGGGAGCCCAGCAGGCCGATGAGCAGCAACGCCACACCGGCAACAGCGCTGATGATGGCCGCCGAGTGGACGGTCTTTTCCACGTCCTTGGGGTGGCGCGCGCCGTAAAAACGCGCCACCAGCACGTTGATGCCGTTGCTCAGACCGATGAGAAAGCCGGTGAACAGGGTCACCAGCGTGCTGGTGGAGCCCACAGCGCCCAGCGCCGTAGACCCGGCAAAGCGCCCCACCACCGCCACGTCCGACATATTGAACAGCACCTGCAGCAGGTTGGAAAGCGCCAGCGGCAGACTGACCAGAAAGATCTGCTTGGCCAGAGGGCCTTCCGTCAGCGTATTCGTTTGAGAACTCATACTTTTTTCCTTTATCCTATACATCCTAACCGTACCCGCGCACACCGGGGCACAGCCTCTATTATAAGGCACTGCGCTGCTTTTGCAAGATGGATTCGATAAAATAATAAAAAGGACTGCTGCACATAACCTGTGCAGCAGTCCTTGGTGCAGTAAAGCAATCCAAATCCGAACCATTTCCCTCGGATGCAACTTCCGTCGCTTCTCCAAAAGTCACGGTCTGTGTCCCTTCTTTATAGTTGAAGGTTATCAAAACCTTATCATCGTACAGGTAAATCGAATTGATGAACGTGTCCACCAGTGCCTGCCGCTGGTCTTTCTGATTCATGTTGAGTTTACGGAACCGCAGCAGCCAAAAGCGAATGAACTCCTCCGTGACCTTGGGCTTTGCCAGCTTTTCTTCTGCAATGCGGGCTTCAAGCTCACGCTTGGTTTCTTCCAGTTGCTCCAACCGCTCCTTGGTGGAACTGGTCAGGATTCCAGCCTGAATCGCATTCAGCATATTCTGGATACCCGATTCCGCATCCCGGAGCTGTTTCTCATAGAGAGGAAGGTTGGTGTTCTCTCGGTCTTGCAGCTCCATGACCTTGGCGATAATGGATTCCATGGCGGCATCGTCCCGGACAAGCTGCATGGTCTGGTTCACCACCAGATCTTCCAGCCACTGTTTGCGGACAGTTTTCTTCTTGCAGCCCTTCTTCTTTTTGGCCGTGGCACATTTATAGTAGCGGTGGACTTCTCCCGTCCGGCTTGTGCCGCTTTCGCCAAACATCAGCGCACCGCAGCAACCACAGTGCAGCTTGGTTGTCAGCAGGTAATCGTCCTCTGCCTTTCTTCGGGCAGGGGCTTTCTTGTTTTTGGCAATCTTTTCCTGCACATCATCGAACAGTTCCAGCGGCACGATGGGCGGAATCGCATCCGGCACGACCACATCCCGGAATTTCAGTTCTCCGATATAACGCCGGTTTTTGAGCATGTGCTCCACGCTGTTGTAAGTAAATTCGCCTCCGACCGGGTTCTTGATGCCGTTTTCATTCAGCCAGTCCCGAATCTCTTTCATCGTGAGGCCATCCCGATACTTCGTGAACGATTCCAGCACGAAAGGGGAGGCAAGCGGGTCGATGTGAAATTTCCGCTCGGAATCCAGCGTATATCCAAACGTTCCACGACCACCGTTGCAGCGGCCTTTCA
>ERZ1673742.861-NODE-861-length-32951-cov-20.637403_pt1 | contig 32951 bp, 50 predicted proteins | sample MGYA00580208_ERZ1673742 | MGnify/ENA primary metagenome ERZ1673742 (study PRJEB41218, sample SAMN15661774) | gut metagenome | host: Homo sapiens | place: Canada: London | collected 2015-08-20/2019-03-30 | study: EMG produced TPA metagenomics assembly of...
AAAACCGAGATCAAGCAGACGGTGAGCGAAATTAAGCTGACGGCCAGCACAAGCGGAACCAGCAGCACCATCAAGCTGACGGCAGGTGGAACAGAGATCACCAGCGCACAGATCAACCTATCCGGCGTGGTCACGTTTTCCGACCTCAGCACCTGGAACCAGGATAAGACGATCATCAACGGCGGCAACATTACCACCGGGCAGTTGCATAATTTGTCGTATTCGACAGTATACGACCTTGACAGTGCCTATATCCGAATGGGTACAGAATCTGGTGAGCGTGTATTTGTCGATAATAAGCATATCGCATGGTATGCAAAGATTAACACTGGCGACATCGGCCTAACCGGTGTATTGTCATCTGAGGCCGGACGGTCCTATTTTGGCGCAAGCAGCAAATACATGAGCTATGGCTGGGTTGATGGCCTTGACCCAACATCCTATGTCGGCATGCAGATTACATATAATCGTTCCGACGATAGCGACGCAGATTTTAACACTTCGCGTGTCGGCGTGTCTGGAACATTGAACTGTCAAAATTTGAGTGCCTGGGGCAGCAAATCCCGTGTTGTTCCCACGAGTTTTGGGACAACAAAAATGGCAGCGCTCGAAACGCCAATTCCTATGTTTTCTGATGTCGGCTTTGGCGAGTGCGGCCCGGATGGTTGGTGCTTGATTATGCCAGACCCCAGATATGCGGAAACCATCGCCCAAAACGGTAGGCTGATATGGATGCTGACCGACTGCACGGGCAACGGCCATCTATGGGTAGAGGATCTGGGCCGGTATGCCATTGTGCATGGCGCAGCTGGGCAGCGCTTTTCGTGGATGGTCGTTTCAGCCCAGCGCGGGTACGAAGGGGAGTACGCAGAGCCTAGCGACTGCAATTATCCTTCCGGCACGCCTGCTGGTGCTGATTATGCCGCTTCCGAAGCTGCAAGGGCGTTCGACCGCGATACCGAAGCGGCTGATGCTTTATTGGGCGTAGATACCGAAACAGATTCTCTCATTGATACGTTATTGGAGGAAACTGAAGAATGAAAAGATTAACGGCAATCGCTGTAGTAACCACTGCGGAGGGCGAGCGTGTTAGCTATACCTACACGGAGCTTGATGCAGATGGCAATGTAATAAGCCAGAATAACCGCGCATCGTTTGTGGCGCTTGATGAAAGCCTTTTGGCTGCAATCAGCACCATCAAAGATTCGGTAAATGCAAGACTGTAATGGAGGTACAAAATGACACTCAAAAAAAGAGTTGACAAATGCCGTAAAAAAATCATTGATGCTATCAACGAGGCCGAAATTCCTTATGCCGTTTCCGAGCTTGTGCTCGAAAGCGTGCTTTTTGCAGTAAAGCAGAATATTGAAGATGAGGAAAAAGCCGCCGAAACCAAGGAGGCAGAAAAGAATGCCTGATATATCAAAAGAAATTGCAAAAATCCAGAATGCCGTATATGGCGAAGAGGTTCGCGGCTCCATCATTGATGCACTGGAAAAAGTCAATAATGATAATGGGCAGTATCAGAGCATCAAAGAAGAAGTAACCGCAGCAGCAGCCACCGCAAAACAGCAGGTTGAGGCCATTGACACGAAATCTTCTGAAGTGCAGCAGAGCATTAACTCCCTTACTGGCAAAATTCAGAGTGCAACAAGTGCTGGGAACGAGCTGGACACCAAAACTTCCGCTGCCGGAAGCGCCAAAACTGCCCTTGATAATGCTACCAGCGCGGCAAATTCCGCGAAAGATTCTCTACAGCAGCAGACCGATACTGCAACCACAACCGGCGCAAAAATCCAGAAAGCAGCCGATGATGCAAATGCGGCGGCGACCGCTGCGAATAATGCGGCCTCAAAAGCCAATACCGCAGCATCGAATGCAGATACTTCCCGCACAAATGCTGATAAGGCGGAGGCTGAACGTGTTAAAGCCGAAACTGCCCGCGTTGATGCAGAGAAAGCCCGCACGTCCGCAGAAACTGCAAGGAATAATGCAGAATCTTCCCGCGTTGCCGCTGAAAAATCTCGTGTGACTGCGGAGACTGCAAGGGAGACTGCCTCAAAGGAAGCTGTAGATAATGCAAATAAGGTGGCGGATGGTCTTACTGCCCAGATGGAGCATTACGAGCAGAATTATGATGCCCTGTATGCAGCAAGTATTACACCTGGAAATATCACAGCCCAATTCAAGAGTTGGTGGAAGGGTGCCAATAATGGCTTGTACACCAAAAAGCAACTGCTTGATCGTTGGTTCTCGCTTTTGCCGGATGAGAATACATACGGCGTGAAATTGCCGAAGTTCGTAAAATCCGTCAGCCCTGATGGAGAATTGCTCCTTGATTCTGTTGCCCTTGGCGTATGCACTCCGAGCACAAATACCGTGAAGGGCACGGATAATTTTCGCATTCAGCCGTCTTTTTGGACGCTGCGTATCAATTATGAAATTGATGATGATGGTGAAATTGATGTCAAGGCTGTTGATGGCGTGGACGACGATTTTAGCCTTGCCGGCACAGCTGGTATGGTTGGTGTTGCCCAAAAGTCCGGGTGGCTCTCCGTTACTGATGATGGCGAATATGTCACCAAGCTTTATCGCACAAACCGCACGGATGGCTTTATTCCGTTGCCTGAATGCGTTGCACCTGACGGCAGCGTCCGCGCATTTATGGTCCACGCAAAGTATCTGGCGGGTGTAGATGCAAACGGAATGCTTACCAGCGCTACTGGGCTTGCACCTTGCAACTACAGCTATAGTCATAACAGCCAGATTGCGTTGTGGCGCAAGCGCGGCAAGAATTATGCCGGCATCAGCGTATGCGACCTTAATTTTCGCATTTTGATGTTCCAGCTGAAGTACGCGAAGAAGGGTAACAGCGGCGTGTTGGAAGGATGCACGAGCTATAATTTGCAGCACAAAGCTGCTGTTGCTGAAAGCGGCGTCACCCGCGTATTGCTGACTACATCGCAGGCGGCGAACTGGCTTGTTGGCACAAATGTCATTGTTGGCGATGTTGGAACCGGAACGAGCACCGACCGCGGCATCGCATCCATGTATAAGCTGGCAAAGAATGTCCGTATTAAATCTATTACTGATGTGACGGTAGATGGGACCGCCTATAAAGCGCTGAACCTTGATACCGCCACAGTGTTTGATGTTACCACGGATACCTATATCAGCACAATGCCGTGGTGGAGCGGTTCTTGCGATAACGTTCTGGGTGTGGATGGCTCGCCCACCAGCTGCACGAATGGCAAAGAACCCTTTATCATTCAGGATTTGGAAAGCCAAGTCGGTGGTTATGCTGTTGCTGCGGATGTTATCCATGTGCAGACCTTAAACGGCGACAGCACGGTATTGACCCTAAAGCCCAAGACGGTGCGGCTTGCTAAAAATATTGCATCCAGCGCCACCAGTAACTATGTTGATTGCGGCGCACCGGCAGATGTTGCAAAGCCGTCCGAATGGACATGGCACTATATCCAAGATATGGGCTTTAGCAAAGATACCCCGGAGTTCTATTTGCCCAGTGCTATTGATGGCGGCGCAGGAAGCAGCAACGGTTGCAAATCCGCTGTGAACCTGAGTCCCTCGTCCGGCTCCTTTGAGTGGCTCGCTTGGGCGCACCTGAACAACTGGGGCAACTGCGGTTTGGGGGCGCTGGGCCTGAACTACGGCCTCGGTGGCGCGAGCTGGCTCATTCTGGCGGGCGCCTGCGGCTCTGGTGCAAACAGGGGTGAATGGCGCGGTTAATACCGCGGCAGAGGGGGCAGTGATGCCCCCCTTTACCAATTTTGAAGCGTTTATAAATTTTTCAAACGGGAACTACGGTGCCATCCGCTGTGAACCTGAATCCCTCGTCCGGCTCCTTTGAGTGGCTCGCTTGGGCGAACCTGAACAACTGGGGCAACTGCGGTTTGGGGGCGCTGAACCTGAACAACGGCCTCGGTAACGCGAACTGGAACATTCTGGCGGGCGCATGTGATGACACCATAAACTCAATAGCTCTGGCATTGGCGATGCCAGACATTGCACCGTAATTCGTGTATGTAATATTACACCGTGCCTGTAAGGGGTACGCCATGGGCTAGGCCCTAAAATTGAGTGAAACAGACACCGCGCTCCGGGAGGGGCGCGGGCATATGGCTTGCGACCGTGTGCGGAGTTAGTAGAAATGAAACCGAAAGCTCTTGGCCTCACCACAGCTATTTACACAGGAGCAATCTTGAAAACATATTGTAAAGGCATTGATTTGTGCAATCCTGCCACGCTTGAGCCGTGGATTTTGGACTGCTTGCAGGGAGACAGAAAGCGCCCTGCAAAATGGAGACGAAAAGACTTTCAATATCTCATGGCAGAATATTGCGATTATAGCGTATTTGAAATTCGCGCAGCAATCAAAGCCCATGACCTCAATATTCCGCTAAAGGCCGTTGAAGGGCTCGCAGTGGAGATTGCAGGAAGAATCAGGCGCAGGGAACTTGACCTGCGGCCTATTCATTATTTCAAGCGTATTGATGGCGTGAGCCGCAAAGAGCGCGGAAACAGCCATGAAAGCCCCATGCAGCAGCTAATCGACCATATTGCTATATCTGCACTTATGCCAATGCTGAAGGCAAAAATTCTGCCGCACCAGTATGCAAGCATCAGAAAGCGGGGGCAAAAAGCAGGGAAAATAAAGCTAGAAAAATGGGTGCGCAAAGGACATGATGCACGCTGCTACGTGAAGGGAGACATTAAGAAGTGCTTTCCGAGTATTAAGCGCGATATTGTCATGAAATTTCTGAAAAGAGATATTCATAAAAATGCAACCTTGCTCTGGCTTGTTGATGCGCTTCTAGCCACCTATAATGATGGTCTGGTAATTGGAACGCTGCTTTCCCAATGGCTCTGTAATTATGTGCTGAGTTATATGTTTCGGAAAATTCAGACATTTACAAAAGCGCGGCGGGGAAGAGTGGTTCATCTTGTGCGCCATATCCTGTTTTATATGGATGATTTTATCCTGCTTGGCACAAGGGAAGCCGACATTAAAATGGCTATGCGGATGACGATAGCCTATGCTGAAAAGGCATTGTTGCTGCGTGTGCATGACGATTGGAAGGTCTATAAAGTGGCTGATACTCCCATAGATATGATGGGGTATCGCGTTGGCTACCGCAAGACAACCATCAGAGGCAGAATTTTCATTCGCGCCAGGCGTCAGTTCTTGCGCGCTGAAAGATGGCTACGAAAGCATCGTTTCCTGCGGCTGGTCCTTGCAAAGAAAATCACCTGCTATTGGGGATATTTTAAGGCCAGCGATTCCGACAGGGTTTGCGGCAAATTAAAAGCCTATGCAACTGTTCCGGCAGCTTGCAACTGTGTATCTTATTTCGATATAAAAGCAAAACAGACCAACCAAGGAGGTATTGCAGCATGATTACGAAATCTGAGTTTTCCGCGCCCCCGGACAAAATCTTGTTTGAGGCTGACCAAAACAGCAACCGGGTCTGGATGCGCAAAAACATCATTGCGGAACAGCGCGAAATGGACAGCAATAAATACACTGCCTATACCGCGGATGAAGTATATTTTGAAACTGCCACTGACCGAGACACCATCGAGAGCGATTTTGATAGCTGGTTTGAGTTTGGCGAGAGCTGGACTGCCGAGAGTGTTGGCGAACAGAGCATCGAAGAGCGCGTCACAAATTTGGAAAACGCCCTGCTTGAAATGCTGGGCGTTTAATTTTTATGGAGGCGGTAAAAAATGTATCGTTTTATCAAGTCTATGTATGACAACCAGCGCATGAGCGCAAAGCAGGTCTGGAATTGCGCTGATAAGGGAACCATCACAGAAAAGGAGGCGCTTTCTATCTGCGGCCCGCGCCCGAAGTCCAGCGGGGCTGCAAAATGACGAAGTTGCAGATTATTTCCCGGCTATGGGTGCATATAAGTGATTTGTTACTTATTGCAGTAGGCCAAGGCGTCAAGACGTTAGAGGATGTCCAGCGAGAGCTTGATATTACCGAATATGCCTGCCGCCCTTATGCTGATTGTGATGATGACGAACTTTATTCGCTGGACGTGTTGAAGAAGGCGAGAGAAATTAGCGGCCCCATCAAATCAGCAGCAGAAGGGGGTGACGATAATGCAGGATTTTCTTGCTCTGCTTCAATCCCCGGAACTGTCAAAAACGATTACGAATATCCTTGCTGTGCTGGCTGCACTCGGAATTGGCATTGAATTTACCCCGTTTATCAAGTTCAATCCCATTTCCTGGGCCATGAAAAAGCTGGGAAAGGCTCTCAACCATGAAACGTTGGAGGCCATGAAAGATCTCCGGAAGAAAATGGACAGCTTGGACAAGGATTTCACCCAGAAGCAGATTGACGATTTGCGATGGAACATTCTTGATTTTGCCAATTCGTGCCGCAACCACCATAAGCACACGAAAGAAGAATTCAATCATGTGCTGGATGCGCATAAAAAGTATGAAAAGATTCTCGAAGCACATGGCATGCAGAATGGCCAAATCGATGAAGATTTCAAGTACATCCAAGAAATTTACAACGAATGTATGCATGAGGACAGCTTTTTATAAGGGACTACTATGACAGGTGAAGAGAGGCCCCTCGCGGCGCTTTTATGCTTGGCAGTGTAATTTGATTACAAAGCCTGCATGAACGCTGTGCGGGGCTGTACCTTTGCCTTATACACAAGGAGAACGAAAAATGAAAAATTCGGTTACAGAAGAACAGATTCGGAATCTTCTTGACAATGCAGAAATTAGCGTTACCACCAGATGGGATAAGGTGACAGTTGTGTGCTGCAGGTTGGCAAATGGTTTTGTCATCACTGAAGCGTCTGGCGCTGTAGATGCAGCGAATTATGATGAAGAAATCGGAAAGGCTTGCTGCATGGAACGCATTGAAAACAAACTGTGGGAGCTGGAAGGATATGCTCTTGCCAAGCGGCTTTATGATGAAAAGCTCTAACAAGAAACGCGCAACAAACGCGAAATCCATGCTCAAGTGGGCATGGGAATTTTCAAAACGCCTTGTGATTGCCTGCACCTTGATTTATGCTGCCGAGCAGCTGTATGCCTGTGTGGCAATGTGGGCCTTTTCCGATATGTCATACTTGGGCACAATGATGGAGCAATCAAGCGAAATCCTCCGAACCTGCGTATTTGGCTATCTGGTTAAGGCTGGAATCGAAAACGCAATCAAAATCAAGGGCGGAAAGAAGTTTCAACCTGACGAAAGCCCGGATGACGAAGAAGTCTCCGGCTGAAAGGAAAAATCATGCAGGATATTATTTCTGTTGTACGGCTTGTGCTGGATGCAGTGGTATTCATCACCGGCCTGTACCTGTTTATCGAAAAGTTGTTCCCGGCTATCCGGGAATACCGCATCGTGCAGTTTATCGACCGCACCATCCTTGCTGCAAAGCGCGTCATGAAGTATGCCAGCGACAGCAAGTTGCTGGAAAGTGAGCTTGCAATCATCGAACAGTGGTTACAGCAGAACGGGTACGATATGAATACTGATGAAATTAAAGAGATTATTGCGGCGGAGGTCGCCAAGCTGAAGGATACCCTGAAGTATTATGACCCGCCTGAAAATGAGGGCAGCAGCGCAGCAAAATCATAATGTAACAAAGCGAATGGATACTTGCAAAACCGCCCGGTTATTAAAATACCGTTCGCTTTTGAGTTTTTCATGCACCACCTTAATTGCATGTATTTTGATGTGTTTTGAAAAGAGTGAAACCCACGGAACCCAGTGGGTTATTGCTTTCGATGCCTGTAAAAGCGCATAACGAAGCCTTTTGTCGGGCATCGCATTTTTAATTTCAAAAAGCGAAAAGCGAACGGATATTTTTGATTCCCAAATAACCCGATAAGATACAGATAAGATAAGAAAAGATATATATTTATATAATATATATACTCACGGCCTAAGAGCAGTGCATGCGCACCGCCCTTGGGCCTTTTTGTTATGGAGGTATTGACATGAACAAAGACGATATCAACCTGACGAGTGATTGCGAAAACGAACTTTCCGATGGGAAGGGGGACGATGAAGAATGAGCAACAGCACGCTTGCAAGCTATGTGCAGATTAGCCCAAACTGTAATAAGGGCCGTATCCGTAATGGCAAAAAGATTGCTATTAAAAAAATTACCATCCACCATATGGCCGGGAGTCTGACTTTGCAGCAGTTCGGCGCTCTTGTGGCGCGTCCCGCGCGGCAGATGTCTGCAACCTATGCCATTGACAAAAACGGCAATATTGGCCGGTATCTGGATGAAGCAGACCGTCCCTGGACGTCCAGCAGCCCCGACAACGATTATCAGGCAATTACGGTGGAGGTTGCCAACGATGGTGGGGCCCCGAACTGGCATGTTTCCAATGCGTCCATTGCCGCACTTATCAATCTGTGTGTTGATGTGTGCAAGCGCAATGGCATTGCAAAGCTCAACTTCACTGGGGATAAGTCCGGCAACCTGACCCAGCATTGCTATTTCACAAATACGGCCTGCCCTGGCCCGTACCTGAAAAGCAAGTTCAAATACATTGCTGGCGAGGTAAATAAGCGGCTGTCCGGCGGTGCGCAACAGGCAATGCCGTCTAAGCCTGCGACACAGCCGCCCGCAGGCTGTTCTAGTGCAAGCACAAGTAAAAAATGTGCTGCCGCAAAAAGTTTCTCTAAGAGCGTTGCAGGCACGTATACGGCCACGGGTAATGTTTATATGCGCTATGTACCAGGCCAGATTACCAGCGACAATATTGTCTGCACCGTAAAAGTGGCAGAACAGGTTCGCTGCTATGGTTACTATACGACCATTGGCGGTGTGAAGTGGTTCTATTGCGCATATGCAGGCAAGGTCGGATATATCAGCGGTAAGTACCTGAAAAAATCCTGAAATACTGTTGCTGTAGGCACAGCTTGAATTTTTCTATATGACGGAAAATGCTGATTTTCGTTAAATAGATAGCCCCGGAAGTGGTTTCATCGCCATTTCCGGGGCTTTTTTGCGTTTATAGGGGAATGAAACGCCTACGAATTGTAGTAGGTTGATCTTTTTATTCGGATTTGTATTTGCGAATCCCGTATTTCTTTGCGAGTTCATCGAATTTAGCGTCGATAAGTTCCTTCGCTTCCTGTGATGCTTCGAGATAGCCTTTTCGCCGCCATTTAAGGGTAAGTTGTGTTGGCGTTTCCGTTTTTCCGTAAGAAGCTGCAAAAGTGTTTGCATTGAGCTGCTGCGTTATGTCGTCAAAGCGAATGCCGTTCATGCAAGGAGTATCAAGTATTTCTAGAGAATCAATAATGCAATAATATTTGCGGTCTTTCATCCATGGATAGTCGGTACACCATTTATCTGAAACGATGTTTTTGTCAGAAAAGGCACGCAGAACCCCGCGCCCCACAATCATGCGCTGCTTATTTTTGCTTTTATCGCGTGACTGATTAACAATGTAGATTTCATCCCCGCCGTTGAAGCTAGCAAATCTATTTTTTGAATTGGCAATGTACATATCTTTGCCGTTTAGCTGAACACACGCCATTTCTTTGCGTTCTGTTCCATCTCCACGATCTTCATCTGTGCCTTCTTGTTTGAACCAGATATGATGCTTTTGCTTTTTGCTTTTTTTATAAGTTTTGGCTGACTGCTCGGAGCGAATATCTTTTTCGATTGTGTCTTTGCTTTCTGTGCTAATTATCGCTTTGTCTCTTATGTCAGCACCATAGCGATTGCGATTTATCGCACGTGAGCCTTTATTATTGCGTGCGCAGTAATCATCGCAGTCGGCTTGAACAACATCCAACAATTCGTATGTTATAAGGCCGGTACGTTTTATGTCTATGGATGTAGAATCCCGCTCGGTAATTTGTGAAATCATAGAGCTGTAAACAGAATGCAGTTCTGAAAGAAGTTTTTCTTCGTCAATAGCTTCGATGGATAATTCGTAATTATGGGTAAGACCATTTTCTGTGAAGTTTGCTGAACCAAGAACAGCAACATTATTATCGAATAGATATAGCTTTGCGTGCAGGGCGATCATCGCATAAACCGTTATGCCAGAATCCAGCATTTTGCGCAACGCGTCAATGCTGTTTGAGCGCTGAAGAAAATCATCTGTATAAACGCGAGTGATGAATGTGCAGCGGATGCCACCTTTTGCCGCCTTGCAGAGCGTATCGGCGGTTCCGGGCGAAAGGTAGGGGCTGACGATTTTTATTTCTTTTTGAGCTCTGCTAAACAAAGATGAAATTTCTTCATAATGGTTTGAGGTGAGGACTTTTATCATTGCAGCACCCCCTTAAAATGAGCCGGGAACGCGGCAAATGAAAGCTTGTAAAAAATCAACGATAAACAGTAAAATTCTTGCGGGGGGGGGTGCTATCAGCAAATGACGAACAAGTTAAATGCGCAGCGCCCACAGCGCAGGATTTCTTCATAAAATCCCTCCTTTAATTTCTGATAATTTTATTATAATCAACAAAAAATGACACTACAACACCAAAAAAGTGAGTTCCTGAAATTATTCGATAAAACGTTAAAAATAGTATTGACACTACTACTATACGTGTTATTATATGGGCATAGAAAGCAGCAGGGCTGCAAAAATAAAAGGAGAGATAAAAATGATTTATGATGCGACTGTAGTTTGTGAAAATAGCAGGACCGGAGAAAAAGAATATTATATGGGTTGCTCCATTAAAGCTGCTAATGAAAAAGCTGCTGAAAGGGATTTGATTAGGTGGGCGAAAAATGGCAAGGTAAAATTGTTGTATGTTCGCGGAGAAATAAAGGTTAAAGTTGAACCGAGCGAGTTTGATAAATTTGTGGTAGAAGATGTTGAAGTAGATTTGTGTAGCGTGCCCCATTATGTTATTGATATGGCGCGCGTGCGCATGCGTAAAGCTGTGTAAAAGAAATGCCCCGCGTGGCGGGGCGTTTCTTTTGCGGAAGTTTTGCACAAAAGTGAGTTTCTGAAATTATTTGTGAGTTTTGATGTGAGGGACGAAAATGGAACGATACGCAATCCCTGAAGAAAATATGGAGCGACTGAAGAAGAAACTGGCAACAATTAAGAAGAAATGCAGCCAGTACGGATGCGAGTTCATTTTTAATGAGGTCGGTGAAGAGTTTCGGGAAGTTCTGACCGAAGATGGTATGAAGCGGACTATCCGGTTTATTCTGGTGGAAGCTGAAGGCTGCGCGGTTGTTAATGGCTGGCAGTTTGTTGCAGCGCTTGAGCATACCGATAAGGGGAATATCATCAAGGGCATTGCAGATGTTGAAGTTCCTGACCGCTATTATAATGCTGCACCGTGCTGTGAACACTGCCGCGTTGCCCGGTTCCGCAAAGATACCTATATTGTGCGGAATATTGAATCCGGCGAGTTTAAGCAGGTTGGGAAAAGCTGCCTGAAGGATTTCACCAACGGCATGAGCGCGGCTGAAGCTGCCCGCATTATGAGCTATTTTGCGGCTATTGAAGAGGAAACACACTGCAATTTCGGGGCTGGATGCACAAGCTATTATGAAACCAAGGAAGTCCTGCTCTATGCAGCCGAGACCATTGCCAAGTTTGGCTACATGAAGCGTAACGAAGAAGGAATCCGCACTACCGCAAGCCGGGTTCGTGATTATATGCTGGTAGATAGGGGCCGTGCTGGGATTTGGCAAAAAGGATGTGACGCAGAAATGGAACGTGTTCATTTTGATGCTCATACCGATGAAAATGTAGAGCGCACTGCGGATGCACTGGCATGGATTGCAGAGCAAGAAGAAAGCTCAAATTATATCCATAATCTCAAAACCGTTTGCCAGCTGGAATACATAAAAATCAGTGATTTTGGCCTTGCTGTATCGCTGTTTGCTGCATTCAGCCGCGCCAAAAAGCCAGTGCAGAAAAATGAATCTTCCGAAGGTGCTGAAGCAGCATCGGAATATGTTGGCGAAGTTGGTCAGCGAATGAAGATTGAAGTGCAATCTTTCACCTGTGCCGCATCTTGGGAAAGCTATTACGGAACAACGTTTCTGTACAAGATGTTGGATGCAGCTGGAAATGTGTACATCTGGAAAACCGGCAAGCATATTGATGGGGTGCAGAATGTTGTGGGAACCGTGAAGGGCCACACGGTATATAATGGCGTAAAACAAACAGAGCTTACCCGCTGCAAGGTTGGTTAATCCAGCAAGGAATTTTTATAGCTTGATAACTCATTTCGGTGAGTTAAAATGTTGAAAAGTATGTTAAAAGTGAGGGAGCGTCTACCATGAAGAATTATTATAAAATTCTAAGAGAAGCGGAAGCAGAATGTGCAGCCTGCGGAATCTGGCTCGGAGAAGTAGTGGACATTGGCATCTGCTATAAAAATGTGAAACGCTGGGGACGATGCAGATATATTGCCGACGAAGATTGCTATTACATTGAAATAAGCTATAGGCTTGTAGATGATGCTGCATCGGATAAGGCCCTGAAAGAAACTATTTTACATGAGTTATGCCATACAGTAGATGGCTGCATGAACCATCAGAAGAAGTGGAAGGAAAACGTTGCAAAGCTAAACGAACGGTATGGGTATAATATTAAAACCTCCGATACCGCTGCCGACAAAGGGCTGGAAAGCATCGAGCCAGAAAAGGTTGTTAAGTATGAATTTAAGTGTGGTGGCTGTGGGCAAATAGTTCAGAGATCGAGGGCAAGCAAATTTACGAAATACTATAGAGCGTATACATGCCACATATGTGGCGGGAAGTTTATTCAGGTTGTTTAGGAGTAGAGCAAAAATGAAAAGTTATTACCCTGGCACGCTCCCCGAAATTACCGGAGACCCGAAAGAAATGTTTCGTGTTCGGGATGGGAAAGTTTGCGAATTTGAGCGTTCAAAAGAGCTGCGCACCGAATGCATCAAAAAACAAATCGAGGCTGCGGATGCTGTCATGTATGAATCGCATGGCGGGGTGCGTCAGCTTGTGAGCCCATCCTTTGAAAAAGGGCACGAATATAGAATTACGGTTTATGACGCAGACGGGGAGCCGAATTGTCATCATGATGTAAAAACGGCTAGGGAAGCAGCCGAATGTATTTGGCACCGTGCAAAGCCGGTTGAAGCTGTGACTTTGTAAAAATTGTCTATATATCGTTAAAATTAGTATTGACACTACTAACCTACGTGGTAGGATAATAGTGTCAATCCAATGTGGATTGATAATAATTGCCAAATGGCAGGAGGGCAAAGCGAATGGAGACCGAAACAGAAATGACCGCAATCGAAGCTGCCCGCGCTATGGAGTGGGCAAAGGCCCATGGACATACCGAAGCGGAAGCAATCGACCTAATCAATTTCATTGCAAATTACCAAACGCAAGCAAATAAAAAAGACCTTCCCTAAGGGTTGCAGCCCTAGGAAGGTCTAAGCAAAAAATCGCGGGGACGGGCAATTCCTGCCAACTCGTCCTCGCTTTTATTTTATATCTGTTGGCAGGGGAAGTCAAGGAGGATTTTTCGATGAATAGTTTGATTGAAAAATTTTACGATATGCACCGCGATGAAGAAGATTTGACACCGGATGAAGGTGCTGTAGCAGATGCCGCGCAGGAATTGAAAGATAGCCTGAAAGCGGCAAGGCTTACGCTTGGCGAACAGGACGAGATTTTCTCCTGCTCTGCTGTGTATGCCATTGAATATGAAAAGAAAGGCTTTGAAGCTGGGTTCAAGATGGCGCGGCGTATCCTGCAAGCGCTCCAGGAGGACGAGGAAGCGCCTGCTAAGGATAAGGCGGTAAATGTTAAGCCTAAGCAGGAAAAACGCAAGCCTGCGGCTGTACCGCTTTGCGATAGGGTTGCAGTATATGCCGCAAGTGTTGCCTATGCCAGAATCAGCAAAGACACCAGATGGGGCGCGCGGCTTTGCTTTAATAGTACATCGGCAGCCTACCTTGGCGATGCACGCCGGTGCGATGTGTATGTTGAAGATGGGAACATTTTGGTCTACCCTGACGAAAACGGACATTATGCCATCACAAAGATAGGCAATACGGAGCAGCGCACGATTGCTTGCGGGGCAATCATCAAGAATCTGGTGCGGGATGGTTGCCGCTGCGCCGTTATTCCTGCAGAAAATCATGTCATCGTCCGCGTGGCGTAAAAATAGGAGGGCTTAAAAATGAAAGATTGCAAAGGGAAAGAAATCCGGACAGGCGATATTGTTCTTATTGCTGGCGCGTATTTTCAAAATGATAACGGCCATTATGCTGTAATCCATAGTCCAGGCGATAAGGAATGGTCTGGGGCTGATTATTGCCTGAAGAGAATCAAGCGGGATGGCGAACCGAGCACCGCAAAGTATAACCTGTGCTTTTGGCCCATTGCGATTTTTGCCGGTGGAAGAGAAAAGCGGCTTCAAGCAATGGCTCATAACCAGAAACATGCAACGATTGAAGTTGTGGGACATATTAAGGGGGATGTTGAGCGATTCCGGCATTGAAAAGAATTCAAAAAATATCTGCATTTCGTTAAAAACAGTGTTGACACTACTAACCTACGTGGTACTATATAGGCATAGCAGCTCACAAAAGTGAGTTAATTGAAACCGAGTGAGTTTTTGGACACACAAAACGGAGGTACGCACCATGTTGTTGATGAAAGATATTGAAGCCCTGTTCACCCGTAAGGTTGCTGAGTATTTGGCTGATGGCTATATTTTCAATACTAAGACCATGAGCGGGTCCCAGGTAGATTTGAAAAAAGGTAAATCCTTTGTTCGCATCAGCCTGCGCTATTTCAGCGATATGCTGCAGAGCGGTATTTCCCTGATTGTAATGTCCAGCGAAAAGGAAGGCTTTGCTGATCGTTACGGCCATGATAGCGATTTTGAGAATGTTGAAACAAAGCGCTTCTACAAAGTTTCAACCTGGAAGGAGGTTTTCGTGGAAGATATTGAAGAGGCCGAGCAGGCAGATCAGAAGCGGTATGACCGATATAAGAGCAAGAACACCGCGGAACAGCCGAAGCAGCTGGCAGAGAAAGCCAACAAAATTGTCCTGCCCTGCGTAAAACTGGTAAAGGGCTTCAAATCCACGAAGCTGGCCGATATTGATGTTGTCCTGAAGGTCGATGGGCATTACGAAGCATCCGTGCGCTGGAAGCGCGTTGTACTGTTCCAGAAGGGGGTCTGAACCATGGCAAATAATATTATTGAATTAAAAAGCACGGCGGCAGGAAACCTTGAACAGCTTGTGCAGGCAGCGGACAGCACCGGACAACTTGCTTTTTATGATGGCACAGTTGAGAGCTGCAAAACCAATAATTTCTTACTCATGGGTGAGTATGAGCATCTGAAAGACCTTATCCGCGCCAAGCGGTTGAAGATTGAAGAGGCGAAAAAGAAAGCGGCCGAAGATGTAAATGGGCCGGGATTGCATTGTTTCACCCCTGAAATGGGCGAGCAGCGGCCCAACTGCCAGATTGTAGCCATGCGCTCCTATTACGGCAAGCATTACCACATCTATACTCCGTTGCAGCTGAAAGGCCGGGGCGTGGAGCTTGTCGGGCTGGTGAGCGCTATGACGGCCCAAGAACTCTTCCATATGGAAAATAACTGCGTTGAATACCTTGTCACTGCCCGCGCATTTGAGAAACTGCAAAAAGAATACAGCATTTCGATGGAATGCTGCCTTGATTGATGGGAGGATAAAAAGATGATTTATCTAATCGCACAGATGCAGCTTTGCTGCGTTGAATGGAAGGAAACTCTCAGCATTGGAAAAAATGGAAACAAGTATTTTGTTGAATACTGCCGAGACAAAGATGGATATACACGCACATTTGATGACCTGAATCATGCAATTTCGTATTATGATGGCTTTGGCGCCATGATGATTCGCGGCCAATATTCCCACAGCGATAGGGTCAAAATTTTTAATGGGGAGGAAGTATAAGCGATGGGAATCTCTAAGAGAAGCGCAAAGAAGCGTAATAGCTGGCCGAAAGGCCAACTGGAAGGGCCGTTCGTACATACCAAAAAGACGGCGCGGCAGTATGAACTTGTATTGCAGGCATATCACGGCTTTGAAACTGACTATGACTTGGAAAAAGCCGGCCTGACGCATGAGGATTATATGAGCAAGGAAGTTGACCTAGCTCTGTGTGGTCTGCGGTATCTTGGCGGGACTGCGACCGGCAATCCACGCATTATGCGGTGGCTTTTGTCTCTTGGGTGCAATGTGCAGCCCCTTGGCGATGGCTGGCTTGTAAAGCTGTAGGGGGCATTTTAGACATGTATCCGGGATGGCAAGAGGACGCTTTCTGGGAACGTTGCAGAGAGCAAGAAGAACGGCCGTTTTTCGGGGAAGGGAGGATAGATTTTTCAAGAGATGAAGAAAAAGCTGCCGCAGACGATTATGGCTGCGAATTGTGCGAGATGAATGAGCAGCAGCTCAAAGAAGTTGTAAAGGATTATAATTGCGTCATTCCTGCACATGCTTTCTGGGATGATGGCATTGTATACCAGTATGGGCTATTTGATTAGGAGGGTTCTAAAATGGGACTGCTTGATGTGATGTTGAATAACTATGATAAGAATTTGCGCAAAAGGCTTGCCAAAAACCGCGAACTTGTAAAAGAAGCAAAGAAGAAAAATAGAAAAGCCTCTATTGCCTATACCAAGGCCATTGAAGAAATCGAAGGGTTGAAGCATGGCATTGTATACGAATATTGCAGTAATTGCGAATCCGAGGTAGGCATCGCATGGGATTGTGAAAACGATGGGCTTATGGCCTTTTGCCCAAACTGCGGCGAAATCCTGATGTTGTGCAGCGAATGCAAGGGCATTTGTGACTGGGATTATGGAACGGGCATTTGTAGCCAAATGGAGGTGCTGAAAGGTGGAAATCGTAAAGGCCATTAAAGAGTATATGGAGGATGCCGGAATCAATTATGCTGATGCCGCAAAAATGATTGGTTGGACAAAGCCTAACCTTTGGGACAAGCTCAATAAACGCACAGAATTGACATTTGGGAGCGTTGTTCAGATTGTCTGTGGGTTGGATGCAGATATCAAACTCACAAATATGAGCGACGATGCGGATAGCGCCCTTGCTGAACGCATTATTGATGCTGTACAAGAAGAGCGCGTAAGCTACAACTGCGTTGAAAAGATTCTTGACGTTCTGGGGTATAAAATTCAGGTTTATTTCCCGAAGTCTGAAAGCAAATAGAATTTCCGACATGTTCAATAAAATTGTTAAAGATAGTATTGACACTACTATCTAACGTGTTATTATAGCCTTGTAGCTCAAATAAGTGAGTTTCGGAATTTTTGTGAGTTACGGGAAGGAGAAGAAATGACAGAACAAGAAGCAGTGGAATGCCTAAAGGATGGGCTCGAAAGCATGGCATACGGTACTGGTGCTGAATTTGAGTTTTTCAATGCGCCTGCAGCAGACGGAGCATTCGGCAAATATATGCTCATGGCCACATTGGAGCAGTATGAAATCATCTTTTCTGTCAGTGGATGTGTCCGGCGTGTTGCGGATGAAGAAAGCGCTGTTGAAGAAGAGGTCGAACTTATCAGCACGGTGTTTGCTGATAAGATGCGAGAGAAAAGAAAGGGGAGTTGCAAATAAATGCAGCGGATTTATTATCCCATTGAAGAGGGAACGGCCAAGACGGCGTATGAGATGCGTTCTTTTGAGCCGTATAAATGGGGAACTGTCACGGCACGGTATCACGAGCTTGCAGATGGAGCCTGGGAGCTTGCTGAAAGGGTTGCAAGGGAGTGCCCTGAGAAAGCTGAAGCCGCCCATAAAATGGCGGAACGGTATGCACGGCGTATGGCCGAAAATCTGAATAAGGCAAACCGAATTGGTACGCGGTGCCCGTCAATTTTGATTGCTGGCCCGGCTGGTGTTGATTCAAAGAAAAAAGAACGCCAGTGCGCAGCATACATGCGAAATGAAACCGAGTATCACGAGTTGCAGAAATACCTTGAAAAAATCGCAGGGCTTCTTGATGAAAAAACTTCTGTTTTGTCGAAGGATGCTGATGCAGTGGAAAGGCTGGAAAAGAAAGTAAAAGCTCTTTCTGACCTGCAAGAGCATATGAAAGCGGTTAATGCTTATTTCAAAAAGCACGGAACCTTGCAGGACTGCCCTGATTGCACCGCGGCAGAAGGTTTGCAGCTGATGCAGGATATGGAAAAGGACTGGCACCTTGAAAAGCGGCCGTTCCAGACCTTTGAACTGCGAAACAACAGCCAGAATTTGAGAGCTACGCAGAAACGGCTTGAAGGGCTTAAATCTGCAAAGAATGCAGGCAACGGAGAGATTATCACAGATTTTTTCAAGGTTGTGAAAAACGCGGAGAGCATGCGCTTGCAGCTGTTCTTCGATGAAAAGCCTGACACTGATACGCGCATGATTCTCAAGCGTTACGGGTTCCATTGGTCGCCTTCCAATAGCTGCTGGCAACGTCAGCTGAACCAAAACGGCCTTTTTGCAATAAAAAAAGTTCTGGAAGCATTGAAAGAAAATAAAAACAAGGAGAAATAAACATGAAAATCAGCATTGAAGGGATTTTCGGTAAGCAGGGGTTTGAAATGAGTGATGCCGCAGCAATGCAGCTGTTGTGCATTGCAAATCGCATGGCGAATGCAGATACGAAAGAACCTCTGGCAGAGAATGAGCCGAAAGAGAATTCCATGACAACTACATCCGGGCCGTTGAATTCCTGATCCTGCGCCTGCTCATAAATCGTTTGCAGAGACCCATCCCCAAATCCGTGCAAAGCAGGCACCGCGCAACAGCCGCGTATCCAGAATGTTTGGCGATAGGGGGGGTGTTCCGATGTGGAATGATGGAGCCTATAAAGGTTTTATCCTTGCCAAGTGCGAGAATTGCGGCAAGGTAAAGGGCGTTTGCTTCCGTGAGCCGCAGAAAGACTATATCTGTGCGGAATGCGGTAAAAAGACACCTCTGCATGACCTGAAACCTGCCTATCTGCATTGCTCTTGCGGCAGAGATTTCCATTATAAAACCAATATTACGGACAGTACCTTTGAATACGCTTGCATGGATTGTGGTAAGCCCGTTGAACTGATTATCAATAAGACCCGCACGGCATATGTTACGAGACTGCGAGGTGGTGAGAATGCGGATTGCATCAAACATTCCATGTAATGGCTGTCAATCAAGAACACAGACCTGTCATGGGAAGTGCGAGCGCTATCTTGAATATCGTTCTGCCCGCATAGAAATGCTTGAATGCAGAAAGAAGCAAAATGCAGCGGACGAAGCAGACGTCTTGCGCGGTGACAAAATTAGGCGTGATGTGCGGCAGCGTGGATTGCTGGGCCGGAGGCGGTAACAATGCAGGTGAAAATCGTAGGTCAAGCGGTCATGAGCTATGTAATTGGCCACCGAGCACAGTTGAAAGGGCTTTATCTCTCCTTGGAAAATGGAACAGATGGCCCTGTCTTGGTTGCCTGTGATAATAGCACCGGCGATTTGTGGCGTGAAGAGTTCGACAGCGTGCGGGATGCTGTTAAATGGTTGCGGAGGGAAAATGATGTCAGTATTTGAATTTAATTGTCTATATGCCGCAAAAGCGCTTTTCATGATTTTCATTGTCGCACCGATGCTTTTTATGCTTGGCGTTTCGCTGGTGTATGTTGTATCGCAATTTCTGGGCAGCATCTGGAATGCGATCATTCTGCACCATTTTCCGATTTTACGCTGCAGAAAGTGCCGCTACTGGGCCACCGTACAGTGCCCGCTGTACGGCCGCAACACACCGGATGACTTTTGCAGCCAAGGAAAGCCATCAGAAATATTGGAGGAGAAAACACAATGAACATTGATGAACTGGATACAGGCTATTTTGAGCCTGGAAGCGATACCGATGCAATTTTTGCTGAAGCCTCCCAAAAGCTCCATGATATGTTAAAGGGCGAGATAAAAGAAACCATTAACTGGTATGAGCAGGCAAAGAAAGAGATTTGCGGTTTGGAGGGGGAAATCGCCAGTCTCCGAACACAGAAAGCACATATTGAACAACAGGTAGCAGATGCCTTGAAAAAAGCTGATGAAGCTGAACTGAATGATATTCCCGCAAGGTATATCAATAGATTCTTGAAGAAGTATACCGGGTTTTATGTTCCCGGCGATAAAGTGTGGGTGGTAACAACTACATTTAGCGATTTTCAGTGTCCTTTGTGCCACGGCGAAAAAACTATTGAAGTTTCTCACGATGGGAATGCAATGCGCATTGGATGCCCTAAGTGCAAAGGGCGCGGAGTTTTAACTCAAAGAGTTAGCATTCCTAAAGAAGAAACTGTAACCAGAGTAAATCTCAAGTTATGCTTTGAAGGAAAACGAGTAAATGTATGGGACGGTGATTGCGTTTATCTCACTCATTTCGAGTGGAGTGTCAACCCAAAAAGTATTTTCCGTACCGAAGCCGAAGCTGCTGCTGAAGCAGAAAACCAGAATAGGACGAGAGAAAATGAAAGCAAGAATTCAAATCCCTAGTTATTACGAAAAGGCCATTGAAGAGCGAGTATCTTCTTTGGAAGCTGAATCGCGTGCCAGAATCCACGAGGAAGTAATGAAAGAACGGCACGATATTGCGATGCGGACAACGTATCTGTGCTTGCTTGCATGTTATCAAGTAGGTCTTAAGCCATCCACCCTTGTGCGGATTCAGGAAGCTATGGGCCTTGTTGCAAAAAAATATTCTGATTATAGGGCAGACAAACTGGCCGATACGTGGGCGCAGGTAACTCTTCAGAATATTGGGGTAAATGTAGAAGAAACGGAGGAACCGTTCTGATGGGTACGTTGAGTTATTGCCCGATTCCGGGCGCGAGCCAACCGAACTTCAAAGATTGTGCCACTTGCAAATGGTGGGAACCATTCAATGCAGTGTGCTTCAATGGAAATAGCCCGTATTGCGCGGACTTTGTCGATGGTGGCTGTAAATGTTGGGAGGGAAAATGATGCCAATTTGTGAATTGTATACAGAAAGCAAGAAGCCTTGCAATCAATCAAGCTACTGATAGTATCATTGCCCTTATTGTTGATGAATTTTATGGCGAGATTAACAGTAAACAAGCCGAAGTCATCTGGAATATCGCCTATGATAGCGGGCATTCCGGTGGAAGGTATGAAATCAAAGCGCAGTTGCAGCGGCTTATGGACGCATTTTATGATTTTATCAAAAAAGGAGAGCGGGCAGAAAAATGAGAATTCTGTATTTTATTTTTGTTGCTATTGTGCTGTATGACCTGCTTGGCGCGGCACTGCTTGCAAAGTGCATTGAAAAGCTTGATAAAGGGTCCGCGGACGATTTACTTTCGTCTGGCGTTGTTGTGGCGCTATGGCCCATTGTTATTGCTGTTAGATGCACGCTTATTCTTTATAAGACCATCAGAAAGATTGCAAAAAGGCAGAAGAAATGACAGGAGGAGCGAGCCATGAGCAAAGAAAAAATCACGACCAAATTCGGCAATACCTCTGTGACACAGACAGTAGACGGCTTTTTGTTTGAAGTGAAGCCCGACCCGGCTGTGCCTAAAATCGAAATTCCACCAGAGGTTACGTTTAAGGGTGTTGAGAACAAAACGGTTCTCGGCGACCCCAATAACCTACATGTCACGGTTGGGCAGCTCCGCGGTAATCTGTAATGCCAGAGCTAGGGAGGAATGAAAAATGAAGAAATTGATAGCAGCAAATGTGCAGCGAGTAATTTTAATTGCCGGGCTACTTATCCTTGCGGGAATCAATTCAAAGTGGCTGGAAAGAGCCATTAACAACGAGAATAAAGTTATGACCGCTGCAAGCCAAAGCAGTGAGAGCACCGTTGTGGATGCTGATAAAGTGCATGGCGTTCTTGCTGATAGTGAATCTGAAAGTTCCGTTCAGTCAACCGAAGTAGCTCTTTTGGAGGCTCCGGAAGAAACATACGATGTCATAAGTGCTGACCATGAAGTGATCGGAAAATGGGCGGAATTAAAAATCACGAAAGAATCTCTGGTTGCAACCACTGAAGAACAGTTTGAAAGGTTTTGCCATGACCGAGTGGAGGAAAGCGGCTATAACTGGTATACGATTGCATGTAGTGATGGAACCGGGATTCAGTTTAATGGGTGCTTTACTGGTGCAGCAACTTATGGTATAATCGACAAAGACGGTTGCATTGAAGATGTGCTTGGTTATATCACGCTTGGCGATGATGGATACGAGTATTCCGATGCAGCCGAATAATTGTCCGCAAAACCTGACAAATGTTAAAAATCCATATGGAACCGTAAACATGCCAGATGCCATGTTCATCCAATAAGCCTGCCTCGCAGAACAGTTGACTTATCCTACTGCTTCCAGTATAATAAAATCACAAAGCGGCGCAGGAAAACACTCTGGCGCCGCATGTTTTTGAACAAAATGAAACAGCAAAACAGGGGAGACCATCATTTATGCCATACCGTCTGATAAAAAAAGAGGGTGCAGCCCGCCGCGGCGAGTTCCAGACTGTGCACGGCACGGTTCAGACACCTGCTTTCCAAAACGTTGCCACTGCTGCCGCGATCAAAGGCGGGCTTTCGGCACATGATTTGAAAGAAATCCGCGCACAGGTCATGCTGTGCAACACCTATCATCTCCACCTGCGTCCCGGTGATCAGGTCGTTGCCGATATGGGCGGCCTGCACAAGTTTACCCGCTGGGACGGCCCGATCCTGACCGACAGCGGCGGATTTCAGGTGTTCAGCCTTGCCAAGCTGCGCCACATTACCGAGGAAGGCGTAACGTTCAACTCTCATCTGGACGGTCACCGCATTTTTATGGGGCCGGAACAGAGCATGCAGATTCAGGCAAACCTTGGCTCCACCATTGCCATGGCCTTTGATGAATGCGTGGAAAACCCCGCTGAATATGATTACGCCAAAAACAGCTGTGCGCGTACCGCACGCTGGCTGCTGCGTTGCAAGGCGGAAATGGCCCGCCTGAAGCACGAGGGCAAGGCCGTGAACCCGGACCAGCTGCTGTTTGGCATCAATCAGGGCTGCACCTACAAAGACCTGCGCGTTGAGCACATGAAGCAGATTGCTGAATATGATCTGGACGGTTATGCAATCGGCGGCCTTGCTGTCGGCGAACCTGCCGAAGTGATGTATGATGTGATCAGCGCGGTAGAACCTTACGCCCCGGCGGATAAGATCCGCTACCTGATGGGCGTTGGCACCCCCGGCAACATCATTGAGGGCGTGTACCGCGGTGTGGATTTGTTTGACTGCGTTATGCCCAGCCGCAACGCCCGCCATGGCCACCTGTTCACATGGAACGGCATCATCAACATTAAAAACCTGAAATATGAGCGTGACGAACAGCCCATTGACCCGCAGTGCGATTGCCCGGTCTGCCGCAATTACAGCCGCGCTTACATCCGCCACCTGCAAAAGGCAGATGAAATGCTGGGTATGCGTTTGGCTGTTATGCACAACCTGTATTTCTACAATCATTTGATGGAGCGGATTCGTGAAGCGTTGGATAACGGCACATTCCAGCAGTTCCATGATAAGTATGTGCATCTTCTGGATTCCAGAATTTAAGCGGATTCCGTGTTTCCTTGCTTTACCCCCTTGCGGTTTATGGCGAAAGCCTGTATAATAATAGAAATACTGTAAAATCAAAATCTAAGGAGTTCCACATTATGATCGAATTTTTGACCGCTGATACTTCCAGCACCGCCAGCCTGCTTGTCACTTTCCTGCCGATGGTTCTGATCCTTGTGTTCATGTACATCATCCTGTACCTGCCCCAGAAAAAGCAGGACAAGAAAGATGCTGCCATGCGCGCTTCCATCGAAGTAGGCGATACCGTTATTACCATTGGTGGTGTTGTTGGCCGCGTTGCTGCTATCAATGATAAGGATGATACCTTTGTTCTGGAAACCACCAGCGACCGTGTGAAGATTCGCTTCCGCCGTTCCGCTATTTCCTCCGTTGAGAAGCTGGACATGGGCAACACTGCAAAAGATACCGCCAAGAAAGATGCTCCTGCCAAGAAGAACTGATTAGTTCTGACTGTATTACCTGAATAACAAACGCCCCTTTTGCATAGTTTGTACCATGCAAAGGGGGCGTTTTCTTTATGTTTGCTGCTAATTCAAGGGCTTCATCTGCCAAACTTCGATCAAGTCATATCTGCAAAGTCCGCAGTAAATCCAGCGGCCATTTATCTTGGTTGCTGATCAAAAGTTTCGGCTGCGGCGTGGGTACCGCCATCCTGCTTTTCGCTTTGGCCGCACAGATTTTTGCCCATACTGCACTCTCGCTGGAACTTGTCAAACCGGCAGCCTGTGCCAGCGTGGCGGTGGGGGCTGTTCTTTCCGGTCTCGTTCTTGCGAACGGTATTGCTCAAAAGCGGCTCTTATGCGGTGTTTCCGTGGGCGTCTTTTATGCGCTGTGTTTGAGCCTCACTACCGCTTTGAGCGGCAAACCGCTTGTATTTGATCATGTGAACCTCGCCTTACTTGCAGCGCTGCTGTTCGGCGGCACCGCAGGCGGCGTGCTGAGTGCATTGGGCGCAGTAGGGAACACTGCGCCCGAACGCTGATGCGCGCCCCGCGACCAGCACCGGCCCCTTACACGCCCAAAAGGGCTCTTAACAGCGGTTCATCCGCCGGTGCGGCTGCTGCCCTGGGCAAACAAAAACTTGCGTGCAAAAACGATCTATTCGCTTTCTCTTCTGCGTTTCTGACCGGGTATCTCGCCGGCATTCCGCTCGGCCGGTTTGAGCTCCACGGTGCTTTCACTTCGCTTACAGAGCATGTCATGGCCGCACAAAGTTATACGGCATTCTGGTCTGTCTGGTGCAGTTGGTTTGCCGCGGCATTTTTGCAGGCATCGCTGATTTATCTCTGCGGTTTTCATTTGTGGGGCAGCATTTTTATGGGGGCTTATTTTGCGTTCAAGGGCACTGTATTAGGTGTGTGCGCTTCCGCCATTTATGCGTCCGGCGGGGCACGTGCGCTTGTTGTTTATTGGCTCCTGAACTGCCTGCCGGAGCTTGTGCTGTCGGCATTCATGCTTTGGCTTGCGCATAGTTCGTGCAGGGTAAGTCAAAGCCTGTCCAGCATTGTTTTTTCCGGCTGCCGTTGTGCGCTCAACGGCGCAATCCGGCGCTTATCTGTACATTATCTGCTTTGCCTGCTAGGGTGCGCTGTTAGCAGCTTTATGTTTTCCGGTTCAGCTGTCCTCTTCGCCAGTGTCCTGCTTTGAATCCGGCATCGCTTTGGACTGCGGTGCAATATAGCCAGTATCCGCAAGGGGAGAGGCTTCCACCGCCTGTTTCAACTGCTGCTGGTTGATATGGGTATAAATCTGCGTCGTGGATACATTCTCGTGCCCCAGGATTTCCTTGATGGCCAGCATATCCACACCGCCCTGATACATGAGTGTAGCGGCGGTATGGCGCAGTTTATGCGGCGAATAACCCATATTGTCCAAGCCCGCTGATTTCAGGCAGTTGGCAACAATCTGCTCCACACGGCGCGCTGTTAAACGTCTGCCAGTCTTTTTGGATACAAAAAGTGCTTCTTTATCCCGCAGGTTGTTTAGCGCAGCCCGCGCGGGCAGGTAATGCTCCAACGCAGCCTGGCACGCGGTATTCAGGTACACCAGGCGTTCTTTGTTTCCTTTGCCGGTAATTTTAATGGTATCGTCCTTAAAATCGCCAAGATTGATTGTGATCAGTTCCGCCAAGCGCATACCGCAATTCAGGAAAAAGACAATAATACAGTAGTCCCGTTCATAAAAGTCACTTTGTATATTTTTTAACAGCCGTATGCTTTCACTGGCACTCAGATATTTGGGCAGGGATTTCTTTGGGCTGCCAAGGTTGATATTATCCGTTGGATTTTCGCTCAGTTCATTGATCTGGTGGCAAAGGTAGCCAAAAAAGCCGCGCAGGGCGCTCAGCTTGCGGGCACGGGCCTTGGCACCGTTATCATTACTGCGGGCGTAATCCAGGTAATTGATAATATCCCGTTTGGTAATGGTACCGATCTGGCGTTTGGTAATATGGGTCAAGTCAATTTCTTCCGGCGGTGTATCTGGCTGCGCAAGGTTCCAAACCATCATCATATAGCGGAAGAAACCGCGCAGGTCCAGATAGTAACCGTTAATGGTGCGCGGCGAACGCAGCTTGACAACATCCAGATAATGCAGATAATCCATAACAAGATCCGGAATATCCGTATACGGCGCATGCCGGTTTGGGTGCGCCACATCAATGTATGTACTCATTATTGTGAGTAAAGCCCTCCTCCATATTTCGCTAAACTCGCCTTTAGCGAAATTGCATGTTATGCAAAAACACACGAAATCCTGCACCCGCTTGTAGATAGATTCAAGATTTCGTGTGTTCTCTGCATGCCAGTAGCTCCTGGTTTTATTCTTCTTTCCGTTCGCTCTTTTATTTGCCTATTTTTATTTTATTTACTTATTTATTGCGATGTTCATCCAATAGGTCTATCGCAGCCATCACCATGGCATATCATTCGATACCAAATTCAGCCTTTTATCAATCTTCGTCATCACCCAGATTATCTACACGGCCCTGGCCCTTAATATAAAACGGCTCGCTGCCGCGCATGCCTTGCTGGCCCAGCGGCGAAGTAGAAATCGTGATGTTCAGGTTCATCTTTTTCTCATTGCTGACCAGGAACGGGCGCGCTGCATCGCCTGCGGCTTTGAACAGTGCATCGTCCTTGGGTGCATCCAGAACCAAAAGATAACTCTTGGTTGCTCCGTTGATCACCATGATCTGCAGGTATGCGGCTCCCACCATCGGGTACTTTTCCAACTCGGCACACAGCGGGTTGACCAATTCATCCGGGTATACCGAAGGCTCCACGATCGTCACCTTATCGCCGGGCTTGATCTGTGCATTGCGCTGGGCTGCCTGCTGCGCGGCGGTCTGCTTGATTTTTTCCAGCATCGCATTGCGCTGTTTCAGTAAAGATGCAACCATATCCGAGTTAAAGCGCAGGTTATCCGTGAACGGGTTCAGCACAAAACCTGCCACATGGTCGTTACCGTTCAGCATCCGGGCGTAATCATCAAAGCGCAGCAGCATAACCTGACCAGCGGGCTTATTCTGCCACTTATCCAGTTCTTCTGCATCGGTGAATGCGGTAAAGAAAGACTTTCCATCACCAGATTTCAGCAGCGCAAAGGTCACCTTGGTGTCTTTTGGCAGCTGGATTCGTCCATTTTCGTCCGGTTTAGGAGCGTTTTCGCCAATTTCAATCTTAGCCGGTGCAAGGAATACACCGCGCATCATCAGGTTGATAACCGCATTAAAGTTCTGCGGATTGTTTTCCTCACGCAGGGCCGCAGCAGCCTTTTTCAGCGCTGCATTATCAATTTTCGGCGGTTTGGGTGCTGCCGGGGCTGCATTCTGTGCCGGGGTCGTATTCTTTTCCTGTTCGCTCATGATATACTCCTCTTGGTTTGGGTCGCTGCCCATACCTTATTATTTATTGATTTTGATTGCATTGATGGCTTCCCGCAGGTATGCAACGCCCACCAGGCGCAGCCCCGGGAATTGCGCAGCATCCAGCATGTTCAGGTTATGTTTGGGCACAATGGCGGTATCAAAGCCCACGCGCTGGGCCTCCCGCAGGCGGTTTTCCAGGTGCGGCACGCTGCGCACTTCCCCGCCCAGACCCACTTCACCAATGGCCAGTGTTTTTTCAGGTACAGGCAGATCCAGCAGACTGGACGCCATTGCCAGGCAGACCGGCAAATCGCAGGCAGTCTCGTCCAGTTTCAGACCGCCAATGATGTTGATATACACATCCTGGTTGCCAAACACATAGCCCGCGCGCTTTTCCAGCACGGCCAGCAGCAGATACATACGGTTATAGTCAAACCCGCTTGCCGTGCGTCGTGGGCTTGGAAACGCCGTTTTCGTTACAAGTGCCTGAATCTCGCTCAGTACTGGCCGTGTACCTTCCATCACGCAGGCAACGCAGGTACCGGAAATGCCAATCGGCCGCCCTTCCAGCATGACCTGCGAGGGGTTTTCGATTTGTTCCAATCCCTTGCCGGTCATATCAAACATGCCGATCTCATTGGTGGAGCCGTAACGGTTCTTCACGGCGCGCAGCACGCGGTACGGCAGGGTCTTGTCGCCCTCAAAGTACAGCACAGTATCCACAATGTGCTCCATGACTTTGGGACCCGCAATGGCACCGTCTTTGTTGACATGGCCGACGATAAAGGTCGGTATCTCATTCGTTTTTGCCACATTCAAGAAGCGTGCCGAGCTTTCCTTGACCTGGCTGACCGTGCCGGAGGACGACGCCACATCCGTGCAGCGCATCGTCTGGATGGAGTCGATCACTACAAGATCCGGCTTCATCTGTTCAATCAGCCCGCAGATTTCATCCACATCACTTTCCGCCACAATGGAGATATTATCCTGCGGCACATCCAGCCGAACGGCACGTAGCTTGATCTGCCGTACGGATTCTTCGCCCGTCACATACAGAACCGAGCGCGTCCGGCTTACTTCGCCGCACAGCTGCAGCAGAATGGTAGATTTGCCGATGCCCGGTTCGCCGCCAATCAAAATCACACTGCCCAGCACAATGCCACCGCCCAACACGCGGTCCAGCTCTGCAATGCCAGTTACAATGCGGCTTTTTTCTTCGGTCGTGCTTACGTTTTTCAGTTTCAACGGTTTCAGGCTGGTCTGACCCGTCACACGTACCGGCGCGGCAGCGCGGCCGGAAGAAGACTTTGCCGGTTCTGCCACCACATCTTCGGTCATCGTGTTCCATGCACCGCAGGACGGGCAGCGGCCCAGCCAGCGGGGACTGGTTTCGCCGCACTGGTTGCACACATAAATTGTTTTCAGCTTATCTTTTGGCATGGTTGCTCTCCCGGCCACATTTTTCGTACCCTTTTATTATATCCTAAATCTCGTGTGGGGGCAAGGTATGCTCCAAAAATAAAGCGGCAGGCTGCCGCCCGGTGTGCCGGGGATGCAGCAGCCTGCGCGCTCATTTTATAAATTCAGACAATCAAAGCATTACCTTGTGGTAGGTCTTTTTCCCCTTTTTGATCACAACACCATTCTGGAGTTGCTCAACCGTCAGACCCAAGGTCGGGTCGGTCACTTTCTCGCCGTCCACCAGAACGCCACCCTGCTGCACCAGCTGGCGGGCTTCACGGTTGGAACCGCACAGCTTGGCGCCAACCATGGCAGCCAGCAGGCCAACCTTACCGTCCTTGACCAATGCGGCATCCAGCTGGGTGGTAGGCATGTTCTCGTGGTCGGCTACGCCGCTGAACAGCTGGCGGGCTGCATTCTGGGCCTTTTCAGCTTCCTCGGCACCGTGCACCATGCTGGTCAGCTCGTAAGCCAGGATTTCCTTGGCCTTGTTCAGCTGCTCGCCTTTCCAGTGGTCCATCTCATCGATCTGCTCCAGCGGAAGGAAGGTCAGCATGCGGATGCACTTGAGTACATCAGCATCGCCGACATTGCGCCAGTACTGGTAGAACTCGAACGGGCTGGTCTTGTTGGGGTCAAGCCAAACGGCGTTGCCGGCGGTCTTACCCATCTTTTTGCCCTGGCTGTCGGTCAGCAGCGTGATCGTCATGGCGTAAGCATCCTTGCCCAGCTTGCGGCGGATCAGCTCGGTGCCGCCCAGCATGTTGCTCCACTGGTCGTCGCCGCCAAACTCCATGTTGCAGCCGTAATTTTGGAACAGGTGGTAGAAGTCGTAGCTCTGCATGATCATGTAGTTGAATTCCAGGAAAGACAGGCCCTTCTCCATGCGCTGCTTGTAGCATTCGGCGCGCAGCATGTTGTTCACGCTAAAGCAGGGGCCAACTTCACGCAGCAGCTCAATGTAGTTCAGGTTCAGCAGCCAGTCAGCGTTGTTCAGCATCATAGCCTTGCCTTCGCCAAACTCAATAAAGCGCTCCATCTGGCGCTTAAAGCACTCGGCGTTATGGTCAATGTCCTCTTTGGTCAGCATTTTGCGCATATCGGTACGGCCAGAAGGGTCACCAATCATGGTGGTACCGCCGCCAATCAGGGCAATGGGCTTGTTGCCTGCCATCTGCAGGCGCTTCATCAGGGTCAGGGCCATAAAGTGGCCGGCGGTCAGGCTGTCGGCTGTGCAGTCAAAGCCGATGTAGAAAGTAGCCTTGCCATTGTTGATTACTTCCTTGATTTCTTCCTCGTCCGTTACCTGGGCAATCAGGCCGCGAGCTTTCAGTTCGTCATAAATGGTCATGGGGTTGCATCCTCCTTGGTTTGTGCGGCAAGGGCAAAAAATAAAACGCCCCTGCCAAATGTTGAATTTGGCAGAGGGCGATCTAATACGCGGTACCACCTCTGTTTGCCCGTGCCTCGCGGCGGCGGGCCTTCGCGGGTGCGGTAGCCAAAGTGTACAACTGCGACACCCAAACGCTGTAACGTGCGCACACGGCCCAGCCTAACAGCCTTTAACCAAAGGCGTTCAGCCTGCTGCTCAGGGATGTATTCACCGCTTTGCCTGCCAGCCCCTTACACCAACCGGGGCCTCTCTTTCGCATACAGCAAAACGGTTACTCGTTCCCGTCCTTGCATTTAACTGCTTACTAAATTAGCATATGTTGCCGCTTTTGTCAAGCGTTTGACGGCAGCTTATTTTTCGATCTACTTTTCATAGAACGTGATGGACAGCGAAACGCTGATATCATTATTGACCGAAAGATTCTCGTTGGCCGAAACCGCGATCTGTTCAATCGCGCAGCGAAAGCGGCAAAGGAGGCCTTTTGACCTTTTTTACTTGCCGCAGCAGTTTTAACCATGTTCATCTCCACCATGGCAGACCGCTACAGACTGCCGTGAATTATTCGTTGTTATTCTAGCCTATTTCATCTGTTTTGGCAAGCATTCATTTCCTACTCGTGCAGCCCCGCCGGGCATACGCATTCATACGTTGGCCCTGCGGAGCTGTGTTATTTTTTATTCAATTATAACTGCATCCGGTTACGATTCAAGACTGCCATGCAGCTCAACTGTTTTGCGCTGCATTATAGCTTGCCAAGCGCTCCTCAAAGTCCTTTTCTGCATCCTGCACAGTGGTCAGGTCACCACCTGTTGCGATATTCCACAGGGTATCATTAAAGGCGCTATCAATTAGTTGCAATGCTCATATCAAGGTCATGGTCAATGCAGCTGTTCTCCAACAGCTCAAACATGGTTTCAAACTCCAGGTCAATAATAGTAATCTGTTGTTCCAAGCAAAACCACATCCGATTTTTCTGCCGCTGTCACAATCGCATCCAACTGTTTATTACAGCCATCAATTTTGGAATAGCTGATAGTAAATGTTGGGGTAAATCTTGTTCCAGTTCAGCGCAACAGCTTCAAAGTTGGACCAACTGCCGTAAACAGTCAATTCCTGCTGTGCAGCGGTATCCATGGACGGAGCAGACCTGCCATTCTGCGCTGCCTGTTCAGGCTGTGTTTCTGCTTTCTGGCATCCGGTCAAAAATATGGCAGCAGACATTCCCGCCGCAAGCAGCAGAGGACATTGTTTTTTATAGTTCAATTCCTCTTATTTATCGCAAATTTGCGTATTTCCTCGACGATATTATTGATGGCAACAGGTTTATCAACGATGAACTCCCCAAGAAAGACTCCGGTCTTTCCCCTGTTTCTATCAGCGTTGGAGTTGCTTTTACTGACCGCAAAAAATCGAGCAGATTCATCTTCAAGGATGCTGACAAAGCTCTTTATCTGGTAAAAGAAAACAGCAAACGCGGATGTGCAATCTATTAACGTCTCCTTTTCATTATCATTTGCTCCCAGCTGGTACAAGTTGGGAGCTTTTTTCTTCGTTCAAACATAAAAATTCATATCAGATGTATCTTTATACTGTATTTCAACGTACACTCATAATATTTCTTCATGAATCTTGTCGAAACATATTGATTTTGAGTATATTTTGGGTTAACATTGTAAATAGCTTTTGTTGTATTTGCCAGGCCCCATACATTTCAGAAAGGTCGATGCCGCATGTATCATTCGGCTATGGAACCCCGCCCCGTCAGCTGCTCATCTTTTGTACCTTTACTGCGCAGGATGAGCTATCTCATCCTCAAACGCGGGTTTGATCTTGTATTTTCTTTGGTTCTGCTTGTTACCTGCGCGCTGCTCATGGCTGTGATTGCGCTTGTTGTTTGGCTGGATTCCCCCGGCAAGATCATTTACACACAAATACGGCTTGGATACGGTGGGAAGCCTTTTACTATCTACAAATTCCGTTCTATGCAGCAAAGCACTGCCCCGGATGATGCGAAGTGGACCAGTGAAAACGACACACGCATTACCCGCGTTGGCCATATCCTGCGCCTGACCCACCTGGACGAACTGCCGCAGCTGCTCAACATCTTTATGGGCGAAATGAGCTTTGTTGGCCCGCGCCCCGAACGCCCCACTGTTTATGACGACCTTGACGGCAAAGTCGAGAACTTCCGCAGCCGTATGCAGGTTATGCCGGGCCTGACTGGTTACGCGCAGGTCAATGGCGGCTATGATTTGAACCCTGCAGAAAAGCTCAAATATGATTTGATCTATATCAATCACTGCTCTGTACTGTTTGACCTTTGGTGCCTGCTAAAAACAATACCTGTTGTTTTTACAATGAAAGGCGCAAGGTAATATATTTTTGCCAGAAAGCAAAACGCCCCGTAAGCATTTTGTTATGCACGCTTACAGGGCATGAGGCTTTCATATCGTCACTTATTTTTATGGGGAATCAACTATCGCACAAAATCCAAGGGGCTATATGCAGAAAAACTCCCGCGAGCGACCTGCCTGCGGGAGTTCTGGAGGTGACGGGCAGATTTGAACTGCCGAATGAGGGTTTTGCAGACCCTTGCCT
>ERZ1673742.865-NODE-865-length-32838-cov-6.289754_pt1 | contig 32838 bp, 32 predicted proteins | sample MGYA00580208_ERZ1673742 | MGnify/ENA primary metagenome ERZ1673742 (study PRJEB41218, sample SAMN15661774) | gut metagenome | host: Homo sapiens | place: Canada: London | collected 2015-08-20/2019-03-30 | study: EMG produced TPA metagenomics assembly of...
TACCCGCGTGCAAAAAAAATTTCGGCTGGGTTTTGAATTTTAAGCAGCGAAATCATCTTATCGATTTCATCACTGCCGAAAACGCCTTTTTTCATCTTCCCATAGAATGTTTTAGGCGTAATACCAATAGCTTTTGCTACACTCGCCTGCGACATATTGCGCTTGGTAATGATGCCGCGCAGTTCGTCAGTCTGGATCATTTTTTGTATCACCTCTTTTAGTATCTTTTTAGGTTACCTTGAGTATAGCACGCGCAAAGTAACTTGTCAAGATATTTTTTTCTTGACTTGTAACTTTTTCGTGATATAATGAAGTCAAACAGGAGGTGAATTAAATTGACCAAAGGAGAACGTATCAAAGCCAGACGCGAAGAGCTCGGCATCACGCAAGTTGCTTTAGCTGACATGATAGGCGAGAGCAAGCAAACCGTATATAAATACGAAAGTGGTCTGGTTTCCAATATTCCTTCCGATAAGGTAGAACTCATTGCTAAAGCTTTAGGAGTTCAGCCCGAATGGATCATGGGTTGGGATGTTTCAAGCTCCCCTATCCCGCCCGGCTTCATTCCGCTGCCGAAAACATACAAAGTTCCGCTCGTTGGGCGCATTGCCTGCGGTACGCCGATCACGGCCGAAGAAAACCTCGAAGGCTATGTAGATGTACCCGTTGACCGTCAAGTAGATTTCGCGCTGCTGTGTGAGGGTGACAGCATGGTTGATGCCGGCATTAAAAACGGCGATGCCGTGTATATCCGTAAGCAGCCTACCGTAGAAAATGGGCAGATTGCCGCCGTACGTATTAACGGAGAAGCGACCTTGAAGCGCGTATATATCAACGGCAATACAATGGTGCTCCAGCCTGCAAATGCAAGCTATCCCCCGCTCACCTATTCACTCTCCGACTTAGAAGACGTAGCTATTGAGGGGCTCGCCGTCGGTTTTACGCATTGGTTTTGAATAAGAGAGGTATTTGAGAAATTTTGAGGTTTGACTTATGGAAGAAATTTGGTCTAATTTCGTTAAAGTTTTAGAACCACATTTAGGAACGATAATCGGTAGTGTAATTACCGCGTCGCTTTCTGGTTTATTTACAATTTTCCAAAAGAAATCTTTGAGAAAAGAAGTTTTCGAGCGCCTTGAAAACATCGGCAACCAATTCGATAAAAGTAGATATCAAGATGAATACAAAGATTTAATAAATCAATTAGCGTCCATACAAAAAGATATTCATTTAGGCGGACGAGACGAGAAGAATTTAGAGAGACTTCATGCACAAATTCGTCGAGTTACTTATTATGCAGAAATAATTCCTTTTTGCGAAAAAGACAAAAAACTGCTGATGATTTTGAAAAGAAAATTTTTGATTGCTTAAGTAATTATGAGGAAAACTCAAAAACCTTTAATTGGGACATTCTAAATGGTGAAATTGAAACCATAATCCAATTATTAAAGAGAGGAAGGCTTTTTATCCATGTATAACAATGAATATGATAACCAAGTCATTGAATTTTTGAATGAACTCACTTTGAGAACAAATGCAGGTGAAATTGAATGGAAATCGATTCGTGCCTTTTCCCCTGCTGAAATTGGGTTCCCTGGAATTATCGATGAGATACAAGACATATTTCAAAATGAATTTACGCATGTCTTGCCCATGAATTCGTATTATGCTCGCCATAAAGACGGTATTGTAGCCTTGATTCGCATCGATAACGAAAGCGGAAAAGATGCTTCTCATCACACCAGCTTCGTGTTGATGGTACAAATTAACACATCTGCTGAGGTTCAGTCTTTTGACAGCGACTACTATCAAGAAGACTCTAAAATTCTCTATCGTGCGATCACTCGATCTTTGAATAAAGGCGTAGATATGAAAAAAGCACTAAAGGACTTTCTAAAATTCTAAGTCTTCATCGGGTTGGTTGTTTTCTAAATAGCAGAGCATTTGATAGGCTTCATACGGCATGAACCTTTCTTTTTGAAAAGACTTACAATCGGGATTTTCACATTTCCAGAGTAAATCTCTTTTATTCTTGCAAACGGTAAATCTCATGTATTTCTTGCAGCAAGGGCAAATACCTAACTTCAAGACTTTTAAGTAGTATTGATCTTTCATGTTCATCCTCCAAAACGTTCGTTCTGCTCTTACCTTACTCATTAAAATCACTTTTGTCAATATTATGCGGCAAAGATGTCCTACCATGTCCGCTTTTTGAATAATATTCACCTGTTTTGAATATTATTCATTCTAATCAAAAAAGAAAAAGCCCCGCTGTGGGGCAAATAGTCAAAGTAATTTGGTAAAGGAGATTTGATACTATGACCCCATCAAATCAGACAGTAGAAAACACAATTATTGCAAACGGAACTGAAATATCTGTGATTTCATCCCCAAATGGAGAAGATTATATTTCTTTAACCGACATTGCTCGGCACAGAAATCCAGAGTTCCCAGCAGATGTGATAAAAAACTGGTTACGTTTAAGAAGCACCATTGAATATTTAGGCGTTTGGGAAGAAATCAACAACCCTAATTTTAAACTGGTCGAATTCGACCAGTTTAAAAACGCCGCTGGTTCAAATACGTTCGTTATGTCACCAACAAAATGGATTCGTGAGACACGTGCAGTTGGAATTCGCACAAAATCCGGTCGATATGGCGGAGGAACGTATGCGCATTCTGATATTGCATTCGAGTTCGCTTCTTGGGTTTCTCCTGAATTTAAACTCTACGTCATACGTGATTATCAACGTCTTAAACAAGATGAAAGTTATCGTCTTACATTAGACTGGAATGTGAAACGGTTGCTATCCAAAGCCAACTACAGAATACACACCGATGCAATTAAGGATAACCTTTTACCTCCAGATCTAACAAAACAGCAAGAAGGTTTTATTTACGCCGACGAAGCTGATGTGCTAAATGTTGCTTTATTTGGCATTACTGCGGCACAATGGCGAAAAGAAAATCCAGGTAAAAAAGGAAATATGCGAGATTATGCTACAATAGAGCAGCTTTTAGTTCTTACAAATCTCGAAAGTCTCAATGCACACCTTATCGGAAATGGTATTCCACAAAATGAACGCTTACATACTTTACACGAAACTGCTGTGCAACAACTTATCTCTCTAACCAAAAGCAAAAGTGTAGAAGTCTTAAACGACTTACACAATAATCCAAAACTTCCGACATAATATAAAATAAAAAAAGCCCCGCCGGTGCTACCAACACCGACGAGGCCGCCCGGGTCACCCCGGTGGACAATATAGTCCCAAGCAAGCTATATTGTACCACCTGACCCGGGCAAAAGCAATAGCCCGGGCATTTTTATGCCCAAAATAGCCGCATATAAATAGAGCGGGATAAAAACAGGAGGTACATAAACAATGAGATACGCGATATATCTGCGCAAAAGCCGTGCGGATGATACGTCCGAGCCGCTGGAGGTGACCTTGCAGCGCCACCGCCAGATGCTCGAAAAATATATGCAGCAGCACGACATCGCCGTGCAGGACGAAGACGTTTTTGAAGAAGTCGTCTCCGGCGACAGCCTTTACGCGCGTCCGCAAATGCTGCGTCTGCTCGAGGCCGTCGAAGCGGGCACGTATACCGGTGTTCTGTGCGTGGATATACAGCGCCTCGGGCGCGGTTCCATGCAGGACCAGGGCATGATCTTAGACGCGTTCAAATGGTCCGATACGAAGATCATCACCCCCATGCGCACCTATGACCTCTCGAACGACATGGACGAAACCTACACCGAATTCGAGAGCTTTATGGGGCGGCAGGAGTACAAGATGATCAAAAAGCGCCTGCGCCGCGGATTGAACGCGACGATCGAAAACGGCGGCTATATCGCGAACGCACCGTATGGCTACGATAAAACCAAAATCGGCAAAACGCCCTCACTGAAGATCAATGAAGCCGAAGCGAAGTTTATTCACATGATCTTCGACCTCTACCAGGGCGGCATGGGAGCATTGACGATTGCAACGACGATTGATCGACTTGGAGCAAAGCCGCGCCGCGGCGAGCATTTTGCGCGCTCCACGGTGCTCAAGATACTCAAAAACGACGTGTACCGCGGGAAGATCGTCTGGAACCGAAAGACGTGCGTGCGCCCCAGACAGCGCGGAAACGAGCATCACCTCACGATCTACAACGCCCCTGAAAAGTGGACTGTTGTTGACGGGCTGCACCCGGCGATTATCGACAACGAACAGTTTGAAGCCGTGCAGCGGATCCTTGCAGGGCACTATCACCCACCTGCAAACACCGGCAAGCGCATAAACCCCTTAGCCGGTCTCGTACTTTGTGGAAACTGCGGGCGGCCTTTGCAGCGCATTGCAATCCAGTCTGCCGGAGGGCCCTTGCTCGGCTGCCAAGTGCCCGGGTGCATCGTGTCCAGCAAGCTCGAATACGTCGAGCAAGCCGTTCTGCTGGAAATCCAAAAGGAGTTTGATAAGCTCTGCGCCAACGCGGAGCAGAAGCAGCAGGAAAGCCAAATTGACTACGCAGCCATGGCAAAGTCCATAGATGCCGAAATCAGTACGGCACGTCAGCAGCTCAGCCGCCTGTACGATCTGGTGGAACAGGGCGTGTACACCATCGAGGTGTTCAACGAGCGACGCGGCGCCTTGCTCAGCCGCATATCGGCGCTGGAAGATGAACGTAAGAACCTTGTCCCGCCCCAACAGCTCGACCTCGAAAAAATGCGTGCCAACATTGAAGCCGTGTTCGACGCCTACCCCACCGCCGACTTTAACACGAAGAACCAACTACTGAAATCCATCATCGATAAGATCGTATATAACAAGCAAAAAGGCGTTCAACCAAAAGGGTTCACCCTCGAGGTTTTTTTACATTGCCTGTACTTATAGCTTGCACAATGTTATGATAAAGACTGCTTAGAGGATTTACGTGTGCTGTTTCCCGCCTCGGTGCAGCCCGTTGTGGACGCTTCCGCTAATGTGCGGGTGCGGGACGTTGATGTAATCTCTGTGTACATTGATATGCAGCCGATCCCCTTTAACCGCGGGTATTACTCCATTGATCTCACGTTTTTCTTTGACGTATCTTTGGAGCTGTACGGCGGCGCGACAGTGGGCTGCGAACGCGTGAGCGGTATTTCAATTTTCAATAAGAAGGTCATTCTCTACGGCAGTGAGGGCAACGTGAAGATGTTTACAAGCGAGAGCTGCCGTGACGAAGCCGATTTACAGGGCAATAAGGTCTTACCCAAGGCGACTGTGCAGGTCGCGCAGCCGGTGGCGCTTTCCGCGAAGCTTTGCGAGCACTGCCGCTGCGGCTGCGAGCCCTGCTGCGTAATCCCGGACTGCATTGCAAACCGTTACGGCGGCGCGTTTGAAACGGTAGAGCAGAAAAACACCGTATACGTGACGATCGGCCTGTTTACCATCGTGCAGATTGTGCGGAATGTGCAGATGCTCATTCCCGCGTTTGATTTCTGCATTCCGGATAAGGAATGCGTCACCTCCGGCGACAACCCCTGCGAGCTGTTCCGCAAGATTGATTTCCCGACCGACGAATTTTTCCCGCCGAAAGCGAGCGACTGCGGCTGTGGCTGCGGCAGACAAAATTAGAACCGCATTTGAATAATATAAGCCGTGCACTTTGAAAACAGGTGCACGGCTTACTCTTTTTATACTTTTGTCAGTCTTGCGAAGTTTGCAAACAGCTTTTTGGTGCCGACTTTGTCAAACGCGACTTCGAGCAGCGTATCGTTCGCCATCGGCGTGGCGGAAACGATGAGACCCGTGCCGAACGCCTTGTGCAGGACAGTATCGCCTACGCGGTATGTACCGGCAGGCGCGGGCTTTACGCGCGGCTTCGGCGTGAATCCGCCGGCTTCCGCAACGGATTTTGTTTTCGGTGCTTCCCCGAACGGCTTCGCGCCGCCGAAGCTCGGCATAGAGACCGGGCGCGCGCTGTAATCGCGGGAGCGGGTGTGCTCGACGAGGGTCTCCGGAATTTCTTCCACAAAGCGTGAAACGCGGTTGCGGTTCGTCATGCCGAAGATCATGCGGGATTCCGCGTGGAAAATGTACAGCTCCTCTTTTGCACGCGTGATGGCAACATACGCTAAACGGCGTTCCTCCTCCACTTCGGACGGTACATATACGCTCGCCATGCCCGGGAAAATGTTCTCCTCCATGCCCGGCAGGAACACCACCGGGAATTCGAGACCTTTTGCGGAGTGCACCGTCATGAGCACGACGGAATCGGCGTTATTATCGTAATTATCGATATCCGTAATGAGCGAAACTTCTTCAAGAAAATCCGAAAGCGTGCCTTCTGGGTTCTCTTCCTCAAAACGGCGCAGGTTGGAAGCAAGCTCCTGCACGTTCGCGGCGCGGTCGTCTGCGGATTCCGGGTCGTCGGTCTTAAGAAAATTCAGGTAATCGATGCGCTCCACAAGCTCGTCATAAAGCTCGCCGAGCGTGACTTCTTCGTCGTTGTTGAGCTCGATGAGTCCCTGCATCTGTGCGGCGAAAAGCGTCATTTTGTTTGCGGCACGGGACAGTGCGGGATAGTCTTTCGCGTGCGAGACGACCTCAAACAGTGTCTCACCCGTCTGCTGACCGATCTGCGCCGCGACTTCGACCGAGCGGTCGCCAATGCTGCGCTTCGGCGTGTTGATGATGCGGCGCAGGCGCATTTCATCACTCGGATTGTTGATAACGCTCAAATATGCGATCATCTCGCGGATCTCACGGCGCTCGTAGAAGCGCGTGCCGCCTATAATTCTATGCGGTACGCCGGACTTTGCAAAATTGCGTTCAAATGTCAGCGACTGTGAGTTCATGCGGTACAAAACAGCGTAATCAGAGAATTTCCGCCCTGCGGCAACGCCGTCTAAGATGATCTTCGTGATGCGCTCGGCTTCATCCGTTTCGTTTTCCGCCGTGTGCAGGTGGATCATGGCGCCGGTGCCGTTCTGCGTCCACAGCGTTTTGCCTTTTCGCTCGGTGTTATGCTCAATGACGGCGTTTGCGGCGTCCAGAATATTCTGCGTCGAGCGATAATTCTGCTCCAAACGAATGACCGTCGCATTCTGAAACGTATTTTCAAAGCTCAGAATGTTTTCGATCGTCGCACCGCGGAATTTGTAGATGCTCTGGTCGTCGTCGCCGACCACGCAGAGGTTACCGCTTTTTTCGGCCAGCATGCGCACAAATGTGTACTGCGCATGGTTTGTGTCCTGATACTCGTCAACCATTAGGTAGCGGAAACGGTTCTGGTAGTATTCCAGAACGTCCGGGCACTTTTTGAAGAGCTCCACTACTTTGTTGATGAGGTCGTCAAAGTCCATAGCATCGGCGTCTTCCAAACGCTTTTGGTACGTTGTATACGCGCGGGAGATAATCTTTAATCTGAAATCGTCGCCGACCGTGAGGGCGTACTCAGCAGGCGAGATTAAAGAATCCTTTGCCCGGGAAATCTCGTTCAAAATCGATTTTGACGTGATGTTTTTTTCCGAAATATCGAGCTCTTTTAAGATGCTTTTCATCAAGCGGCGCTGGTCGTCGGTATCGTACACCGTAAAGTGCGAGGAATACCCGATGCGCTCGCCGTCACGGCGCAAAATACGCGCGCAGGTGGAGTGGAACGTCGATGCCCAAATGTCGTTGGCGGTCTCGCCCAGCATGGCACACAGGCGGTCTTTCAGCTCGCCTGCAGCCTTATTTGTAAAGGTAATAGCCATGATGCGCCACGGTGCGCATGCGGAAACACTCAAATGCTCCTGCGATTCCGTTGTGAGCGGCGTGCCATTTTCAATATAAGCTTTGCACGCGGCAATATCATTTTCATCGAGATCGTCACGCAGATAGGTGCTGTTGTACGCGTCGCCGTAGCGCAGAATATTCGCGATGCGGTTGATGAGCACCGTTGTTTTTCCGCTGCCTGCGCCTGCCAAAATGAGCAGCGGGCCGTTTACGGTGAACACGGCTTGCTTTTGGCGGTCATTCATGCGTGCAAAGTCTTTTTCCAGCACCGCGCGGCGCAGTGCAAGAATTTCCGATTTATCCATAGGTTCAAATGATCTCCGTTCTGTTGGTTCTGTGTTTTCTCATTTTTCGGTTTTTATTTTACTATATCTTGCGAAAAAGTTCAATCGAACATAGAAAATTCCCGGGGCGAGCTTTAAACCAGCCCCGGGAGGTTTACGTGTAAGTCAATATAACTTTACAAAGCAACTTAACTTTGCAAAGTCGATACGCTTTACATTACGCAAGCATCTTACGCACCATGTCGTAAAGCACGGGCTTCATGTTGTCTATTGTATCCGGTTTATTTTCAATCATCGTGGCAAAGCAAGTGGAACCGATGAGCTCAACCACCAAAAACACGCGCTTATATAAGACATCTTCTGTGCAGCCCACGGCGAGCGAGCTGCTCTCAATGGCAGTGACAAGCTTGTCCCACAACGGGTCTTCTCTTAGATCAAGCTGCTTTTCAATCATCGGCCAGGAGAAATTGCGCTCTAAAAGCCGCAGTGTCAGACGGCTTTTTTTAAAGTATTCCACGATGTAATCGACCATGAGGATGATGTCTTCTACAAAAACGCCGGTCTTATGCTCTTCCGCATATTCATAGGCCTCACTCAAAACACGCGCGGAAATGCGGTATGTGAGCTGCTGCAGAAGCTGGGTTTTATCGTGAAAATACAGATAAAACGTACCCTTTGCGACGTTCGCTTTCTTTACGATCTCATCGACCGAGGTCTTGTTAACGCCCTTTTCAAGGAAAAGCTGATAGGCCGCCTCGAGCAGCCCCTCCTTTTTCTGTTCTTTTTTCTGTTCAACACCGCCGCGCATGGCTGTGGCCTCCCAACATTCAAATCTAACTGTGTAATCACTTCATTTGTTTTATAGTATAAGGCGGATACACCGTAAAAAGCAAGCCAAAAACAACATTTTGTACAGATTTGAATAAAATGACTAATAGTCAATTTATTTTGCCTACACAGTTCGTCACTTTTAATATTGACTATTGGTCATTTTTGGACTAAACTACATAACGAAATAAACGGGATGGTTCCCGAATGAAAGGAGCGGTGCTAAATGGAGCACTTTGCACGATGGATCGTGAAGCGCAGAAAGCTGATTCTTGTTTTAGCGGTTCTGCTTTTGATCCCCTCGGTGTTCGGTGCGCTCGGCACCTACATTAACTACGATATTTTGACCTACCTGCCGAAAAATCTGGATTCCATGATCGGCGAGACGTATTTGGAGGATGACTTCAATATGGCATCGGTTTCCATGATTACGGTTGAAAACATGTCTACGCCTGATACCTTAAAACTGAAAAGCGATCTTGAAGGGGTCGAAGGCGTACAGAAGGTCATGTGGACGAGCGATTTTATCGACGTGACGACGCCGAAGGAAATGCTTCCGAGCGATATTCAGAAGTTCTTCTATAACGATTCCGGCGCAACGATGCTCATCGTTCAGTTCGATGCCCCGAGCGCAGATGCCAGAACGATGAACGCGCAGAAGCAAATCAAGAACATCTTGAATAAAGATTGCTTCATCGGTGGTATGTCGGCTATTTTGGAAGATACCAAGAGCCTCATCAATAAAGAAATGCCCTTGTATATCCTTTGCGCTGTGGGCGCTTCGTTGCTGATTCTGTTCCTCAGCCTGAAAGAAACGATTGTGCCGCTTATCTTCATGCTCGGCATGCTGTTCCCAATCGTCTATAACTTCGGCACGAACATTTTCCTCGGCCAAATCAGCTACATTACGGAAGCATTGGCAACGGTCCTGCAGCTTGGTGTTACGATGGACTTCTCCATCTTCCTGCTGCACCGTTACGAAGAAGAAAAGCTGACGGCGGCATCCGATGAGGACGCCATGGTGGCGGCTATTAAAAAGACGTTTTCCTCCATTACCGGCAGCTCCCTTACAACGATTGCGGGCTTCCTTGCCATGTGCACCATGCAGCTTACGCTCGGCGAAGACATCGGCGTCGTCATGGCAAAGGGTGTTCTGCTCGGCGTTATCTGCACCATCACGGTTTTACCGTCCCTTATCATGACGTTCCGTCATGCCATTGAAAAGCACACGCACCGCACGTTCATCCCGAAGCTCAAGCGTACCTCAAACTTCGTCGTGAAGCACCGTGTGCCGATTTTGATTGCGTTTATCATGATCTTCATTCCGTTCTTCATTGCACAATCAAAGACTTCCGTTTACTACACGATCTTTGATGCGCTTCCGCAGGACCTTCCCGGCATTGCGGGTACGAACCGCTTGAAGGAAGATTTCGATATGACAACGTCCCACTTCATCATTGTGGACGATACCCTTTCCGAAAAAAGCCTATCCGATCTTTCCGATGAGTTGAGCGGCGTGGACGGCATTCACCAGGTTTTGAGCTATGAAAAATTCGTCGGCGGCGCGATCCCGGAAATGTTTATTCCTGACGACGTGCGCGACATCTTCGAGGCCGGCGGCCACAAGATGATCCTTGCAAACTCCTCTTATAAGAGCGGCAGTGACGAGCAAAATAACCAGCTCTCCGAAATGATCGATATTGTGAAAAAGTACGACCCGAACGGCGTCATCACCGGCGAAGGTGCGATGACGAAAGATTTGATCGAGGTTGCGGATGTCGACTTCAATAACGTCAACATCACAAGTATCATCGTCGTGTTCGTCATTATCGCCATCGTGTTCCGCTCCGCTTCTGTTCCGGTGCTGCTCGTTGCGGCGATTGAAAGCGCCATCATGATCAACCTCGGCATCCCGTACTTCACCGGCACGACGCTGCCGTTTATCACAAGCATCGTTATCGGCACCATTCAGCTTGGTGCAACGGTCGACTATGCGATCCTCATGACCACGCGTTTCCGTGAAGAGCGTAATGCGGGTCACACTGCAAAGGAAGCGGCTCAAATTGCCGTTGAACAGTGCAGTCAGAGCATTTTAACAAGCGGTCTCACCTTCTTCGCGGCAACGTTCAGCGTGTCCCTCGTCTCCCGTATGGAGCTCATCGGCGTGTTGTGCAAGCTCATCAGCCGCGGCGCACTCATCAGTATGGCAGTTATCCTGCTTGTGTTGCCGGCACTGCTCGTCATTACGGAACCAATTCTCAGAAAGACCACATTCCATTGGCTGAAAAAGCCCGAAATCACCGAGAAAAAGGCATAATCGATTCAGAGAAAGGATCTCGATCAATATGAGTAAGTATCTTACAAAATCCGTTGCGGCTACGATTTCCGCACTTCTCCTCCTCGGCTGCGCTGCCCCGGCCTTCGCGGCGGATGCTGCCGTTGAGAAAAAAGAAACCTCTTATCTCATCCTGAACGCAGACGGTTCCGTGCAGGAGCAGATCACCAGCGATTGGCTGCACAGCGATGACGGTTTTGATGCCGTTACCGACGAAAGCGACCTTTCCGATATCCAGAACCTCAAGAGCGACGTGATGCCGGAACGGTCCGGCAATACGCTCAAGTGGACGACGGACGAAACCGATATTTATTATCAGGGCAAGAACAGCGCACAGGCGCCGGTCGGCGTTTCCATCGAGTATACGCTCGACGGCAAGGCGGTTACGGCCGATGAACTCAAGGGTCAGAGCGGCCACCTTGTCGCAACCGTTAAGCTGACGAACAACACCGGCGAAGAAGTGACCGTAAACGGTAAAAAGCGCACCGTCTATACCCCGTTCTTCACCGTTGCGGCGGCTGTGCTGCCGAGCGAAAACTTCAAGAACATCACGACAGAGCACGGTCTTGTGGAATCTGATTCCAAAACGCAGGTTGCCTGCTACCTTGCGATGCCGGGCATGAAGGAAGCCGTCAGCGACCTGCTCCCCGACAGCTTTGATAAGCTCGACGACCTGATGCTCGATACCCTTACCCTCGAAGCGGATGTTACGGACTGCACCGTCCCGACGTTTCTCTTCGCCGCAGCTCCGAACCTTTCCGACCTCGACCTCGATGAGGCTTCCGACGAGCTTGGCGACACGATGGATGAACTGACCGATGCAATCGATCAGCTGAAGGATGGCTCCGGCGCACTGGATGACGCTGTGGGCACACTTGTCGAAAGCCTTGACACGTTTGCTTCGAGTTACAGCCAGTTCGATGCCGGCGTGGACAGCGCTTTGAACGGCACACAGACCCTTGCAAACGGCACGGAAAACTTGCTTGAAAACGCACAGCTCTTGGCAACGAAGACCGGCGAGCTTTCCCTCGGCGCTATTCAGCTGCAGAACAGTACCGCACAGCTTGCGGGCGTCATGAATCAGCAGCTTGTCCCGGGTCTTGTAGAGGCTTCCGAAAAGAAGACCGCGCTTGAAGACAAAATGGCCGAGCTTTCCGGCAAGCTGGAGACCGTTGAAATCCCGGATATGACAGCACTCAAAGCACAGCTCGGCGCAGGCGTTGAACAGGTCTTCGATGGCGCGGCGAGCGGCGCAGCGAAAGCGGCTTCCGAAGCTGCTGCAAGCAATGCGGCAACAGCGGCTTCCCAGAAGACAGCGGAAGCGATCAAGGGCAACGTGCAGGCGGTTTCTTCCTCTGAAGATGTCACAAATGCAGCCGCAGCCCTTACGACACAGCTTTATCAGGACGGTTATTCCGCAGGTTATCAGGCTTCAAAAACTTGTGTGGAGATGGCTTTAAATGATAGTACACTTGGCCTCAATGACGCGCAGAAAAAGGCTATTTTAAATGCTCTTGCACAGGATTCTACCTCTACCCCGAGCGCCGAAGTCATCAGTAACGGAACCGCGCAGGTTTCTGGCATGGTCGAGAAGATTGCTTCCGACATCGATCCCAACGCCATCGCATCGGTTGTCGGCCCGAAGGTTGCTGAACAGATTGCCCCGGCTGTTACGGAAAAAGTAACGTCTTCCGATGACCTTGCGGCGGCAAAGCAGAGCGCTGTGCAGCAGGTTGCAGCGGCAATTCCGGACATTAACACCGATGAGCTCAAGAGTTTGATGGGTGAATTCAAAGACCTCTCCTCGCAGGCAGGCGAAATGATGGACAGTGTTGATACGCTGACTGGCGCGCTGTATAACGCAGAGAATCCGGCAGATACCGACACGGTTGTCGGTGCGGCCAACGCAATCTCCGACGGTGCTGCAAAGCTTGGCAGCGGTGCTTCTCAGCTTGCAACCGGCACCTCTGCATTCGCAACCGGCGTAGGCACGCTCGATGCAGGCACCAACCAACTGCTCAGCGGCATGGAGACGCTCTCTTCCTCCAGCAAGACCGTATCGAATGCGATCGGTCAGTTCCAGTCCGGCGGCGCAGAACTTAAAGACGGCACGTCTGAACTCAGCGACGGCATGACGGAGTTCTCCGATACAATCAATGATAAGCTCGACGGCCTCAGCGAAATTACCGACCCGGATTCCACGCTGGCACGCGTGATTGACATCATGAAGGATCGTGCGGACAGCTTCAAGGGCTCCGGCCGCGCAGACGGTACGGATATGACCGTAAGCTACGTAATGCGCACCGCAACGGACTCGAGCAGCAACAGCACGAGCACCACGGAAGAAACCACGACCGAGACTGAAACCAAAGACAGCTTCTGGAACCGTGTGGCAAACCTCTTCTCTAAGTAATTCAAAATAAAGCAAAGGAAGCAGGAACACATCGAAAGTGCTCCTGCTTCCTTTTTATTGCTTTTTTCGGTGAAACGGTGTATGATTATCGTGTTTAAATCAGCAGAAAATGGGGTTGAAAAATGAAAAAACTATGCACGCTGTTCCTCACATTTTTGAAGATCGGCGCTTTCACGTTCGGCGGCGGCTATGCGATGGTTGCCTTGCTGGAAAATGAATTTATCGCAAAGAAAAAGTGGATCGATAAAAAAGAGTTCCTCGACATGATTGCGATTGCGGAATCTACGCCGGGCCCGATAGCTATTAACAGCGCAACGTATATCGGTTATCACATTGCCGGTGTGCCCGGCGCGGCGACGGCCACGCTTGGGGTGTGTATCCCTTCGTTTGTCATCATCTACCTCATTTCCCTATTCTTTGACCAGTTTTTGAGCTTGAAATTCGTTTCCTGCGCGTTCCGCGGAATTCAGGTGTGCGTTGTGTACCTCATCTTTTCCGCCGGTGTGCGCATGCTGAAAAGTCTTGAAAAGACGGTGCTCAATACCGTGCTTGTCACAGGCGTAGCGGTTTGCATGATAGCGTTTTCCGTTTTCGCTGTTTCATTTTCGTCCATCTACTTTATTTTGCTTAGCGGTGTGGTTGGTCTTGCGGCCTACTTCATACAGCGCCTGCGTGGAAAAGGCGGTGACGTGAAATGATCTATTTTAAATTATTCCTGACCTTCCTTGAGATTGGCGCAGTGTCGTTCGGTGGCGGCTACGGCATGATCTCCCTCATCCGCGAAGCCGTGCTCTCGAATCACTGGCTCACGGAAAGCGAGTTCATCAACTTCATTGCGGTGTCCGAATCGACCCCCGGCCCGCTTGCCGTCAACATGGCGACGTTCATCGGATCTTCGCAAGGCGGCGTGTTGGGCAGTCTGCTCGCGACTTTGGGCGTGGTGCTCCCCTCGTTCGTCATTATTTTGCTCATTGCGGCAGTGTTGAGTAATCTGCTGAAATACGCCGGTGTACAGGCATTCCTCTCCGGCGTGCGTCCGTGCGTGGTGGCGCTTATTTTGGCTACGGCGCTGACGATGGGTCTCAGCACGCTATTCGGTTTTACGACCATACGAAGCGCCCCCGAGGTCGATCTGCGCGGTGTTGTGATTTTGCTGCTGCTGATTACTTTGCACTTTGGCTATAAGCACTTTAAAAAGAAAGCACCCTCGCCCATTTTGATGATCGTGCTTTCCGCCGGTCTCGGCATTTTGTTCTACGCATTTTAAATTTTGGGAAAAGAAAAGACCTCTGCTCGGGCCAAACAGTCTTGAGCGGAGGTCTTTTCTGTACAGAAAATAGCGTTTAGCCGTTATTTCGGCTGCACTTTTCGGCGTCGATCGCAAGCACGATCATCAAAACGCACAGTGCGTCTGCGGGGTCGTATATGTTCAAAAGGTACGTGTCCGTCCAGTTGAACAGCTCTTTGGAGATGCTTGCCACATCGTGACCGCTTCCGGAAACAACGGTATAATCCCACTCCAAAACGTTGCCCTCCACATGCCAGCCGTTGCATTCTACGTTGTATTTCGGCTTAAAAAGTGCAAATTCGCGGCTGATGCAACCGACATATTGGTTTTTAAAATACATTTCGAATTTCGGCATGAACGTGAAAATGCGTTCTTTTACCGTGCCGATCTCTTCACCGTAAGCGTCAAAAATTTTCAGGCAGTGTCCCCAGGAGAGCTGCCCTTTGACGACATACACCGTGTTGCCGTTCTCATCGTAAATATCGTAGCTGTCGAACCATGAAAAAAAGCGCTGTTTAAACCGTAAAATCATAAAAAATCCCCTACTTCTTGCCAATGTTTTCAATCGTATAGATCACACAGACGAACCCTGCGATGACCGCGAGCAGTATGGAGCCGTTTAACCCGTCGTTCACGGCAGCGCCGAGGAATAGCCCGACTATGGCGGCCAAGATGATTACAACGGCGGAACCGATTGTTTTCATGTTCACGACAAAATCTCCTCCACGTACTTCTTTAAGCCGATTGTACCACGCTGCGTGTCGGTTGGCAATAGACTTCTGCAAAAGTAAAAGAAAAGAATACGTTAAAAGCAGGTTAAAAACATGAAAAATATCCACATTTTTTCGAATTTTCTATTGACATTTCCTTTGCGGTTTTATATAATTCACTTGTAAATCTGTCAAGCGCCCCGCGGTCACCCATCCTTCGGCCCGGGGTGCTATTTTTCTGAAAATAAAAAAGGCGCAGAGCTCGCTCGGAAATTCCGGCAGCCCTGCGCCTTTTGCAGCTCGGTCTTTCTTGCTTCTTCCGCCTCGTCAAACTTCGCCGCTTTCGCTTTCAGCGCTTCGTAGCACGGACATAAAGCAGAAAGTATTTGAAAAACATCGTTTATTGATACATTAGCCCTAGCATTTTGACTTTATCTCTTCCGTCTGTGGGCATTTTTAAATCGCCCATGAGGCAGGCGTAAGAGATGGCACTTTTGCCAAAGCGACCACGAATCTCCTCCACAGCATCCTGTACTTTCTCCATTGCCATGCGGTGCTGGACATTATCAAACAGCGTGAGCTGCTCGACGCTGTCTTTGGGCGAGAGTTCAATGGAACGGACGGTGACCGCTCTGACTTTCGTGTTCCAAGAATACCGCTCTTTAAAACTCCGAAATGCGGCAGCGGCGATCTCCGAGGGAAGCTGTGTCTTGAGCGGTAGCTTACATTGATACTGTGAGCCGAACAGGTTATTGTCCCGGACATGGACTTGGACGGTAGATTGCTACCAAACAGAATTTGTAAATGCAAACCTCAAAGCAGTTTGCTTCCTGCACGCTTTCTATCCTGCGGCCTGTGTCAGCACCCATGCCGTTGTGCTCTGCGACATGAACGGCAGACAAACGCCGCTCTCACCTGCGCCGACCAGCAGCTCCGTGCCGCTCGGGCTGATCAGGAGAGGATATGTCTCACACAGATACACCGGGCCGTCCGTGACACCATAGCTGTTACCGCCCACAAGCGACAAGCTGAGCGTCACATAGCTTGGCCCGTCCGGAATCGTTTGAATCGTCCAGAAACCGTTCCACATCTCCTCAATGTCGTCGCTGTCTTCGTATGTCCACTCCAGATCGACTGCACCCCCCGTCTCATCCTCGAGATAGAAGCGCAGCGAGAAATAGGCATAGCGGCCGGTTTCCTCTACCATGGTTTCTGTGATCCAGCCCATGCCTGTACTCTGCGATCCGGCAAGGCCAAGCGCGGTCACGCCTGTCCAGCCGTCAGAAAGCCAACCGGCAAATTCGGATGGGATGTCATACCAAGCATATTCCGTAAAATCGAACGAAAGATAATCACCGGCTTCCGATGTACACGGTGCAAGATGGCTCATCGCATCAAGCGAGGGATACCATTCGCAGGTGTTCCCGCTGTTGTCGGTGATAAAGACCTGGGTGTCGGCCTCATGCGCAATGCCGTCAAGATTCGCAAAGAGCAGCACCGGTTCGCCGCTCTCTGACCGGTAGAGAACCTCTGTGACTTCATCAGTCTGTGTTTTTTCGTTCCACTGCACACGGTTGATTGCAACCGTCGCGTTCTCGTCGACCGGCACAATGCAGTACAGATGCCCCGCGCCGCCGATGATGTGCTCATCGTTGATCTCTGCGATAAAGGGGTATTCGAGGAGCATTGCCTCATTGGTTTCCTGCAGCCACGCAGGGAAACCCGCCTCAAAACCCTCGTCAAACAGACCGCCGACATAGCCGAGATACGCCGCACCAAACATTGTCGTCGGAAAATCAATCCTGTCGCGCAACCATCCAAGCGATGTCTCTGCCTGCTGTGAAAACGCGTATTGCACCGGCGGCGTGTCCACGGTCTTATCCTGTGATACAAAATCGTTCCCGTCGCTCTGTAATACAGCTTCCTCTTGTTGGCTTTCCGGAGTTTTTTTGTGGGCAGTATTTATTTTGGGTTCGTCAGGCTCCGTTTGCGTCTTCTGCGTACAGGCGCAAAGCGACAATAACAGAACCAGTGCCAACAATAGCGCGAACATGCGTCTGGGTGTTGTTTTCATAGCCACTCCTTTCAGAATTTTCCGCTTCGGCCGGAACCGCCTCCACCGGATTCGCTGTGGCTGCTCCCGCCGCCGGAAGAGCTGCGCTCAATCTTCCGGCTGGAGGTCGTTTTATGGGTAAAATGATCTGTTTGCTCTGTAAGCTGAAGTTCCGCGGAAACATAGGCGTTAGCGGTTGCTTTTTTTGATACATTTTCCATTTTCTGCCATATCACAGCGACGATCACGACTGCTGCCAGTAGGGAAAGACCGATTACGATAAGGATCGGAATAAACAAACTCGCTCGAACCGGCTTTCCTGAGGCTGCTTTTTCCAGATAGACGCTGCATTCTTTGATGTAATCCTCAAAGCCGCCGTACCAGTCGTTTTCACCGAAGTTATCAAGGAATACCTTTTCCAGTTTCTGCTGACCATAGCTGTTGAACGCATACTCGCAGCGTGAGCCATAGCAGAACATCGCCCAGTCACGATCATCCATGCTGAGCAGGAGCATGATCCCGTCGCGGTCCGGTCCTTCGCCCATCGTGTATTCGTGATAGATCGTGTAGGTTGCCTTATAGACGCCTTCAGAATGGAAGTCACGATAATCCTCCACGGTTACGATATATACACCGATGCCGTATTTTTGGGAGACGGTTTCCGCCATCTTTTCCAGCATCATATTTTCGTTTTCGCTGAGAAGTCCGGCCTCATCCGTCACATAATAAAGCTGTGCACCTGTCTGCTCGGTTGCGGATACATTCACGCAGAATACAAGCGCGATTATAAACGTCAGCAGGAGACAGCGTATTCTCTCTTTCATTTTTCCGCCCTCCCTAGTGTGCCAAAAACAGCAGCGCAGTCACGCCGATGGCGCTGAGTGACGCCGCGATTGCTGCAAACAAACCGACAACCCGCTTCGTGCTGACAGGAAGGTTGCCTACCAACTTACCTGTCTGACCATTCATGGCAAAAAGAAAATCTTTTCCTTCCCACTTTGTATTCAAGATCCAGACGGGAAGCAACGCGTAATGCACTTTGCCGCGCTTCAAACAGATGTCTCGGCTCGTTTCATTGCAGGTGGTGTAATTCGAAACCGTGCTTTCCAGCGCAGACACCAGCGAACCCGCGCAGCGCTTGTCTGCCCGCTCCCGGCTGTTTTCAACGCTCACATCATATTTGTCTGCCAAAAATCCGGGCAGATATGCCGTGGAAAACGGCTTTAAGTCTGTATAGTCATACGGTTCGATGGAATCCATGTAGTCGTCCGGCATTTTGCTTGACGCGTCCACCGGGATTTTCTCAAAGCCAATAGAACCGGCGCGGCGCACATCGTAGTGGCTTGTCTCCGTGATTTCATAATCTCCCGAGGTGTACTTATGTACAGTGGTAGCATGGAACTGCACGCTTCCGCTGGCCGCACCGTCATACATCCAGAAGGGTACATACACGCCTTTGACCTCCTCAAGATGATTGGACTTGGAGAACGTTGACGGCAACAGCGGCTTTTTGCGATAGTGTTTCTTCAGCGCCTTGATGGCATCCTCCTTGCTCAGCTTAAAGGGAAGCACAAAATCAGGCTTCAAAACGCCGGCGAACTGACCCGGAAGCACCGACGGATTTCCGCAGTATGGGCAGGACGTAGCCGCAGTTGTCGCGTCGCAGAGCAGCTCCGCACCGCACGACGGGCAGCTGTAAGCCTTCATGTCAGCCGCGTCCGTGCCCCAGTCCTCGTTCAGGCCGGAAGTGTCCCAGTCAGAGCCGCCTGCGGCGGCCTTTTGTTTTTCCGCTTCGGCAGCTTTTTGAGCCGCTTCTGTTTCTTCCTGCTTCTGCGCCGCTTCCGCTGCTTTTGTTTCTTTTTCCGCGTAGAGCGCTTCAATTTCTGCGATATCGAAGCTTGAGCCGCAGTAATCGCACTCCAGCCTGCCGGATTCTCCTACAAAATGGAGTGGTCCCGTACAGGCGGGACATTGATAATTTGTGATTTGTGTTGCCATCTAAGTTCCTCACTTCCCAGTTGGCGTTACAGCCCGCAAGCGCAGTCCGTAGTGCCGAACACAGTTATAACCGCATTTTCCGGATATGTCCCGCAAACTCACTGTTTGTGATAAATTGCATCCGTGTCCTTTATGACGTTTTCTTCCGAATCGTACAAGATGCGCATATCAGCCGCTGTATGGTCACTGTTGACAAGTATAATGGTAATCAGCTTTTCGGCCTTTTCTGCAATTTTGTCGTAAACGCAGTCTGCATCGCAACCAAGGTCAAAGCTCTTCGTCCGGAACGCGGACTCGGCAAAAATGCTCCAGCTGTACCATTTTTGTGTCTCGTTGTTCCACCACATAGTACAACAGTTCATACCGCTTTTGTCCTCATTTGCGACAAACTCATATTTTTGCAGGCCGTCCTCCGTAATCCACGTGCCTTCCAGCAACGCAAAGACCTCCTGTGCTTCCTTTTGGCTTTCAGCTTTTCTGTCGGCTTCCGCTTGCAGCTCGGCCGCACTGTAATACGCTTCGCGGTCTCCCGTTTCGCTCCAGCCTTCATCGTACCAAAACACGTCTGCCAGCCATGCAAACTGCGGGGAGTCCAGATAACGCAGACGATAGATGATATCGTGCGCCCTGTCCTCGATTGTCAGCCCGCTGATCTTTTCGGCAAAATCCGCCTGAACGGTCAGAACACCGTTTCGGAACGTATGGTCAAACTGATCGCCCAAATCTTCAAAATTCGCGTCGTAGCAGCGGATGGGATTGTCTTTGAACTGTACGCCGCGATAATAGAGCCTCATCGTCCCTTGGCTGTAAATGGTTTTTGTAATGTGGAAATCGTCAAAAAGGACCGATGTTTCCGGGTACTGATAGGTGCATCCGTCGACCTGACCGCAGGAGGTCAGACCGAGCAGGCTCATACCCAGACCTGCTGCGATGAGGAGCGCTTTGAACTTCACCGCATCACCTCCCCCGTTTTTTCGCGAATAACCGGATTCTCCCGCTCCAAATTGGGGCGGGAGCCGTTTTTTATTCGAACGTCATATTGTTGAGAATGATATCCGGCATCGTTCCCGGTACACAGTCCATATCCCGAAGGCCGATGGAAAGGGCACGGCCGTCGTCAAGCTGCGCGATATACTGGATCCAATCATAGCCGATTCTTTTGTAGGTGCGGCCATGGAAGGTAATGCCGCCGATCACGCGGTCCTCGATATCCTTGTAGTTTTCGAAGCTGTCCTTGTAGGAATCAAATTTTTCAACGTTCTCCCTCACCTCAAACTGGATGGCGCCCGCACCAAACGCTGTGGGATCGTCGTTTTCCACTAGGCAGCGCCCACTATCATCGAACGACCAGCCGGATACGGGGATCTTCGTCATGATTTTGACCTTAACATCGTCTTTTGCAAACTGGGCGATTTCCACGGAGAAGTCCTTCATCTCGGCGTTTGCGGATGCTGCCTTGTTCGCCTCGGCGGCCTCGGCCTTCACGATGTCCAGATATCTTTCTATGGCTTCTGTGCCGGAGAAGCCGCTGGTGTTGTACGCACTCACCGTATAAACGCCCGACTCGTTTTCCTTGAAATTGACGTAGATGAAATGGGAGTCGTCGTCCTCAGAGATCCATTTGTAGTAGCGGTAGTTTGCCTTCATGTGGTCGCTGTACTCTTCCTTGACAAACTCGCCTTCTACGCCGAAGTAGGCAACGATATCATCATAGGTTGCGTCAAAAATATTATTATTGACCTCGTTCATCCAAACGTAGCCCTTTTGCACCTGCTCCTCAGTCACGATGCCGTTTCCGCCGGGAGCTGCCGCATTCGTCTGGTTGGTCGGAGCATTCCCCTCCGAAACACCTTCTCCGATGGCATCCGGCATAGACTTGCCTGCGTCAATCAGAGGCAGATACCAGTCGGTATACCGGTAGGGATACGCATCTTCCTCCATGTCTTTCCAATAAAGACCCCACGGGCGCAGATAAATGTCATAGTGGAATTCGTCATCGCCGTCTTCATAGTCGCCGCTGATACAGATCATATCATCGTAGTCCAAAAGACCGGGGTCAACGATCCAATCGGCATGCTCCAGTGTTACGTTTGTAAACCAGCCACCCTCGGACATCACCGTACCGTGCTCGCCGGTTCCAGCTTCACTCAGACTGACCTGCGCGGAAGCCATAGGGTCGGATCTCGTGTAGTCCTCATCCCAAAGCTCGATTGTGCCTGTGTAGTCTGTGTCTAAATCGATGACGCCGCAGACATCCCACCAGTCGCCTTCCATGCTTTCATAATCGCCGTAGCAACCGCTCATCTTCCACCAGCCGTACCATTCGCCGTTCCACCAATCGAGCAATGTGTCTCCGGTTGTATTGGTGGTCTCCGGTTCCGTATGGGAGACTGTTTCCCGGCTGAGCGTAGCCGGGTCAACGGTGATTGTACCTTTTTTGCTGCCGAGAAATTCCTCAAAGGTCGCTTTGACTTCACTGGTCGTGTCTTTTAGCACGAAAGCTGTCCGCACTTCCAGCGTTGCACCCGGCGCAACATCCGTAAACTGATCGCTCACTACGGTTTCAAGGTTCTCATAATCCGTGATAATAGATGCAGGTTCCAGCTCTACACCGTTTTGCATAACCGTCTCATCAACACTCCAGAGATATGAGGCGTTTTCCTTGCTGTTGTTTGTGAAGTCCAGTGTCAGAACGATTGCGTCGTTTCCGTCCGAATCTTCCATGATGCACGCGCCCTTGTAGAGCAGCTCATAGTCACCGAGCTTGATTAAATTGGAGTCTTTCCCCTCCTTATCCTTTCCGCAGGCGGTGAGGCCGCTGAGCAGCATCAGTGCCGTAAGAATCAGGCATAGAAGCTTGGTCTTCGTCTGTTTCATAATTTCCTCCCAATATCCTTCAGGGTTGCACAAATCTGCCGATCAGCAGAAAACAACGTATAATCCCGGCAAAAAACAGCCGTGCCTACCTGAGACATTTTTTCTTATTTCTTTTCGCGCCGGATAAGGTTTCCGTCCTTGTCGGTAAACTTACCGCAGAGAATCTTGATAAAGTCGACAAGGTATCCGATGCCGAACAGACCGGCCGTCAGCGTGTAGAGAATGCCTGTGCCAATCTTACCGACATAGTAGCGGTGGACGCCAAGACCGCCAAGGAAGAAGCAAAGCAAGAATGTTGTCATCCAGTCCTTCGTTTCGACCGGAACCTCCGGCGCAACATAGTCCTCTACTGCCTCACCGTTCAAAATCTTCTTCACGGTTTCCGTTACGGTGTCGATATAGGCGCCACGCTCCGTTGCAAGACCGACCGTCGCACCCTTGAGACCCTTGCGCAGTGCGCTGTTCTTATCGACGCGCATACCGCCAACCGACATCTTGGCCTCCGTAATGACCGGCTGAATCCGGATGTGTGTGCCATCCTTGAGGTAAAGCCAGAGGCCAACGTCCACATTTGGTTCTTTCTCAAACGAGATGCGCTGTCCGGGAACGCCGCCTTTGATCTGGAATGGCATCTGGAACGCTGCTCTGCGCGCATTGAGTTTCTGCATGATTTCTTCCAGTGTGGTAGAATAAGGAAGATCAAATTCACGGGGACTGGTAGCGAATGCAACGTCTTTCATACTGCCTGTAAGGTTATTCATCGTTTTTTCTCCTTTCTAAGAGGTCAGAGGGCGGATAGTGTTAACGGTAAGCTGCACGGCTATTTTTTCGTAAAGGTGCCGCTGATGCCGTAGCCGGAATTCTCATTCATGGTAAGGCTGTTTCCATCTACGGAGAATGTATAAGTAGATGGATCACTCCATGCCTCCAGTGTCACCGTAAGCTGATCACCTTCAATGGTGTACGTACCGTCCTGTTTCATATAAGCATTTTCCATGGTGCATTTGCCGCTTCCGTTGAATGTCCATGTGATCGTACCGTCTGCGCCAAGTTCGGCGGACCATGTTCCGGCTAACGCATCCTTGCTACCACAGGCAGAAAGTGTTAAAAGCGTAACCACAATCAGAAGCAATGCTACAAACTTTTTCATTATTTTGTCCTTCTTTCTTTCATTATCATTTGATGGATATTTATCCTCTTACCGCGCCACCGCAATATTCACAACAGCCGTTCACGTCCGGTGTGGTCGTTGCGCCGCAGTAGGGACAGGTGACTGCCGTTTTAGGTGCGGCCTCCTGTTCAATCTGCTGACGCACATCCCTGCGGACCTGCGTCAGAACCTGCCGGATTTCCTCGCCGAGCTTTTTGCAATTGCGGTACTCAACGTTAGTCTCCGGATTGCATCGGGTCGTCATCCCCGGTCGCATTGCGGGAGGCGGTGTAATATCTACGGAATCGGAATTGATCTTGAAGCGTATTTCGTCAAAGTAATCGTTGTTGACGAATATGGTGATGTAGAAATCATAGGAGTATTCATACCGCGGGGGATTGTAGCTAATCTCCCTACCCTCCTTATCCTCACGCTTAAGTTCCGTGCGGCTCTCGTCAATGTCGAGATTACAGCCGGTCACGTCTGCAAAATCCAAAACATCCGGGTTGGCTTCCACGAGATTTCTGGCACGTGTCACCATGAATTTTCCCGCGTCCTCGTCAAGAAGCACCTTGGTGTCCGCGCCGAGCGTTCTGGTTGTGTGGAATGCCGCGACCTTTTTCTGGTTTTCTTCCCTGTAATCAAGCTGTGCCTTGATTTCCGCAACAGCGCTGTTGCGTCGATCAGAGAACCAAGGGGAAAGCTTTTGGGCGCAGTTTTTGCAGAGATTGCCGTTTTCAAGCTTGCGGTTGCCAAGTAACCCTATTTTTTCTCCGCAAATATCGCAATATTTTTTATCAAACAGTCCCATATATGTATCAAACTCCTTTGTGTATGCTACTTGAATTATACGGTTACTGCGTGTCTGCCTTGGAATTGAGTACCGCACCGTAGATATACAAGGCCGGAATAGCTATTCCTGTCAGGATGCTTACGACATTAAACTCGCCGCCGTTGACCAGATTCATCACAATGCTCAATACGCTGAATACGGCCACAATCACGCCCCACACGATGAGCTTTCCTGCTTTTTCGCTGCGCTTACTGTGCTTAATGCCTTTGATTCCGGCAATCATCTGGCAAATTCCTCCGACCAGCGTCAGGAACAACGCCGCCCAATATGGAAATGTCAGACCGGATTCCGCACCGAGTCCTGCCGCCAATACACCCAGTCCACCGACAAGAACACCCGCAATGATGGAAAATACTGCGGCAATGATCATCAGAATTCCGGTAACCTTCAAAAATTTATGTCCTTTCATGGTAAATCCTCCTGTTACAATAAATCGTATGGTTTGTTTTTATTCTTTCGCAGGGCGTTTGGCCCCACATTCTGCGCAAAATGTACGACTGCCGTTTGGCATACCTCGCATTACTCCGTTTCAAGGTTTGACGCGGCATAAGCTTCCTCGGCAATACTCAGCACCAAGGTCTCCAGTGCTTCTGCATGGCTGCCGCTGAGCTTTTGAATCTCGTCCCCGTCATCGGTGCGCCAAATGACCCGGATTTCGCTGTCGGTCTCGTCCTGGACATTTGGAGACGGCTTTCGGTACGCGGGCAGATCCGACTCTGCCAGCATATTCTGAAGTTCAAACCATTGCACCCACGTAAGCTGCCAAGGGATTGGGTTGGAAAACGCATCCGTTTCGCTTTCTCTCATCTCGTCGCTGGATCGGTCCGGAAACCGGCCGGTCAGCAGAGGCATATCCTTCTCCCGGTAGAATTTCAGTGAAAAGCAGCTGTAAAAATTCCTGTGGTTCTGTCGCCACTCAAATTCCACCAGATCTTTTCCTGCTCTGTATGTATCCGGGTTTTCCATCCTACCTCCATCTTGAATCCGGCTATCGACAAAATACCGATACAGTGATACGCCCGCCAGTGCGATAAACACAACCGTCGACACGATGGTCAGAGCGATTATGGATGCTTTTTTCACTTCAAATCCCCGTCGTCAAACGGATCGCCGCATTCCGGGCAGAACTTGGGCGGGTGTGTCGGGTCAGCCGGCTCCCAGCCGCATTTGTCGCATTTGTACTGCGGAACACCGGCCGGTTTCGGCTTGCCGCATTCAGCGCAAAACTTTCCTTTGTTCACCGCACCGCAGCTACACGTCCAGCCGTTTGCCTGCGATTCCGGCTTTTTGGTGCCGCATTCCGGGCAGAATTTTCCGGTTGCCGTCGCGCCGCACTGCGGGCATTTCCAGCTTTCGGCGGCAGGCTTTGGTTCCGGCTTTTTACTGCCACAGTTCGGGCAGAATTTTCCGGTAATACCGCTCTGTCCACACGAACAGTTCCATCCTTCAGCAGCTGCCGGAGCCGGAGCAGGCTGCGCTGCTTGCTGCTGTGCGCCCATCTGATAGAGATTCTGCGCGTTCATGCCGCCCGCCTGACCTGCCATGTTCATGCCCATAAACGCCATTGCAGGGCCTGCATTCTGATTCGACGCCGCAGATTGCATCGCGGAAGCCTGTGCACCGACAAGATAGGCTGCCGCTCTCGTCGGATCCATAAACGCCGCATTACGCTGCAGCTCCTTAATCATCTGCTCATCCTCTTCGCTCGCCTTGACCGACGAAACGCCAAAGGAAACGATCTCAAGTCCACGCAGGTAGCGCCATTTTCCGGATAAAACTTCATTCAATGCCTCGGCCAGTTCCATTGTATGACCGGGTAGCGCGGAATAGCGGATTCCCATGTCGGAAATCTTCGCAAACGCGGGCTGAAGCGCCGTCAAAAGCTCGGTTTTCAGCTGGCCGTCCAGACGGTCGCGGGTATAGTCTTCACTGACGTTGCCGCATACGTTCGTGTAGAACAGAATCGGGTCACTGATTCGGTAACTGTACTCGCCGAAGCAACGAATGGCGATATCAATGTCAATGCCCGCGCGCTGATCGACAACGCGGAACGGCACCGGAGAGGGCGTGCCGTACTTATTGCCAATGAGCTCTTTCGTGTTAAAATAGTAGACACGCTGATCTTTGGGCGGCTCGCCGCCGAAAGTAAAGCGTTTGCCGATATTCTTGAACGTGTCTAAGATGCTGGTTCCCAACTCACCGGAGAAGATCGTCGGTTCCGTCGAGCTGTCATAGACAAACTCACCCGGCACGGCGCAAAGCTCCGCAACCTTGCCCTGATCAACAATGATCATACACTGTCCGTCCGCCACCGCAACGACGGAACCGTTCGAGATGATATTTTCGCTTCCCTTTGTGTTGCTGCTGCGTCCGGAAACGCGCCGCTGTCCCTTGACCGCCATAACGTTTTCCGGAATCGATTCACAGTAAAAATACTCTTTCCATTGGTCGGCCATTACGCCGCCGGCCGCACCCAATGCTGCTTTAATGAGTCCCATTTTCTGTACTCCCTTTCTTTACTTACTATGCCCACGGATCTTCCGCCGCGGGAATACGGATGCCGCTGAGAATACTGGAATATTCCCAGAGGAACCATTCGCCGGTCGAAGCCTTCTGCCGCAATTTCATGGGGCGCGGTGAATCCGCGCCGGACGTTTTAAGAAACACGCGCATATAGCCCGGCTCTATATCCTGAGGTCTGGGGTCTGCCAGCACGTTCAGCGTGTATGGCACGCACGGCTGATACCCATTTTCCGGTGTTGCGCCTTCAAAATATGCAAGCGGCAGATAGACCTTGCCGCGCAGTCGGTCGCGCAGAAACTGACAGTCATACGGTGTCATGGGCTTAGGACCGCGCAGAAGGTTCATCGCGGCAACGCCTGCATCTTTGTCCCTGTCAAACAGCGCCAATGCACACAGAAACAGTGCGCAGATATGTTCCGGCTGCCGCCCTTTAGCGGCAAGAATTTCAAATTCCTGCAAATTTCCCGGAATTTTCTGAATTACAACCTGCAACATAACCACTCCTTTCTAAATGTATATCAATCACACCTGTGAAATAGATCTGTGATCCCAGCGTGTAATAGAATTATCAATCTGCCAATCTTTCATGAACGGTCGCTCATTGGCGGGACGCGCTGTACGATGAGCTAACCTCTTCACTATCCGGAAAGAATGTCCGTTAAACCTGTCTTTTTTTCTTTCTCCAAACGAGTAGAAAAACGACGACAGCAACAATCAAAAGCGTTGGCACAAGTGTGAATACAAGGATTGTTCCCACGGAGAAGCTGCGTTCTGCCGCCTGCACATTGTTCTTTTCGTTCTTTTGAGGAACATCTTTACCGACAGCGTTCTCACCAAATCCGCTCTTTTCGCCCCTATCTCCATTCTTTCCGTCGCTATCCGATGTCCCCGAAATTGATGCGCCGGGTGAAGCCGTAGGCGAAATACCCGGCGAGGCCGAGGCAGCTGCATTAGGTGATGCTGTTGGCGACGCCGTGGGCGAGGTTGTGGCGGATGTGTGTGGTGAAGCCGTAGGCGTAACCTTCGGTGTAGGCGTAACTTTCGGTGTAGCTGTGGCGGATGTGCGTGGTGAAGCCGTGGGCGCCGGAGTCGGTGTTGTGCGCGGAGCCGCAGTCGTTCCCGGCTTGAGCTTGGGAATTGGCTTTGTGCGTATCGCGCTGCACATATTGCACATCCATTGCATAACTCCCTCTTGGCTTGTTGTCGGTTGTGCGACCACTTTCCCGGCGTCCCAATTGTGATCCGTTTTGGCGGCTTCTCGGCGCTCCGTCACACCGCAGTACGTACATTCGCGCGTTTGAATGCCCTTTTCCATACAGGTGGGCTGCGTCGTAGTAAACCATGCGCCGAATTTGTGACCCAGCGCAGACATTGTGACGGTGTCTCCTTCCGTACCGCAGTCATCACAGATAAAACGGGTGTATCCTGAAGTAGTACAGGTCGCGAATACACGGTTATCAATAACCCAAAAATGATCCGTTGGCGGCGCGGGCATTTCATACCACGTGTTGCATGTACTGCAATACGCTCGCTTCGTGCCGGATTGTGTACAGGTAGGTTCTTTACCCGGAACAACTTCCCACGGTCCAAAGCTGTGGGGCATGGCAGGGTCAGTTTGATAAGTGCATCTCATCCCGCAGACGGTACATTCCAGTACATAGTATCCTCCCCTCAGGCAGGTTGGCTTTTCCTCATCGGTCTGTATAATGTTTTCATGATGTTCCGGATTACTGTCGCCCGGCGAGCACGCAAGCGCGGTAATCGCGGACAGCGCCGCCATGAGCGCAAATACCAGAAGTATTAGAATCAATCGCAGTAGTTTTTTCATTTCTCACCCATCCTTTCAAAGCGTGTCAATTACGCCCGCGAGGTAAGTCGGCGATACCGATGCATAAATAAAGTTATCAACCAGCTGATCCTTTACCGCCTGCCGCACTTCGGAGGCAAGCAGTTTATCCGCGTCCTCATCCACCAAAAGCAGAACCTTACACGTCCAACCGAGTTGCTTTACGGCACTGCAGATCTTGAGTCTCTCACTCAGCTTCCAGATTCCCTGTCGGATGACCTCCATCACCAACACATTGGCACGGCAGGTCCGGCACAACGCCAGCGTTTCTTCCGGCTTTGAAGAACGGTAGATAAGGAAATCCGGGTCGCATCCCGAAAGTGATTGCATGACCGCTTCCGACAGAAGTCCGCCCTTCATATCCAATACAATTCTTCGCATTTGTGCTTTTCCACCGCCTTTCTCTTCCTTTGAATCCTTCATCTATATTTTAGCCGTTATCTTCCATTTCCGCCCCCGCCAATTGGATAGGATTTGTAATTATTTTCCGTTGCAAAGCCAAATTTTGTCACAGTTCTCTGTATAAAGAGGACAAAACGTGTTGCCTTTTGTCTATCCGCATGATATACTATCCATATAAATATACTAATTTTTTGGGGGCATGCGGCATGAGCAAAACGACGAAAAGAAGCCTTTTGTACGCCTTGGGCTTGCTGGTGCTCATTGCGTTTGCCATGTGGCTCCGATATGCAAGTCGGTCTTATTTTCATTCTCCGGCTGTCAACTACCTGCGAAGCGCAATCTATTTGTTTTTGTTCGGCGTGTGGTGCTACTCTCTTTGGGCGCGCATCGTACAGGTGCAGGTGCGGCACTACATGCTGGCGATTTCGGCGCTGATGGTGCTGTGGATTCTGCTGCGCTCAATCAAGTTTTCCATTGATAACACGGATGTAGAACGCCTGCTGTGGTATTCCTATTATTTTCCGATGCTGTTTATCCCCATGCTGTCGGTCTTCGTTTCCCAATCGCTGGGCAAGGGAGAAGACTTTCGTCTGCCGCGATGGACAAAACTTCTGTATCTTCCGACATTGCTGCTGCTTTTGCTCGTTCTGACCAATGATTTGCATCAGCAGGTCTTTTCCTTCCCATCCGGCATTTTATCGGACCGGGAGTATCGGTATGAGGTCGGTTTTTTCTTCGTGCTGGGCTGGGAAGTTCTGTGCGCAGGGTTTGCGTTTCTTTCGATGGTGAAAAACTGTCGTATCCCGCATAGCAGGAAAATTCGCTGGTTGCCGTTGGTTCCGTTTGCGCTTTCGCTGGTATATGTTTATGCGTATGCCAAAAATGTCTATTGGGTCTGGGTGCTCGCGGGCGATATGACCGTGTCACAGTGCCTGATTATTGCAAGCATCCTTGAATGCTGCATTCAAAGCGGACTGATTCATTCCAACCTCGGATACGATGAGCTCTTTGAAGCGACGAGCCTGCCTGTTCAGATTACCGATCAAGCGTTCTGCTCCAAATATGTATCTGCCGCCATGCAGGGGACTTTGCCGCAAAGTAAGCTAAGGCATATACAGCAGGATACCGTCTATCTGGATGACGATACACTTTTGAAACGGCATAAGTTGCGCCGCGGCTGGGTATTCTGGAAGGAGGACATCTCAGCGCTGAGTCAGGTTCAAAAGAAACTGGAATTGACACGAGATGAGTTGCATGACACCGGCGACGTTTTGGCGGCGGAGAATGCACAGCATGCAAGATGGTTGAAGCTGACGGAGCAAAACCGCTTGTATGATATGATGGAGGCACAGATTGATCGGCAGATCGCGATGCTGTGGGATCTGCTGGCTGAATTGCAGAAAACGGAGGACCAAAACCGGGCCAAGCGTTTGCTCGGGCAGGTCATCATTATCGGAACCTACATCAAACGCAGAAGCAACCTGATTTTTGTCGGCGCACAGCGCGGTGTGATCAGCGTGCAGGAGCTTCGGTTGTGCCTCAATGAATCTTCCGAGAATATCTGTGTCTATGGCGCCGACTGTAAGGCAATTGTCAAGGGGGATGACCAGCTTACCCTCGAACAGGCGACGCAGATCTACGACCTGTTCGAGGCCGTCGTGGAAACGGAACTGGAATCCCTTCGTGCAATGCTGATCTCCATAGATGTCGGTGCGCAGATAGAAGTATCTTTTTGTGTTTCAGCGGCAGAGCCGCTCTGCGGGCTGCGCGCGCGTTTTCAAGGTTTGGAATGGGAGCAGGATGAGGACGGGCTGCAATATGTGACGCGGAAGCTGGAAAGATCGAGGAGGTAAAGGCGCATGGATAGGATCAAGGAAAGTTTTGACAGTCTCCCCATCGCGGCCTGCTTTTTCGATAAAAACGGCGTGGTGCGGCTCATCAACCGCCGGATGCTTGCCATTACGAACTGGCTGCAAAAAGGCGGTATACAATCGCTGGCAGAGATGCAAAGCGCCCTGCAGGCACCGCCGGCAAGTGTGTGCTGTCTGGATCCGCACCTTCGGATTTACCGCTTTCCGGACGGAACAGCGCTGCGCTTTGCGCAGGAGCAGATCACAACAAAAGCAGGTGCCCGATATACACAAATCACTGCCGCAGACGTTACGGAGCTGATTCAGAAGCAGAACCAGCTAAAAGCGGAAAATGCGAAGCTGGAGAAAACAAACAAGCGACTCCGGCGGCTGCTTGCGCAGATGCCGGAGATCATCCGGGAGGAAGAAACGCTGGCCATGAAGTTGCGTGTGCACGATGACATTGGACACAGCATCCTCGCGACGCGGCGCGTGCTGCTCCAAAACACAGACCAGAAGGAAATTCGTGCAACCGCAGCGTTGTGGGAGCAGTCCATTTCAGTGCTTTACCGCTCCAGTCAGATGAGAGCGCAATCCGAACCGTTGGAAGCCGCAAAAGAACGAGCGGAAAAGCTTGGCGTCAGAGTTCTGCTGGCAGGAGATGAGCCGCGAACGCAGCATATGCGCGCACTGATTGCACTGGCAATCAGCGAATGTGCATCGAACTGTGTCCGTCACGCCGACGGAACAGAGCTGTATGTGTGCTTTTGGCAAAAGCCGGACTGCATAGCGGTCTCCTTAACCAACAACGGTGCGGCACCAAAGGGAAAAATCACAGAGGGCGGAGGTCTTTCTATGCTGCGTCAACGCATAGAAGAATCCGGCGGCAAAATGGAGATTCAGAGCGTCCCTCGCTTTAAGCTGATGCTCAGTTTGCAGGAAAAGGAGGAAGCAGCATATGAAGGTGATGATCGTTGAAGACCAGACCATGATTCGCAGTCTGTTGGAAAGCTATTTTCGCGCCGAGGACGGATACCGGATCACGGCGTCCATTCCAGGCGCGAAACAAGCAGTCGAGATGTGCAGGACAAATTCTGTCGATCTGGTTTTGATGGATGTGCAAACAGAGAACCGTGAGAATGGGTTGATTGCGGTTCGCCAGATTAAAGCCATACAACCGAAGAGTAAAATTATTGTTGTGACTTCGCTGATCGACGGCGCCGTTCTGGATGAGGCAAAGAAGGCCGGGGCCGACAGTCTGTGGTACAAGGACTCGACGCAGAAGCGCTTGATGGATGTCGTCCGGCAAACACTGGCGGGTGAACATATTTTTCCGGATGCACCTCCGACAGTTGAGATCGGCATGGCAAAAAGCACGGAATTTACAAAGACGGAACTGAAGGTTCTGCGGCATCTGCTGCGGGGATTGTCTTACACGCGCATTGCGGCAGAGATGGGCTGCGAGATGTCAACGGTCAAATTCCATGTGTCAAATATGCTGCAAAAAACCGGGCTGGAAAACAAGCTTCAGCTTGCGCTGGCCGTCAGCGACGTCAAGTTGATTGCCGATCTTGCGGAAGAATGATGAGAATTGATTTTCTGCTTGTACAGCCACAGGCATTTATAAGGATGCACTTCATCGCCGATTTTCTCATAAAGAGTATTATCAGAACTCGGCGG
>ERZ1673742.879-NODE-879-length-32435-cov-10.540056_pt1 | contig 32435 bp, 28 predicted proteins | sample MGYA00580208_ERZ1673742 | MGnify/ENA primary metagenome ERZ1673742 (study PRJEB41218, sample SAMN15661774) | gut metagenome | host: Homo sapiens | place: Canada: London | collected 2015-08-20/2019-03-30 | study: EMG produced TPA metagenomics assembly of...
AGAACACACGCATGATGTTCTGCATCACGGGGCCCAGATAGCGGCCGGTGACCTCAGCGATGGAAGCGCCGTCGTTGCGCTCGCTCATCATGCCGGAGAAGTAGTCATGCACGCCGCCGGCAAAGATGGTGCCGAAGGTGATCCACAGGAACACCACGGGGCCCCACAGAGCACCCTGCAGTGCACCAAAGATGGGTCCCAGACCTGCGATGTTCAGCAGCTGGACGAGGAACAGCTTCCACTGGGGCATCACAACGTAGTCAACGCCATCGTTGATGCGCACAGCAGGAGTTTCGCGGTCGTCCGGTCCGAACGTATTGTCAACGATCTTGCCATAGACAAAGTAGCCGATGATCAGGAGCGCCAGACAGAGTAAGAAACTAATCATACCAGAAACCTCCTTTTATCGTCCGTGCCCGGAGCCCCATTCTGCCCCGTCACGGCCATTCCTTGGCCCTATGTTAACACAATCTTCATAAGTCTGGTAATATCCTTCCAGAATGGCCCTTATATCAAAAACTATATAAGTCAGCCGTTCCCGGGAATCCCGGCAAATATTTTTTAACGTATCCTCGGCAAAACTTCTTTGCCGAAATCGTTTCAGCGGGTGTTTTTCCGTTTTCAGTGCACCCTGCCAAACTTTTTGGCATATTTTTGTGCATCTTGTCTGCATTCCTGTTCTTTTTGCCGCAATTCGTTGTTTCTCTGCACAAGCAAAAACCGCCTGCCGGACGGCCCGGCAGGCGGCTTTTGCGGTTGTGAATGGGTATCGGGATGGATTAAGAGGGGGAAATGTCAATTATGCAGTCTTTTTCACCGTCTGCTTTTTGGTCGCATAGATGAACAGCGCCAGCATGGCGATCGCAAAGAGGATGCCCACCGGGTAAGCAACTGCGGTGTTATAGACGATAGCGCCCTCGGCAGTCTTATGGTTCAGCAGGCCGCCCAGGCACTCGGGAGCCAGCACGAAGTAAGTAGCGGACACGGCGCTCATAAAGGTGGCGGGCACTGCGGTGATCCAGTAGTTCTTCTTCTCCTTGAACAGGTACATGGAAGCGGCCCACAGAACGATCATGGCCAGCGTCTGGTTGGTCCAGCTGAAGTAGCGCCAGATCACGGTGTAGTTGATGAAGCCCAGTGCATTGCCGATGCCCAGGAAAGCGCCCACGCCCAGCACGGGAACGCAGAGCTTCAGGCGGTTGCCGTAGCTGTCCTGATCGATCTTGAACCAGTCGGCCAGGGTCAGGCGGGCAGAACGGAAGGCGGTATCGCCGGAGGTGATGGGGCAGACGACCACGCCGATCATGGCCAGCGCGATGCCCACGCCGCCCATGGTCTTGGAGCAGACATCATAGATGGCCTTGGACTGACCCATTGCCAGTGCCTGGGCCAGACCGGTGTTCAGGCCATCAGTGACCTCGTACAGAGAGCAGCCTGCAGCGGCCCAGATCAGGGCAATGACACCCTCGCAGACCATGGCACCGTAGAACACAAAGTGGCCCTGCTTCTCACTCTTCATGCAGCGGGCCATCAGAGGCGACTGGGTGGAGTGGAAGCCGGAGATCGCGCCGCAGGCAACCGTGATGAACATAAAGCTCCAGATGGGCGTGCCCGACGGGTGCATGCTGCCGAAGTGATCCCAGATCTCGGGGATGGTATAGGCAGGGTTGGTGAAGATGCCAAAGATGACACCGATGGCCATGATGATGAGGCAGATGCCGAACACGGGGTAGATCTTGCCGATGACCGCATCGATGGAGATAAAGGTCGCGATGAAGTAGTAGGTCAGAATGATGACCAGCCAGAACAGCAGCGAAGTCATCACGCCGGATGCGCCGCTCTGGCTGCACAGCTCAACGATCAGACCGGCAGGGCCGACGGCAAACACGGTGCCCACCATGATCAGCAGCACAACAGAGAACACACGCATCACGTTCTGCATCACAGGGCCTAAGTATTTGCCGGTGATCTCCGCGATGGAAGCACCGTCGTTGCGCTCACTCATCATGCCAGAGAAGTAGTCATGCACACCACCGGCAAAGATGGTGCCGAAGGTGATCCACAGGAACACCACGGGGCCCCACAAAGCGCCCTGCATGGCACCAAAGATGGGGCCAAGGCCCGCAATGTTCAGCAGCTGGACGAGGAACAGCTTCCACTGGGGCATCACGACATAGTCCACGCCGTCGTTGATGCGCACAGCAGGCGTTTCACGGTCGTCCGGGCCGAAGGTATTGTCCACGATCTTGCCATAGACGAAGTATCCGCCCACCAGGATCGCAAGACAGAGCAGGAAACTAATCATACCAGAAACCTCCTTTTTGCCCCTGCCGGCCGCGGCCCCATTCTGCCGCATACCCGGGGCTCTTTTCTGGCCTCATGGTATCACACTTTTTTCCAGCGGAGAAATATCTTTCCGGCATGGGGCCATATCGTTTCCGATATAGCCGCAAAGAATTTTTGCCGCTTTTCCGTTTATTTTTTGACCATTTATCAGCAAAAATAAAACCGGGCGCTCATTTTCGCCCGGTTTTACATCCATTTATTGGTTTTTCTGTCAATTCTGAAGGGAGCAACCTTTGCCGTGCCTTAGCCGGAAAGCCCCTTTATTTCACGGTGGAAGCCGCTTCCTTGTGGAGCAGATCCACAAAGGCCTGCTCCTCGGGGCGCAGGCGGCCCTTGTCCGGGTAGACCAGCACATCCCGCATCTGCTGGCGCTGGGCCGGGCACTTCTTCAGCACCAGATGGTACTGCTCCAGTGCCCTGCGGGGCATGGGCGATGCCCACATGTAGGCCGTGGGCAGCCGCTGCAGGATCGAGAACTGGCTGCACCGCTCATACACATGGATGCGGCGCTCCGGGTTGACATGCCAGCGCACACCGTCGCCGCCCTCCTCGCCGGGCAGCTGGAAATCATCGTGGAGGATCTCCATATACTTGTCCAGCTCAGACAGGTCGCGGATCGCCTTCCGGGCCAGCGGGCCGTCCCGGTTGGTCAGCAGACTGTATTCAAAATCCATAATGGGTTCCATTTTCAGGCCCCGCCGGGCGCAGTAATGGGTATAGTGCTCGTCATCCTCCACGGCGTACCGCAGCAGAGCCAGATGATACCCCTGCCGCAGGACATGATCCAGTGCCTCCATAGAGCCGCCCTCCCGGATGTGGATGTGGAGCCGCTCAATGGATGCTGCCTGCTCCAGATAATCCACCGCCGCATAGGAGGCATAGGTGGCGTGGGGGATCATTACCCGCAGTTCGGCGCAGCGCTCCTGCTCCTCCTGCACGCTCCGGTCCAGCCGGTCCACCTCCCGCAGCACCCGCTCGGCCTGCTCGATGAAATGCCGCCCCTGCTCCGTGGGGATCATGCCGGTGGATGACCGCTCAAAAATGCGGAGATGGTATTCTTCTTCCAGATTTTTCAGCGCCTTGCTCACGTTGGGCTGAGCGGCATACAGCCGCTTTGCCGCCGCACTCACAGATCCGCATTCCATGATGGCGACGAGATACCGCAGTTCTGTAATGTTCAACTTTTTCTCTCCTTTTGGCGTTTTTATCCCTTGCGCCTAGTTTATCAGGCGGCACACGGGGCTGTCAAGCGTTGACGGGGCCCCGCTGCCGTTTTATAATGTAAGAAACAATCTGCCCGAAAGAGGTCGAAGAGGATGGAAGAAAAAAACTACCGCGTTCTGCGCATTGAGGAGCAGCTTTATGGCTGCGAGGAGCTGCCCGAGGGCCAGCCCGTGCTCTGTGATGTCCTGCTGGAGGCTGCCGACGGCACGCAGCGGGTTCTCCCCTACCCGGATGCCGAGCTGACCCGGCTGGACATCAACGAGGGCAGCACCGTCACCCTGCGGGATCACAGGCTGGCCAAGGCGGCGCACAAGGTCTATTTCACCCGCCACGGCGAGACCGTGTGGAACGTGGAAAACAAGATCTGCGGCATGACTGACAGCCCACTGACCGAAAAGGGCCGCGCCCAGGCCCGGGAGCTGGGCGAAAAGCTCCGGACCAGCGGTCTCCGCATCGATGAGATCCTGTACTCTCCCCTGTCCCGCGCCGCCGACACTGCCCGGGCCATTGCAGAGGCCACCGGCATTCCTGCCCGGTGTGAGCCCCGGCTCCGGGAGCAGTGCTTTGGCCGCTACGAGGGCACGCCCCGGGACGGCGAGGAGTTCCGCATCTCCAAGACCCACTTTGCCGACCGCTACTCCGGCGGCGAGAGCATGATGCAGCTGGCCCAGCGCATCTACAACCTGCTGGACGAGCTCCGGGCCGACACCGACAAGACCTACCTGCTGGTGGCCCACAACGGCATTGCCCGGGTGGTGCAGTCCTATTTTTACGATATGACCAACGAGGAGTACGCGGCGGCAGGCATCAAAAACTGCGAGTTCGTGGAGTTTACATTCTGAACAAAGAAAGGACCCGCCGAGGGTCCTTTCTTTGTTTGCGGTTATTCCGCCTTGCGGTAATGGAACTGCTGGTCTCTGGTGATGAACAGGCCGATGCTGACCAGCAAAGCGGCCAGCTCGGCGGCTGTCACGGCCAGCCAGATGCCATCAATGCCCAGCAGGAACGGCAGCAGCAGAACCGCCGCCACCTGGAACAGCAGGGTGCGCAGGAACGAGATGAGTGCACTGGTCACACCATCGCCCAGGGCCGTGAAGAAGGAGGACGCATAGACGTTGAACCCCATGATGAGGAAGCTCAGGCCATAGAGCCGGAAGGCCCGGGTGGTCAGAATGAGCAGGTTTTCATCATAGCCCACAAAGAAGCGGGCCACATGGGGGATGATGAACATGGAGCCGATGGTCATTACCACCGCAACCACGCCGATGAGCTTCAGGCTCTTGCGGTAGAGGTTGTTGACCTCTTTGCGGTTATTGGCACCATAGTGGTAGCTGACGATGGGCGCACTGCCCACGGCGTAGCCCACAAACACCGCCACGAACAGGAAGGATGCGTACATGATCACACCATAAGCGGCCACGCCATCCTCGCCCGCAAAGCGGAGCAGCTGATAGTTGTACAGGATGTTCACCAGCGACATGGAAAGATTGGTCATCAGCTCAGAGGAGCCGTTCACACAGGCTTTCAGCAGCACACCGCCCTCAAACTGCGTGCGGCAGAGGTGGAGCAGGCTGGTGTTTTTCCGGTTGAGGAAGTAGAACACCGGCAGCAGGCCGCCCACCACCTGGCTGAGCATGGTGGCAATGGCAGCACCCTCCACGCTCCAGTGCAGGATGCCCACCAGCAGCACGTCCAGCACCATGTTGGTGCAGCCCGCGCCCACCGTGAAATAAAAGCCCAGATGCGGCTTTTCGGCGGTGACAAAAAAACTCTGGAACATATTCTGCAGGATAAAGGTGGGCAGGCTGAGCATCAGCACCCGGCCATAGCGCAGGGCGTAGTCCAGCATCTCGCCTTCTGCACCCAGCATCAGGGCCACCGGCCGGAGCAGCAGCATCCCCAGCACGGACAGCACGATGCCGGCGATCAGCGCCGTTGACATAAACAGGCTGAAATAGCGGTCGGCACGGGCTTTATCGCCCTCACCCAGCGTGATGCCCACAATGGCGCTGCCGCCGGTGCCCAGCATAAAGCCCACTGTGCCCACCAGCATGGGCACGGGCATGATGAGGTTGACTGCCGCAAAGGCCGTTTTGCCCACAAAGTTTGAGACACACAGGCCGTCCACAATGCCGTAAATGGAAGTGAACAGCATGGTGCCGATGCAGGGCAGCACAAAACGGATCAGCCGTGAATAATCAAAGTGATCCGAAAGTTGGATTTTCTGTTTTGACATGGATTCTCCTTTTTGCAGGGGTGGATCACATCATCCCGCCGGGCCGCCAGCCGGTGCAGTAGCGGGCGTAATCGCGGTCGGCCTGTTTGACGTAAAGAAGGAACTGTTCCCTGCCTTCCTTGTCCGTGACCTGACGGACTTTGGTGGGCAGGCTCTGGCGCTGGAGCAGCTCCAGTTCATCGTTGAGTTCTTCCTCGGTATCAAAAGCATCCAGCTTGGTCCAGTGGGTGGCAAAGAGCCAGATGTTTGCAAGGGTGTTATTCATATTCAGTCTCCTTTTCCGGGGCATCGGCAAGGGTGCCGGCCCGGTAGAACGGCGCAATGGCGTTGGCATCGCCGTGGCGCACGATGGAATAGGTAATGTCGCAGTAGGGCTGGATGGCCGTGCTCTTTTCCACGGTGGAGATGAGCAGCACCTGCAGCTGCAGGCGACGGAACAGCTCCATCATGGGGCGGATGCGGTCACTGGTCATCTTGCTGAAGGCCTCGTCCAGCAGGACAAGGCGGATGCTGTTCTCGCTCTTCTGGTAGATCTGCAGCAGACTGGCGCAGATGGCCACATAGAAGGGAGCCTGGTTCTCGCCGCCGGAGGAATCGCGGCTGACGCGGGAAAGATAGGCCTGCTGGCCCGAGACGGTGTTGGTCACCTTGATGTCATAGTCCAGATAAGTGCGGTAGTCCACATAATCCGAGAGGGTGGCACCGGATGTGGTGCGGCCCTCCTGCCGGGCCCGGGTGTTCTCATCCACATCGGCCATGATCTTTTCCATCAGCGCGTCCACCTGCCGCTCGTAGACGGGGTCAGCAGTGGCGGCAAGGTTGTCCAGCGAGTCGCCATCGGTCATCTGCTGGTTGCCCTTGTCCACAATGACCTGATAGAAGGCAGCCAGCTGGGGGTCACGGCTGGGCTCCAGCTCAAAGCGGTAGACTTCCTCGCCGTAGGTCAGCTGCTCCATCACCTTGTTCAGCTCCCGGAACTGGCGGCGGGCGTTGAAGATATCATCCTTCATCCGGAAGAGGATGTCCTTGCGGAAGCGGTCCTTGCAGTCCCGCTGTGCCTGCTCCAGCCGGGCGGCGTAGCGTTCCAGATCAATGCGGACAAGGCTGTCGTGCTGGGCACGGTACTGCTCCACCCCGGCCAGACCCAGCGGATAATCGCAGACGTAGTGTTCGTTGTAATCCCTCTGGGCAGGTTCCAGCGTGGAAGTGAGATAAGCTCGCAGGGCATCGTCCAGCCTGGTCTGTGCCTTTTCGGCAGTCTGTGCGGCGGCACGGGCCGTGCGCCCGCCCGTCATCAGGCCCTTTTTGCGTTCCTGTGCCAAAGGCTCCAGCAGCGGGTGCTGTGCAAAGAATGCCTCTGCCGCCTCCCGGCTCTGTGCGGCGGTCTCCACCGCCTTACCCTGCTCTGCCTCGCAGGATGCGATCTGCTTTTCGCAGACGCGGATATCGCCGCCCACCTGCTCCACGGCCTTGCGGGCAGTCTCCCATGCAGCTTCCCGGGCCTCTTCCTCGCGGTAGAGCTGCTGCAGCATGGGGTTCTCGCGGCAGTCCGCCAGCTTCTGCTCCTGCGCGGCGTAGTCGGCACGGGCGGCATCCAGCGCGGCCCGGCTGGCCCAGAGTTCGGCCAGCTGTTCCAGCGCATGGCCCCGCAGGACGTTCTGGTACTGGTCGTAGGCAGATTTCAGGGTCTTTTCGGTCTGGGCGGCTTCGCGGCAGCGGTCGGTCTGGGCGGCAAGCTGTGCTTCCAGCGCTTCGGCACGCTCCCTGCGGGCATCCAGGCCGATATAGCGCTGGGGCCGGCGCAGGCGTTCCAGCCGGAAGGGATGATGGCGCAGCAGGTCCCGGGTGGCGCTGTCGGGGAAATGCTCCAGCGTATCGGGGGTGTCGCAGCAGACGATGCGGCGCAGGATGGTGTCCGCATACTGGGCAGCCAGCGGATTCTCGCTGGTGACCTGGGCGGCAAGGCTGTCGGCGGGGGCCGTCTCCGCATGGCGGTCCGCCTTGCGGATGCCCGGGGTATCCAGCAGGCTGATGGGCCCCACCCGGTCGCCCAGCGCCACAAAAGCGCTCTTGGCGGCGGCATAATGGGCAGGCGGCACAAGGATATCGAACCGGCGGTCACCCAGGCAGGCTTCCACACAGTCCTGCCAGCTCTCATCGGCCACGGTCAACAGCTCACAGAAGATCTTTGCATCCGCTGTCATGCCGCGGCTTTTCAGCTCGGCATTCACGGCATCCCGCACTTTGGTGGCGGCATCGCCGTGGGGGTAGACCCACTTGCCGCCGGACACGGCGTTCAGCTCGGCCCGCAGAGCCTCCTGCTCTTTTGCCAGATCCGCCGAAGCCTGCCGGGCGGCGAAATACTGCTCCTCCAGCGGCTTTTCGATGCAGGCCAGCGCCTCGGTCAGGGCGGGGAGATGTTCCGCTGTCAGGCGCTGGGGCCAGAGCTCCTTCTCCACCGCAAAGCCGCTGCGGTTCAGCTGGGTCAACAGGCCGGTGATGGTATCTGCAGTCGCTTCCAGACCGTTCCTTGTCCGGGCCGCTGCATCCAGCGCGCTCTTTTTCCGGGCCAGCTCCTCGGTCAGGGCATCCAGCGCCCGGCCCGCGCCGCTGTCACCGGCCGCTCCGTGGGCCGCCAGATAGGCCCGGCGGGCTTCGGCTTCGGCGTTCTTGGCGGCCTCGTATTTTGCGTTCAGGTCGGCCAGCTGGCGGCGGCCTGCATCCAGATGGCTCTGCCAGGAGGCATCCTCACCGGCATCCGCTTCGGCGCGGGCCAGCAGGGCCGCGCCCCGGTTGACAAGGGCATCCGTCTCTTTGGCAGCGGCTTCCCGGCCATACGCCACGATCTGTTCCAGCGCGGCGGCACGGGTCTGGGCCTCGGCCAGAACGGCGTGGAGGTTTTCCAGCTCCACCCGGTCGCCCTGCAGCGCTTCCAGATCCAGTTCAGGCTGGGGCAGGATGTACTGGTACAGAAACTCCCGGAAGTTGGGGATCTCGTCCATGCTGGTGCCCATCTGGAACACTTCGTTGAATTTTTTGCCCAGCGGGCTGGAGGCGCGGCCAATGCCCAGGGCACGGCAGATTCGGTCCCGGGCCTCGCTGGGGCTGCGGGTGTAGGACAAGCGGCCCACGGCAGGCTTGAAGTCCTCCTTGGCGCTGGGGGCACCGGTGCGCGGATCAAGGAAGGGCAGCTTTTCCAGCGTGATGCCGTCCTCGGAGATGTACCAGGTCTGGTCGCCGGGGTGGAGCTCCTGCATGGGGCCCTCGGATTCCACCCGGACAGCGATGACAAAGTTTGTCCGCTTGACGGTATCCCAGAACTCTGCACCGATATATGCCACCGTGCGGCCCGGGCGGCGGTAGGCGTTCTCGCCGCGCTGCTTGGCGTGGACAGAGCCCTGCAGGGTGCGGCCGCTCTTTTTATTGCCCAGGGCATTGAAATTGCGGTTGGTGGTCAGGCAGTAGCGGATGGCATCCAGAATGGTGGTCTTGCCCACCGCGTTGACACCGATCATATAAGTCAGACGGGCACAATCGAAGGTGACATTTTCAAAGTTGTGCCAGTTGATAAGCTTCAGGCGCTTTAATTCGATCATTCTTCTTCCTCCCCGCTGGCATCTCCGTCAGGCCGCTCGTAGAGGGCCAGTTCCTCCCGGGTGCGGCTGCTCTCGGCGGCGGCATCGGCAAGGTCTGCGTCCGGCAGAGCCAGCAGCACGGTGGGGAACACCTCGATGCGGCTGTCCAGACCGGTCAGCCGCCCCACCGGGCGGGCCAGATTATACCTGCGCAGGGTGCGCATCAGCTCCTCCAGCGTGCGCTGGTCCAGCCGCCGGGGCAGGTTCATCTTCTGCAGCTCTGTCTGCACCTCTTCCACCGTGACCAGCACCTGATCGGCACTGGCGGCAAGGCTCTCCCGCTTTTGCAGGTAGAGCAGGCGGAGCACCAGCAGCAGGATGCTCTCGTATTTCAGCAGCCGGGCCTGACCGCCCTCATGCTCGTTGACCAGCGCCGCCGCCTGCAGCGGAGCCGGGTAAAGCGTTACCGCATAGCCCAGCGGCGCAAACACGGCCCGCACCTCGGGCAGATGATCCTGCACATAGAGGTATTTTGCCCGCTGATCCTCCACGCCGCCCAGCACAAAGCAGTGGTTGAGCAGATAGTTTGCGGTCTCTTCCAGCATTTTATTCGGTTCGGCCATAGTCAGCGTCCTCCCTGCGGGGTGTCAGAATAAACTCTTCAAACCGGAAGCCGCCCCGTTCGACCCAGTTTCCGGTAAGGGTGATATCGTAAGCCCGGCGCGGCGACTGCGAATAGGTGTGCAGGCCGATGATGCGGGCAAAATCGCGGGGGTATTCCTCCGCCAGCGTGGAAGCAGCCACCGCACTGCGGGCGGCAAGGGCCTGTTTTGCCAGCAGGCCCACATTCTCCTCAGTCACGGCCATCCGGGCGTAGTCCAGCAGCAGCTGCTGTTCTTTGCGCAGCTGCTCCTCGTCCAGCCCGGCCTGCCGCACCGGGGCCAGCGGCGTTTCGCTGCGGGGCGCGGCAGGCGGGTAGAGGGGCTTTGCCCCGAACACCGCCGCCGGGTAGAGGTGCAGGCGCTTTGCCACCGGGCCGTCATCCGGCGCGAACAGCTGATCGGGCGTTTTGATCTCCTCGGCATAGCGGCGGAGCAGGGCGGTGACACTGCCCTGCGAGGAGCGGTCGCTCAGCAGCAGGAACTGGGCCCGCTGCACGGCCCGCTTGCGGTAGCGGATGTGGCTCTGGTCGATCTGGCGCATCAGGGTGCTCATCTCTTCCAGCGAATCCCGCAGTTTCTGGATGAGGGCACGCACGGCAGGGGCGGCCTCGCCGGGGGCGCAGCGCTCCACCCGGGCGTAATCCAGCGCCAGCCGGGGCAGATGGTTTGCCTCGCAGTCGTCCAGCTCCTCTTCCAGATAAGCGCGGTAATTGAACAGGTTATCGCTGGTCTTGAAGCGGTGGTAAGCGGCGGCCACCACCTTTTCCTCGTACTGGTCGAAGAGCTCCAGCACCTCCTGCGGGGTGCGGTTGCGGGTGAGCCGGTCGATATAATGCCCGATGGATGCGTTCAGCGCCCGCAGGGACTTGTTCAGTGCTTCCAGATCGGAGGCCACCTCCCGCAGAACATTCTCATAGGGGCTCTTTTCCTCCCCGATGTTCTGCAGCAGCTGCCATGCCTTGTACAGCTTGCCGGTGTAGGTGACAACACGCGGGTTCAGGATCTCTTCCAGCGCTTCCAGCAGAGGGGCCACCTCGGGCACAAAGGCAAGGGCAGGCTCCTCCTCATAGCTGCCGGGCTGCTCTTCCAGCCAGCCGGTGCGGCGCAGGCGGAGCAGAAAGCCCAGCGCAAGGGTATGGGGATCCCGGGTGGGCTGTTCGGCTTCATCGCCCGCGTCATCGGCATCCAGTGCCAGCGGCTTTGCCAGCGCCGCAAAGTAATCCTCGGCCCGACTCACCGCTTCTGCCCGGGAGATGGAGTAATCCGCCGTGTGGCGGCACTCCTCCCACAGCAGGAGCAGCAGCTCCGCATAAAACGCCCGGTTGGGCCCCGCCAGCGGGCGGAACAGCCGCGGGCTGACCAGTTCAAACAGCTGCATCCAAAGGTTCCTTTCTTTCGATAAAATCTATCTTTTATTGTACCACATTCAGAAGGATTTTGCCACAAATACAAAAAGCCCCGGAGGGCGGCCTTTCAGCCACGCTCCGGGGGTAAGACAGATTTAATTTACTTCTTGTATTTGGGGTTTCTGATCTGGAATGCCACTGCCATGTAGCTATGGCTATTGTCGCTCTTGACCACGACACCCAGCTTAGTCCAGCTGCCATTGCCATCCACTTTGACGTTGGTGCCGACCTCTCTATTGATCTCGCTCTCAACTGCCTTCAGGATTTTCGTCAAGAAAGACCCGTAATCGTATTTTGTCGTCACGGTAATGGTCAGATACTCTTCCTCTTTGCCTTCTACGTGAACTTTGCCAAAGAACTTTGCACCAAAGAAATCGATCTGTGCCTGCAGATCTTCGTTCAGGTGCTTCTCAGCCACAGCCTGCAGCTGCGGATCATTGACCTTTGCAGTAGCGGCCACACGATTATCACCAACGATGGCATCGAATGCAACTTTTTCTTTTTCCGGTTCTCTGGTGCCGGTGCTGCCGCCATCACCGCCGCAGGCGGTGAACAGAACAAGTACCATGGTCGCCGCCAGAATCAAAGCGGCCAGTTTTTTCAGCATTTTCATGTCGGGACCTCCAGTCGTTTTGTTGTGTTTTTCATAATATGCGGGGTGCCTTTCCATTTTGAAGCAGGGCCCCTTCTGGCTTTATTTTATCCAACGACTGTCGCTTTTGTCAATTGCCAGCTTCACCAAACATTTTCTCCTGCTTTTGTTATTTTTTCCAGAACGAATCTTCGCAAAGATCCTTTGCCATGCCCGGGGCAAAAACCGGAAAATATTTCCGGCGTTTACACAATTCTACCACGATTTGGTGCTAAACTTAAGGCAATGGGAACCGCCGGGTGCCGTTCCTGAACAAGGAAAAGGAGTTTGCCCCATGCAGCATGGTTCCCTGCGCGCTCCGGTGCGCGTTTTCATGGCAGCAGTTCTGCTGTGCCTGAGCTTTCTGGCCGCGCCAAAGGCTGCGGCGGCACAATTGCAGAATGTGAACGGCATCACGCTGCTGTCCTTCGACAGCCAGCAGATCGTCTCCATCGGCAACCAGACCTCGGGCCGGTGCAGCTGGTACGCCCTGCGCTACGCCCGCACCATTCTGGATGGCAAGCCCTGCTCAGGCAGCGGGATGTGGTCGAACGGCGCGGTATGGTCTGCCGCCGGGTACTACGCTTACAGCGGCTCCCTTTCCGGCTGCCTTTCCCGCCTGTATGAAGAGCTGCAGGCCGGGCGGCCCGTCATCGTACATCTGAAAAACACCGCTGTCAGCGGCGTGTCCAAGCACACCAACCGCGTGACGAGCTATGAATACCATCTCTCCGGCTCCGGCTGGAAAGAGGTCAATTACCCCCACATCGCCACCAGCAGCACCTACGGACACTGGGTGTGCGTGGTGGGCATCTCCCCCACGGCAGACCCCGAAAACCTGCGGGAGAGCGATTTCTACGCGCTGGACCCCGCGCGGGTCAGCGTGAACGGCACACTGGCCGTAACAAAGCTTTTGGATGGCACCATCTGGACTGATAACTCTCCCTTAAAAGTCGCAGCCTGACGCTCCCTTACAAAACACAACAGCCCCCGGAACATGCAGGGTTCCGGGGGCTTCGTGTTTTGTATCGGGGGTTACAGCTCCTGATAGGCGCTCATCATGGCGGGGATGAACTGCTTTTTGCGGCTGACCACGCCGGGCAGCGTCCAGCTGCCGTCGGCGGCGGGCCGGCTCTCAAAGCCGTTGCTCAACACCTCGGCGGCGTAGCGGCCGGTGCAGATGACCACGCTCTCCTCCTTGGGCACATCGGTCAGCAGCATGTAGAGGTCCTCCACGTTCTGCTTGTTGCGGGCCTCCTCCAGATAGGGCTGGAGCAGCGCCTGGGCGGCCTGCAGGTTTTTGCGGGTCATGTAGCTGCCCTGCGCCACGCCAAAGCGGATATCGCCGCACATGAACACCTTGAAGTCCTGCAGGAACACCTCCTCGGCGGTCTTGCCGTCCAGCTTTTCGCCTGCTTCAAACATCTCGCTGGCAAACTCGTCAATGTCCACACCGGCAATTTTTGCCAGACGCTTTGCAAGGGCCTCGTCCAGCGGGGTGCAGGTGGGGCTGCGGAACACCAGCGTATCCGAAAGGATGGCCGCCAGCAGAAGGCCTGCGATCTGCGGCGGGATCTCCATACCGTTCTCGTCGTACATCTGGGTGATGATGGTGGCAGTGCAGCCCACCGGCTGGTTGCGGAAGTACACCGGGCCGCTGGTCTCCAGACTGCCGATGCGGTGGTGGTCGATGATCTCCAGGATCTCGGCCTGATCAAAGCCCTCCACGGCCTGGGTGGCCTCGTTGTGGTCCACCAGAATGATGCGCCGCTTGCGCAGGGCAATGACGTTGCGGCGGCTGACCATGCCGCAGTATTTGCCTTCCTCATCGAGGATGGGGAAATAGCGGTGGCGCACCTTTGCCATCACCCGCAGCACATCGGCCACGGGGGTGACGAGGGTGAATTTGAGGATATCGTCCCGGGTCATATAATAGGAGATGGGGGCGCACTGGCTGATGAGCTTGCCCGCCGCGTAGGTATCCACAGGGGTGGTCATAATGGCAACGCCGGTCTCATCGGCAATGCGCTGGATGGTGCGGCCCACCTTGGCCCCATTGCAGATGATGAGCAGGGAGGCTTCCTTTTCAATGGCGCAGAGCTGGCTTTCGTACCGGTTGCTCAGAATGACGATATCCCCCTTTTCCACGCTGCTTTCCAGCATCTCGGGGGTGGCGGTGCCGATCTTGATGTGGCCGGTGGTGCAGACCGCGTCGGCATTGCCCACCACCATGGTGCCGTTCAGCGTTTCAAGGATATTCTTATAAGAGGTACGGCTCTTGGCCAGCACTGCGGTATCGAACACGTCCATGTTGGCGGTGGCAAGATCCTTCACGGTGATGATGCCCTCCAGCTCGTTGTCCGCGCTGGTAATGGACAGGGTGTCGATCTGCTGGTCGCGCATGATCTTCCATGCGCGGCGCAGGCTGGTGGAGCCCGGGATGCCCGGCATCTCGCGGTAATCCACGTCCCGGATCTTGGGGTTCACGTCGGTGCACATCCGGGGCGGCGTGACACCGAATTTTTTCAGGACGAACTCGGTCTCCTGATTCATTTTACCGGCACGGCGCGGCTCGCAGACCAGCGTGCTGGTGCGGTTTTTGAGCTCCGCATAGGCAATGGCGGAGCAGATGGAATCGGTATCGGGGTTGCGGTGCCCGATGACCACGACCTTGTGTGCTTCTTTTGGCATAGGTTGTTCCCCTCTCTGGGTCAGATTCATTTACCTTCCGATCGGCCCCATGCCCCAAACCACCGGGCACGGCTACCAGTTCCATTTTAACACAACCGGCCCCGGGGGTAAAGGCGGCAGATATCTTTTTCTTGACAGCGCCCCAAAAATCGTCTATCCTTGACCTGAATTTTTTCTCTTTGGAGGTCACCCCATGAAAAAGCTGTTCCGCGCCCTTTCCCTCTGCCTGACACTGGCCCTGTGCGTGTCCGGCAGCACCGCCGCGCTGGCCGAGGCTCCCGCCGCAACGCCCGCCCCACAGGACGAACGTGTCATCACCGATGTAAGCCCCCTTGAGGATCAGATCCGCAACATCGTCGGCTTTACCACCAGCACCGGCGGCCCCTATGATTTTGAACAGGCCGACCATAGATCTGCCGTGCAGGCCTACGGTGCAGAACCCGCCGGGGGTGCCGTGGCCCTGCTGCGCATCTACGCCCGGGCCGAGGACCGGGGCGATGCCTCCATCAATTCCAGCGGCCACTCCTTCCTTTCGGTGCGGAACGTCTCTGACCATGACATCGAGGTGGGCGGCCTGCGGATCGCGCCCGACACCGAGATGACCTTCAGCCCCCGCGGCAACCGCTGGGAGCACACCGGCATCTGGTACAATCTGGAGGGCTACTACAAGCGCTATCTGGCCGATTCCTACTACCAGAACATCTATGCTGTCCAGACCTCGCTGGATCAGGGCCAGCTGGACGTGGTCAACCGCAACCTTGCCAAATCTGACCACTGGTCGGCCTACTTCAACTGCGCCGCCTTTACCGAGAGCATGTGGAACGCGGTCTGCGCCGACACCCTTTCCGCCGGGCAGCCCTACACCCCGGAGAACCTGCGGAACGACATTCTGGCCAAGTACGGCGATCTGGCCGCGTACAACCCCCAGATCCCCTATGACTACATTGTTTATTACGGCTCCAGCCTGACCCCCAGCAAAGAGTTTGCCTGAATTTTTGATTTGTTGGATACAACATCTTGATTTTCACGTCATTCCGCGCTATCATGGGTGTGTTTGAATCCACGCGCCAAGGGAGGACACCATGACAGACGCATCGACCACATCAAGACCGCTGTTCAACCGTCAACAGCTCATTTCACTTTTCCTGCCGCTGGTGGCAGAGCAGGCCCTCAGCATCTCCATCGGTCTGGCGGACACCCTGATGGTCTCCTCGGTGGGCGAAGCCGCCGTTTCGGGCGTGAGCCTGGTGGACTCCTTCAACGTGCTGATGATCCAGCTGCTCAGCGCACTGGCCACCGGCGGCGCGGTGGTCGCCAGCCAGTACATCGGCCACCGGGAGCCCAAACGGGCCAAGGCCAGCGCCGCACAGATCATGTTCATTATGATCTCGCTCAGCGTGGTCACCGCTGTCATCGTGGCGGTGGGGCGGCATGCCATCCTGCGGGGCATCTTCGGCTCCATTGACGCGGATGTGATGCGCTACGCTGAGACCTATTTCCTGCTCTCGGCCCTGAGCTATCCTTTTATTGGCGTGTACAATGCCGGTGCGGCCCTGTTCCGCGCCCAGGGCAACAGCAAGATCAGTATGCTTTCCAGCCTGGTGATGAACGTGGTGAACATTGGCGGCAACGCCATCCTGATCTACGGGTTCGGCATGGGCGTGATGGGTGCGGCCACCGCCAGCCTCGTGAGCCGGATGATCGCCTGCTTCACCGTGATGTTCCTGCTGCAGAAGCCGGACTGTGCGCTGCGCATCGACCACCTCACCGACCTGAAGCCTGACCTCGACCTCATCAAGCGCATCCTGAAAGTCGGCATTCCCGCCGGCATCGAGAACGGCATGTTCCAGATCGGCAAGCTGTCGGTCTCCAGCCTGACCAGCACGCTGGGCACCGCCGCCATTGCGGCAAACGCCGTGGCAGGCAACATCTCCAGCTTCCTGAACGTGCCCGCCTCCGCCGTTGGCATCGGTGCACTGACCGTTGTGGGCCAGTGTCTGGGTGCCGGGGAAAAGGTGCAGGCCAAGCGCTATTCCCGCCTGCTGCTCCTGACCGCCTACGCCGGGGACTGGGTGATGAATCTTTCCGGCCTGTTCTTCCTGAACAAGCTGGCGCTCTCCTGGTTCAACCTCTCGCCGGATGCCTACGGCATGGCACTGGAGCTGATGGTCTGGTTCAACGCTGTATCGCTGATCCTGTGGCCCTCCAGCTTCACCCTGCCCAACATCCTGCGCGCCGCCGGAGATGCCGCCTTTACCATGACGGTCAGTGTCATCTCCATGTGGGTGTTCCGGGTGGCCTTCTGCTACCTGCTGGTGCTCAAGTTCCACTGCGGCCTGCTGTTCATCTGGATGGGCATGTTCCTGGATTGGGCCATGCGCTCGCTGTTCTTCTGCGTCCGCTTTGTCCGCGGCAGGTGGATGGAACAAAAGGTGATCTGAGTTTCCGTATATCCGGCCCTCTCCGCCATTGCAGTTTTGGCGGGGAGGGCCTTTTTTGTGCAGGAAACCCGCATCCTGTCTCGTATCAATAGGCAGAAGCTTCTCTCCCCTGCATCCGCTTCCCCAAAGCATACCAAATTCCGCGCGGATGTGTTCACGATTTTGTCAGCTTTTTGTCTTGTTTTCTTCGTCTTTGCGCGGTATAATCATACGCTGCAAAGAACTTTAGGCGGGGCTGCAGCCCCCATTCCAGAAAAGGAAGTGTGTTCCATGCGCAACTGGTTTTCCCGCCATCCCGTTTCGTTCATGGCGTTTTATCTCCTGTTTTACCTTTCGGCGTTCCATTGGCTCGAAGTCCATATTGCCGTGCCCGATGTTCTGGTGCACTGCCATCTGGACGACCTGATCCCCTTTTGCAAATATGCCATCGTGCCCTACTTTGCGTGGTTTTTGTGGATCCCGTTCACCCTGTTCTACCTGCTGTGGAAAGCGCCCCGGGCCGACTTCTGGCGGCTCTGCCTGCCCCTGTTTGCGGGCATGACCATTGCGCTGGCCTGCTATGTCATCCTGCCCACCGGGCTGGACCTGCGGCCCTACCGGGTATACGGCAGCGACATCTTTGCTCAGGCCGTGCGGATGCTCTATGCCACCGACACGCCCCTCAATGTCTGCCCCTCCATCCATGTGTTCAACTCCGTCACCCTGATGATGGCCTACTACCGCAGCCGCATCTTTGAAACGCCGGGCCGCCGCTGGATGCGGCCCGCCTCCGCCGTGCTCTGCGTTTCCATCATTGCGTCCACGGTCCTGCTCAAGCAGCACAGCTGCATTGATGTATTGCTGGGCATCCTGCTGGCCATGGTTCTGGATACGGCCATGACCGCACTGGAACGCAGCGACGCAAGAGCTTTGCAGCGGCTCTGAATCTATACGGAAAAACACCCATGCCGGCGCTGGCATGGGTGTTTTTGCATTTTGGGGCATTACGGAGCCGGAGCAGTGAACTCTTTCAGGTGCGCTGTATCCAGCTCTTCGGCATCTTTGGCCGCTGATGTATAGGAAATTTTCAGATATTTCAGGGCCGTATCGTTTGCCAGCAGTTTTTTGCAGGTTTCCGTATCAAACGTGATGTTGTTGGTCAGATCCAGCCAGATCAGCTGCGGCATCTGGGTCAGGGGAGTATAATCCATGTCCTTGTAGGCTTCCTGTGCACCCTGAGAGAGAGACATACTCAGATACTGCACACTGCTCTCCGCCAGCGGGGCAAAGCTGTCGATCTCCGGCCCTTGGCACAGCTGCAGAAAGCTCAGATTTTCCATCTGCTTCAGCGGTTCCAGCGAACCGATCCGGGTCACGTCCAGTCTCAGGACCCGCAAGTCAGCTCCGGCCAGCTGGGTCAGATCGACCTCACTGCCGGTGATCCACAGCATCTTCAGCGACTTCATCTGCGCCAGCGCCGAAAGGTCGGAGACATTGGAATCCGCCCGGATCCCGTCACTGCCATACTTCAGCTCTACCACAGAATCCAGCTTTGCAAAGGTCGGGAATGCGCTGCTCTCCACACTGGGCACACTCAAAAGCATCAGATTTTTGCATTCCTCCAGACCTGTCAGATCTGTAATGGGTGGGGCTCCCCTTCTATTATTGACCGACAATACCTGCAAGCTGTCAAAATGCCGCAGGTCTGCCAGAGAGGTCACCGGATCATACGTTCCCTCTACGCTGACTGCGCAGGCTGCCAGCTGCTCATTGCTGTTGACGTTTCTTCCAATGTCCACCCCATCCGGTGCATCTTTGACGATGAGATCCCCTACGCCGGTTCCGGAATTTATCGAGACCCGCTGATAATCCCAGACATCGCTGTGATAGATATCCCCCTTCGGGCGGTCAAGCCATTTCCGGACGTGCTTTTCCATCACAGGGTCCTGCCACTCAATGACATAATCCTCCCCATGCTCGGCGTGACTGGCCGGAACCGTAAGTGTCGTCTGCTGAACGAAAACATCCTGCATTTCCGAACGGAAAGGTCCCGGTCCCAGATTCAAAGAGCTTGCACATGCGCTGAACAAAAGCATTGCACAAATCAACAAACTCGACGCTTTTAACATTTTACGCATAACAGGCTCCTTTCTGTTTCGGCAAAATCTCTAGTTATATTTTACCATAGATTGTTTTTTTGTAAAGAAAAACCCACGATCTTTGCACAGACATGGCAAAAATCGTGGGTCTGCTTAAAACAGGCCTTCCGGCAGGCAGATATCCTGCTTTGGCACCTTGTCCCAGGAAAAGTCTGGGATCAGGCTTTCCGGGGTGCGGGGAGCCGGTTCAGGTTGGAGACCATAGGCAAAGGCAAGCCTGCCTACGATCTCTTCCGCCGTATACTTTGCCCGGAGATTTTCCAGGCTCTGGTCGCCGTCCCGTTTGGACAGGCGGCGGCCATCGGGAGCCAGCAGAAGCGGGCAATGGGCAAACTTTGGGGCGGGCAGGCCCAGCAGACGGTAAAGATAGAGCTGCCGGGCGGTGGAAGAGAGCAGGTCCGCGCCCCGCACCACCTCTGTGACCCCCATCCGGGCATCGTCCACCACCACAGCCAGCTGGTAGGCAAACACGCCATCGGCGCGGCGGAGGTAGAAATCCCCGCAGTCGCGGAGCAGGTTCTCGGTGTGGGGGCCCATACAGCCATCGGTGAAGGTGATGTCCTCATCGGGCACCATGAGACGATAGGCCGGGGCTTTCTTTTTGCGCTTTTCGGCGATCTGCTCCGCCGTCAGCCCCCGGCAGGTGCCGGGATAGATCACATTGCCGTCGGAGGTGTGGGGTGCGCTGGCGGCATGGAGCTGGGCACGGGAGCAGAAACAGGGGTAAACAAGGCCCTGTGCTTCCAGTTTGTGATAGCTCTCGGTGTAAATGGCGGCGCACTCGCTCTGGTAATAGGGGCCGTTGGGGCCGCCGCTGCTGCCGCCCTCGTCCCAGACAAGGCCCAGCCAGCGCAGGTCCTCTTCCAGTGCGTCGGCATATTTGCGAGGGCAGCGCTCGGCATCCAGATCCTCAATGCGCAGAACGATGCGCCCGCCCTGACTTCTGGCGCTGAGCCAGGCCAGCAGGCTGCAGGCCAGATTGCCCAGATGCAGCCGCCCGCTGGGGCTGGGGGCAAAGCGCCCGGTCACAGCGCTCACAGGCCCAGCTTCCACTCGCCGTCCACAGGCTGGGAGATGGGCGTGTTATAGAACTCGGCCACAGCCTTTGCCATGTACTCGGCATCCTTGCAGCTGGCGGTCTCCATTGCGGAATGCATGGCCAGCTGTGCCAGACCGATATCCACCATGGGGATCAGGATCTGGTGGCCCAGCAGGTTGCCCAGCGTGGAGCCGCCGGGAACATCCGCGCGGTTTGCGGCCACCTGCACCGGCACACCGGCCTTTTTGCAGATCTCGGCAAAGGCAGCGCCGGTAAAGCCGCTGGTGGTGTAGGTCTGGCGGGCATTGTACTTCAGCAGCACACCGCCGCCCATGACCGCCACGTTGGCGGGATCGCTCTTTTCGGGGTGGTTGGGGTGGGTGGCGTGGCCATTGTCGGCGCTCAGCAGCAGGCTGTTGGTGCAGGCACGGATGCTCTGCTCCCGGGTGACCCCCAGCTTTTCCTCAATGCGGGCCAGCACATTGGCCATCAGGGTGCCCTGTGCGCCCTGCCGGCTGGAGGAGCCCACCTCCTCGTTGTCGAACATGACCCACATGTCGCCCCGGCCTTCCTCCTCGCCGCGGCCCTGCAGGAAGCCCCACAGGGTGGTGTAGGCGCATTCCAGATCATCAATGCGGCCGGACATGAAGTATTCGCCCTTCAGGCCCACACGCTCGGCCTTTTCACGGGTGCAGAGCACCAGGTCAGCGTCCACGATGTCCTCAGCCTTGACCCCGGCTTCCTCAGCCAGAGCGTCCCGCAGGGTGGAGCCTGCCTCACCAAAGATGGGCTGCAGATCCACCTGAGGGTTGTACTTCATGCCGTTGTTCAGGTCACGGTTGAAGTGGATGCAGAGGTTGGGGATGACAGCCAGCGCCCGGTCGGGGTGGACCAGCAGGCTCCGGATGCCGTTCTCCGTGCGGACCAGAATGCGGCCCGCCACGCTCAGGGGACGGTCCAGCCAGGTGGGCATGATCATGCCGCCGTAGCCCTCGGTCTCCGCCTTGGCAAAGACTGCGTCCTTGCTGCCGTCCAGCTGCTTGATGCGCCAGGTGGGAGAATCGCTGTGGCTGGCGGTGACATGCCAGCCGGTCAGCTCGCCCTTGGGCATCCGCCATGCCAGCACGGCAGAGCCGTTGCGGGTGGTGTAATATCTGCCGCCGGGCACCAGCTCCCAGGCTGCGCTCTCGGGGCAGTTCTGGTAGCCGTTTTCCTCCAGGAGCTTCACAGCTGCAGCCGTGGAGTGGAAGGCGCTGACACCGGCGTTCAGGAAATCGAAGAGACCTTCGACGGAAAAGGTGTTATTCTGCATTTTATGTTCTCCTTTATTTTCAGGTGATCCGCTGCTAAACCTCTCCGTCATTGCTTCGCAATGCCACTTGTCCGGGTTGCGGCTCCCAACATTCACTTCGTGCAAAGTATTGCACTTGTGCCTTGTTGGCCGCTGCCCCAACAACAACTCCCTTCATCCGCCACTGGCGGCGGTTGTTGTTGTTGCCTAATAGGAGAGGCAGGGGCTTTTTTGGCTCCCCTGTTAGGGGAGCTGTCGCCGCAGACGACTGAGAGGTTTCGCCACAATTATACCGTTTCTCTTATCAAAATGCAATCACACCGGGGCCATCTCGGCAAGCTGCTGTTCAAGCGCATGGCGGAGCTGGGCGGCGTGCAGGCCGCAGACCAGCTGGACCCGGGTGCCCTGCACCACAAGACCTTTATGGGGCAGGGAGAGCAGAGCCCCCATATCCAGCAGCGAGGCATCCCGCACCGTGAGCCGGAGGCGGGTGAAGCAGTTTCCCAGCTGGGCGATGTTCTCCGGCCCACCCAGCGCGGCGATGAACCGGCACACCTCCTGCGGGTCGGCGTACGGGGACTGGTCTGCGGAGAGGTCTGCTTCCCGGCCCGGGGTAGGCAGATTCTTTACTTTGATGAGGATGCTGAACACGGCAAAGTAGGTCAGGATCTCCGCAAAGCCCAGCAGATAGAGCAGCGGCATGTTCTGCAGCTGCTCCCCGGCGCTCAGGTTGAACACCAGCGACCCCAGCAGGTTGGAGGTAAAGGCCCGGACATGCAGGACATGGAGCAGCACCATAAAGCCGCCCGTAATGACCGCATGGGCCACCCAGAGCAGGGGCGAAACGAAGCAGAACAGAAAATCAATGGGCTCGGTGATGGAGGCCACCGAGGCCGTGACCGCCAGCGGGATCATAGCGGCGGCGGTACGGGCACGGTTCTCCCTGCGGGCCGTGAAGATGAAGGCCGCTGCAATGCCCAGATAGCCAAAGGTCTTGGTGAAGCCGGTGTACATCCAGACGATGCCGTCTGAGAGGGGCAGGCCCATGGTGTACTCGGTCATGCAGACGGCGTAAGCACCTGTGTAGGTCACAGAGCCTACGGTCAGGCTGCCGCCCAGCGAAGAGAACTGGAAGGGCATATAGATGAGGTGGTGCAGGCCGGTGGGGATGAGCAGCCGTTCCAGAAAGCCATAAAGGAACACACCCGCGTTCCCTGAAGCCGCGATCCAGCCCGTGAGGGCGCTAACCGTCCGCTGCAGCGGCGGGCAGACAAAGCAGAACCCCAGCCCCAGTGCCACTGCCAGCGCCGACAGCCACAAAAACGACCATCGCAGGCCCGAATAGAGCTGGGTGATCATGCCATAAAACTGCTTTTCGCAGGTGCGGTTGAAGAGCCACGCCGCCGCAAAGCCCAGCACGATGCCGCTTGCCACGCCGGTGTCCACCACCTGAATGCCCAGAATGGTGGTCTGGCCCGTGCCCGCAAGGCCGGTCATCCCGTTCGGCTGGGCAAGCAGTCCCAGCGCTTCCAGCGCGGTGTGGTTGGCTGTGAGGAACACAAGGTAGGCCATCAGCGCCAGCAGGGCGGCATCCTGCTTTTCGGTTTTGGCGCGCACGGCAGCCACCCCCACGCAGAGAATGACGCTGAGGTTGTTGATGAGCACCATCATCCCGTTGTAGAGCAGCTGCCCCATCAGCTGCAGCGGAGCCCACTGCAGCACCGGCAGCGCCTGACACAAGGGCTTGCTGGTGAGCAGCGCTCCCAGCACCAGCAGCAGGCCCGCCGCCGAAAGATAAGACAGCGGCGACAGCAGCGACTGTGAAAAGCGTTCCAGCCGCCGCAGAAATTTCTGCATCCGTTTCTCCCCCTTTTCCCGGTTCTTCACTCATTTCTCCCAGTTTGACCATGGCCGGATTATACGCGCCAGCGCAAAAAATGTCAATCCCGCCCGACTGAGAAAAAAACGACAAAAGTTTGTATAGTTTGCACAGCCGGGGTGAAAAATCGTCCTGCGCACGCCGATTGACAACAGCCCGGCAGAACAGTATACTAGAAATGTACCAGAGCAGTTTCTCCGGCAGATGGGCCGGAACACGATAAAAGGAGGCTTTCCTATGATTCGCAAGCGTATTCTTTCCCTGCTGGTCTGCGCCGCCCTGCTGTGCGGCGTGCTGGCGGGCTGCAGCACCTCTTCCGGCAGCACTGCCGCTTCCAGCTCTTCCGCTTCTGCAAGCGAGAGCATCCCCTCTTCCACCGTGACCGCCGACACTGGCAAGGTGGGCCCGCTGGACGCAGGCGAGAACTCCCTGTTCTCCCTCTCTGACCCGGACGATGCCTTTGCCCCCTGCCTCGGCTGGGGCCCCGGCGTGTCCGGCTGCTCGCTGAAATCCGTCATCGCGGCGGCTTCCCTGCTGAAATGGGCCGATGGCTGCAACATGAGCATCCAGCCGGTCAGCGACATCAAAGATGCCTATACCCAGTGGTTCGACAGCCTGAGCGCCGATGACCAGCAGAGCTTTGCCGATGCCTGGCCGCTCATCAAGGCCGATGCCGAGACCCTGCTGACCGACAAGGACAGCATGACCGGCCGCATCGAGGATGCCGGTCTGGATGCCAAAGAGCTGCCCGGCTGTTCCGAGGAAAACTGGAAAGCCCTGGCCGATGTCATTGACGTACTGGTCCCGGCTTCCAGCGAGTATTGATCGTTCCGTCTGCCCCTGAATGCAAGAGACATAAAAATAAGCCCGACGTTGTCGGGCTTATTTTTATGTTCAGATCTTCTTCAGGGTGTACTGGCGGGTGCCCATGCCGATCTTTTCGGCCTGCTCCAGCGTTGCCTTCCACTCAACATTGGGGTTGGAATCCTTGAAGTTGTCGTGGTGGCAGTTCCAGCCGGGCTTTGCAAGATTCTGGCCCAGCTGACTGTTGGGCAGGGGCTGTGCGTTCAGGCAGGCATCGGCACAGGCCTGATCCAGCGCCACGGGGTCAAAGGAGGCGAACATGCCGATATCCGGCAGGATGGGGGCATCGTTCTCGCCGTGGCAGTCACAGTTGGGGCTGATATCCTGCACCAGGCTGATGTGGAAGCAGGGGCGGTCTGCACAGACGGCGGCGGCGTACTCTGCCATCTTGCGGTCCAACTCCTCGTTGGCGCTGCTGTCGATGGAATAGATGGCATCGAAGTTGCAGGCACCGATGCAGCGGCCGCAGCCCTTGCACTTTTCGTAATCAATGACCGCCTTGTTGTTCTCGTTGTAGCGGATGGCATCGGAGCCGCACTCCTTGGCGCAGCGGTGGCAGCCGCGGCAGAGCTCCTCCTGCACGGCGGGCTTACCGGAGGAGTGCTGCTCCATCTTGCCCGCACGGGAGCCGCAGCCCATGCCGATGTTCTTGATGGCTCCGCCGAAGCCAGTCGCTTCGTGGCCCTTGAAGTGGGTCAGGCTGATGAAGATGTCGGCATCCATAATGGCGCGGCCGATCTTGGCGGTCTTGCAGTATTCGCCGTTGGGCACGGGCACCTCAAGCTCATCGGTGCCGCGCAGGCCATCGCCAATGATGATCTGGCAGCCGGTGGTCATGGGCCAGAAGCCGTTTTCCTGCGCGCAGCTCAGGTGCTCCAGCGCATTCTTGCGGCTGCCCGGGTACAGTGTGTTGCAGTCGGTCAGGAAGGGCTGGCCCCCCTGCTCCTTGCACAGGTCTGCCACCACCTTGGCGTAGTTCGGGCGCAGGAAAGCCAGGTTGCCCAGCTCACCAAAGTGCATCTTGATGGCCACGAACTTGCCGTCCATATCAATGCTCTTGATGCCCGCCGCAATGCACAGGCGGCGCAGTTTTTCGGTCAGGCTGGTGCCCACAGGACACCGGAAGTCGGTGTAATATACAGTCGATGCTTCCATAGAATTCTCCTCCGTTTTTGACAATTTCAGGCGCGGCACTCTCCCGCCGCCGGGTTCTCTCTTTATGGCTCCAGTATAGCACAAGGCCGGGGCCGGTGCAATTGCCCCAGGGCGCGAAAAAGCCGCCCGGACGGGCGGCTGGGGGGTTGGGATCAACAGGCTTCATCCCCAAAGAACGGCTTTACTGTATTCAGGTTCTCACCATTGCGGCGGGCCTTCCCCTGCTCGTAGGCCACTCGGGTGGCTTCTTCCACAAACGCTTTGACCTCAGGGGATGCAGAAGACCACGTAACATTGAATTGTCGGCATATTTTGTAAAAGGTTCGGTAAAACTCCTCCCGTTCCGGATCTCTCTCAAAATATTCATGTGCTGTCATCTTACAAACACCTCACTTCAAGTACATAACAAATACTTTCATTGCAGCTTCACCGGAAAGCTCATAGCGCGGAGCTCCGCCAAAACTTGGAAGAGGACTTGCACCATAATTCTGCACATAGTGCTCTGCCAGCTCCGGAACCTTTGCTTCAAAGGTAACCGTTCCACCGCACGCATGGTCAATGGACAGCTTGATACCGTAGGCAATCAGAACCCGCCCTATTCCATGGTATTTTCTGGCCTGTCCAACAATTGTCGGATTGCTCTGCGGCTGGCTCTCAATATAAGTGATGTGAACCATTACATCATTTTCCAATATTTCATACGCAGCCAGAGCAACCAGCTCCCCATCTGCGGTTTTCAGCGCATATTTTTCAAAGGAATTACTCTGAATATACTCCGACATCCAGCTTGTCTGCCAGTGTGGCTCTTTTTCCGTTTGTGCCGCATCCGTTTTTTTCATCCGCGTGATTTGTACGCCAATTTTCTGGTTATCACCGGCATCTACAATAAACGGAACAAATCTTGCCATAAGCGCCTCTCCTCCGAATCCCCTTCCGAACTGACAATATTATTATACTCGTTCATGTGCATTTTTTCAACAATGGCGCAAAAAAGCCGCCCGGGCGGGCGGCTGGGGTGTTTGGGGAGCGATTTACGCAATGGCGGTAATGGCGGCCACGGCCAGGACGATCAGACCCAGCACGATGCGGTAGAGGCCGAAGAACTTGAAGTTATGGCGCTTGACGTAATCCATCAGGAAGCGGATGGCGGCAAGGCTGACCACAAAGGCGACCACGCAGCCCACCACGAGGACAGCGATCTCGGTGCCGGTCATCGCAGCGCCGGAGAGAACAAACTTGACCACCTTGAGCAGGGACGCGCCTGCCATAACCGGGATGGCGAGGAAGAAGGTGAACTCGGCCACACAGGCACGGGACAGACCCAGCAGCAGACCGCCCACGATGGTGGCACCGGAGCGGGAGGTGCCGGGGATGATGGCCAGCATCTGCCACACGCCAACGATGAAGGCTTCGCGGTAGGTGATCTGTTCCAGCCGGGTGACATGCGGTGCGGTGCGGCGGTTCTCCACGAGGATGAAGAGGACACCATACAGGATCAGCATGGCGGCGACTGTAATGTAATTGTAGAAGCGGGCCTCAAACCAGTCGTCCAGCGGGCTGATGATGAGCACCGGGATGGTGGCAGCCACCACCTTGAACCAGAGCTGCCAGACGGCAGGTTTGGAGCAGACGCGGCCATGGCGCAGGCCGAAGGGCCAGAGCTTATTCCAGAACAGCACCACCACGGCCAGAATGGCACCCAGCTGGATGACCACCCGGAACATGGACATAAACTCCTCGCTGGCGTTGAACTTGACCACCTGCTCCACCAGGATCATGTGGCCGGTGGACGAGATGGGCAGCCACTCGGTAATGCCCTCCACAATGCCCATCAGGATGGCTTTCAGTATTTCAAGAAACATGGGTTCTCCTCCCTGCAAAGCGGCACAGGCGCTCTGCGCACATTCAGATTGGGTTCGCTTTCCAGTATATCATATTCTGAGAGCCTGCGCACGAAAAATCACAAATTTTATACAGGAGCACTGTCTGCTTTTTCTGTATTTATCTGCCGCCGGAAATATGCTATACTGGACACAACGCTTTTCCCTGTGTTTCCTTCTGACGCGGAATGCCGGGCCAGATAAAAACAGATTTTGAACAATGAGGTGACATCCATGAATATTCTGGTGATCGGCTGCGACCAGGTGGGCGCGGCACTGGTGCGGGATCTGGAACGCATCGGCCATGATATTTCCCTGATCGAAAAGGACCCCGAACAGCTCAAGCGGCTGGACAGCTTTGATGATTATTCCTTTGGCGGCACAGCCCTTGTGGGCGACCCCACCGATCCCGACATCCTCAAGCAGGGCGGCGTGGAGAACTGCGACGCGGTGGCCGCTGTGTGCGAAGATGACTCCGTGAACCTGATGGCTGCACAGATCGCAAAGAACATCTTCCGGCGCGAAAAGGTCATCTGCCGCGTCTCTGACCCGCATTTGCAGGTGCTCTACCACAAGACCTACGAGCTGGACACGATCTGCCCCACCATCCTGACAGAACAGGCAGTGTTCCGTGCGCTGGCGAAGTGAGGCGTAAAACCTCTCCGTCAAAGCTTCGCATTGCCGGAGAGGTTTAGCTCAGGAGAAGTTTTACCCAAAGTAATACGAGGTATCAATATGAAAGTTTGTATTGCAGGCGGCGGGCGTGTTGGGCGGTATCTGGCCCAGAGCCTGCTGACGAACCACCATTCGGTGGTCATCATTGAACCCATCGAGGCCCAGTGCCGGATGCTGGCAGATTCGCTGGACATCCCCGTGATCTGCGGCGATTCCATCAGCGTGGACACCCTGCGCACCGCCGATGTTGGCAGCTGCAACGCCTTTGTGGCCGTGACCGGCTCGGACGAGGACAACCTCGTGGCCTGTCAGATCGCCAAGCGGGAGTTCGGCGTGGACCGCACCGTGGCCCGGGCCTCCAACCCCAAGAACCGGGAGCTGCTGCACACCTTAGGCGTGGACACCGTGGTCTGCGGCACCGACAACCTGAGCCACATTCTGGAACGGGAGATCGAGACGGACACCATCCGCCAGCTGCTCAGCCTGGGCGGCGGGACAGCCAGCCTGAACGAGATCCTGCTGCCCGAGAACTTCAAGTTTGCGGGCAAGGCCATCATGGATGTGCCCATTCCCGGCGATGCCATTCTGGTCAGCATCACCCGCGACACCGAGTTCATCATCCCCCACGGCAACACCGTTCTGCTGCCCTGGGACCGCATCCTGGTGCTGACGCAGGACGATACCCTGCACCTGCTGACCGATGCCTGGGAGCTGAACAGCAAGTGACGGAGCGGGAGCTGCGCCGCACGGCGCTCATCATCCCGCCCCGGGGCCGGGCTGTGCTCTGCTGCTGGGCCGCCATCCCGGGCCTGTTGGCGGCTCCCTTTGTGTTCTGGCAGAGCATGCCCGCCGGGGTGGTGTTCTGCCTGCTCTGGGCCGCACTGGTGGCGGTGGTGTACCAGCGTGCCTGCAGCTATGCCGCCGCGCTGGGCGCGGAGACCCTGACGGTGTACTCCGGCATCGTCTTCCCGTTGCGGCGGGCGATCCGACGCAGGGCCGTAACAGGGCTGTTCCGGCTGCGCACGCCGCTGCTCCGGCTGGCAGGGGTATCGGTGGTCGTCATCACGGCACCGGGCACGCGGCTTATTTTACCGGCGGTCCCGGCAGAGCAGGCCGCTGCCCTCACCCATGCCCTTGCGGAGGAGATCCAATGAATGAACGCCGCCTGCACCCCTTTACCGTTCTGCGATTTCTGCGCAAGACGCTGGTGGTCTATCTGCTGCCGCTGGTTCAGGTTCTGTTTGAGCGGAACTGGACAGCCCTGCACACGGCTCTGCGGCAGGATGCGCTGCTGTTCCTTCTGCTCTGCGCAGTGAGCTGGGGCATCCTGCGTGTGAGCAGCTGGAGCATGGATGACACCGGAGTCTTTCATCTGCACTGGCGGCTGGGCATCCGGCTGGATCGTGCCCTGCGGGGCGAAATGCTGGTGGCACTGACCATCGACCGGCCCCTGCTCTACCGGATGGCCGGGGCAAGCCGCCTGACCCTTTACCCAGTGGGCGCTGCGCAAAAGCACACTCTTTCGGTCTGCCTGTCCAAAGCCGATGCCGAGGCGGTGGCAGACCAGCTGATGCCTCTGGTAAATCCTACCCTGCACCGGCCTGCCGGAGGGGAGCGGGCGGCGCTGGGCTTTCTGGGGGCCAACGGCCTCTCCACGCTGGCCCTGTTTGTGCTGGCCGTGCGCCAGACCCGGGATGTTCCGGACTGGAACCCTGCCGTTTTTGCCCAGATCCAGGTGAGCTTTCTGGCCCGATTCGCGGCGCGGTGGCTCCCTGCAGGCGCAGCATGGCTGCTGGCGGCTGCAGGCTTTCTGCTGGGGGCCAGCCTGATGCGCAGCTTTGCCCAGACCGTGCACTACACTGTCTGGCACACAGCCGACCAGATCGGCAGCCGGGGCGGCTGGCTGGGGCACTTCGAGTGCCGGGTGCGGACAAGCGAGATCAGCTTTGCAGATGTCCGCATCTCCCCCGCCGCCCGGCTGATGAAGCGCTGGCCGGTCTTTGTAACGGCGGGCGGCTGCTCCCCCGAGCTGCCGCTGTTCGTCTACCGCAGCGGCGAGGAGGCATTGTTCCGGGAGCTGCTGCCGGAGTTCCGGATGCCGCCCGACCTGCTGGCCCGCACCGAGCAGCGCAGTCTCATCTTTTTTGCACCGGCAGGCATTCCATTTGCCCTCTGCCTGCTGCTGACGCTGGTCTCGGCCACAGTGCTGCCCCAGCTGACCGTGACCCTGCTCATCCCCACGCTCTTCTTTGGGGCACTGCTGGCCGGAGCCGCGGCCGGCTACCGGCGGGAGGGCCTCTGGCTGCGGGAGGGCCGCATGACCCTGCGGCGGCAGCAGGGGCTCTACCTGCACTGCATCTGTGTGTTTCACCCGGATGTCTGCCTGACCGCAGCACAAAGCCCCTGGGCTGCCAGCGTGGGCCGCACCAACCTGACCCTGACCTTTCCCGGCTGGGTAAAGCTCAAGGTGAGGAGCGTGCCGCTGCGGGATGCGGAGAAATTTTTCAGATTTATGGAAACGAATTAAACCTCTCAGCCGCCGATCGGCGACAGCTCCCCCAATAGGGGGAGCCCTTGGCATAAAGATAAAGCTATTTGTTTTTAGGGGAAGTAAAATTGTTATGATTCATACAGTATTATTTGATTTGGACGGCACTTTGCTGAACACCATCGACGACCTGGCTGATGCAGGCAACTGGGTGTGCGCACAGCACGGGTGGCCGGAGTTTACGGTGGAGCAGTTCAAGCACATGGTGGGCAACGGCATCCCGAAGCTTGTGGAGCGGTTTTCGCCCGCCGAAGCCCGCACACCGGAGCAGCTGGCCGCTACGCTGGCGGAGTTTACCGCCCGGTACGATGCCCACAAGGAGGACAAGACTGCGCCTTATCCCGGCATTGCTGCCCTCATTGACGCGCTGAACACCGCAGGCGTGCAGTGCGCGGTGTTCTCCAACAAGGCTGACCCGCTGTGCGGCAAGATCATCGAGCATTATTTCGGGGCAGGTCGGTTTGTTCTGGTGCGGGGCAGCCGCCCGGGCGTGCCCACCAAGCCCGACCCCACCGGTGTTTACAGCCTGATGCAGGACCTGCACGCAGACCCTGCCAGCACCCTGTTTGTGGGCGACAGTGACGTAGATATCCTGACCGGGCACAATGCCTGTCTGCCTGCCATGGGGGCGCTGTGGGGCTTCCGGGGCCGCGCAGAACTGACTGCTGCCGGAGCCGATGCACTGGCCAGCGTGCCTGAGGATATCTTAGAATACGTTAGAACACATTAAAGGAACGACCCTCTCCGGTGCTGTGAAGCACGGACGGAGAGGGTCGATTTTTATTTGCAGACTGTTCACAGGATGTTTCTTGCATAAACTCCCCTGTTTTCCTATAATATAGTTCCTATTTGAAGCAATTGAGAAACGGAGGACTTGCCCATGGCAGCTGAAAAGAAAACTTCCCCCAACGTAGAAAGCCGCCTGCGCCACAACATCCTGAAAATGCCCCAGGAGGTGTATGCCGCCAGCGGCATCGTCATCAACGGGCGGCGACTGAAAAGCTTTGTCTTCACCACCGACCTTGCCATCATCCGCAACTGCGACGCGGACGCGGTGTTCGCGGTCTATCCTTTCACGCCACAGCAGGCCATCAGCGATGCCATCATCAAGGCATCCTACATCCCGGTGTTCTGCGGTGTGGGCGGCGGCACCACCCATGGCGTGCGCACCCTGAACCTTGCCCGCGACGTGGAAAGCCAGGGTGCCATGGGCGTGGTGCTCAATTCCCCCATCTCTGACCTGAACCTGCTGGCGGTCTCGCGGGTGGTGGACATCCCGGTCATCATCACAGTGACAAAAGAGAACACCAACATCCAGAGCCGCATTGATTCCGGGGCATCCATCCTGAATGTGGCCTGCAGCACCGATACGCCCCGGGTGGTGGCAAAGATCCGGGAGCAGTTCCCGGATGTGCCCATCATCGCCAGCGGCGGCAAGACCGGCGAGAGCATTTCCGCCACCATTGCGGCGGGTGCCAACGCCATCACCTACACGCCGCCCTCCCCGGCTGTGCTGTTCAAGGAAATGATGGAGAAATACCGGGAATGATTTACGCAAGACGCTGTAACTTTTTTCTGTTACAGCGTCTTTTTTACGCCATGGAAAGAGATATTTCAGAAATTTTTGAATTTTTGCGAAATAATTGTTGACAAATCGCGGTCGATTGGCTATAATAATAAAGCACTGTTCAAGTGCACAAAATAAATATGGCGGTATAGCTCAGTTGGCTAGAGCATTCGGTTCATACCCGAAG
>ERZ1673742.881-NODE-881-length-32307-cov-7.413122_pt1 | contig 32307 bp, 30 predicted proteins | sample MGYA00580208_ERZ1673742 | MGnify/ENA primary metagenome ERZ1673742 (study PRJEB41218, sample SAMN15661774) | gut metagenome | host: Homo sapiens | place: Canada: London | collected 2015-08-20/2019-03-30 | study: EMG produced TPA metagenomics assembly of...
ACGAGTTCAAGGCTTCCATCCGCAAGAACAACCAGGAGCAGCTGGACAAGCAGGACGACCTGGCTGTCGAGAACGCTCTGGTCGATCAGGTCATCGAGAGCATGGAGGGTGAGATCCCCCAGGCTATGTACGAGACCCGTATGGACGAGATGGTCAACGACTTCGCATTCCGCGTGGAGCAGCAGGGTCTGCGCCTCGAGGACTACCTGAAGTACATGGGCCAGACCGTGGAGCAGTTCCGTGCTTCCTTCATGCCGCAGGCTGAGAAGCAGGTCAAGATCCGTCTGGCTCTGGAGGCTGTTGCCGCTGCTGAGAACATCGTCGCTTCCGATGAGGACGTCGATGCTGAGATCAAGCGCATTGCCGACCAGTACAAGATGGAAGAGAAGCAGGTGCGTGATGTGGTGAACATGGACGACCTGAAGAACGACCTGGCCGTGACCAAGGCAATCGATTTCATCAAGAGCCACGCCAACATCGTGGAGAAGGCTGCTGAGGCCGAGAAGGCTGCCGACGCTGAGTAATTGGCGTCCACAGCTGTAAGGTGCACGGACTGCCGTGCATCTACAAATCAAAGGTTGTAAAAATTGACCGATACGGCTGAACTTTACAGGGAACCCGTATCGGTCAATTTTGCAAATACTATATTCCGTTTTTTGGGAGGCGAACTTTATGAGTTTTGTTCCTTATGTCGTGGAACAGTCGGCACATGGCGAGCGTTCTTACGATATTTTTTCCCGTCTGCTGAATGACCGCATCATTGTTCTGAGCGAGGACGTCAACGACACCTCCGCCAGCCTGGTCGTGGCCCAGCTGCTGTATCTGGAAGGGCAGGACCCGGACAAGGACATCAGCCTGTATATCAACAGCCCCGGCGGCTCCATCAGTGCCGGCATGGCCATCCACGATACCATGCAGTATATCAAGTGCGATGTTTCCACCATCTGCATGGGCATGGCGGCTTCCATGGGCGCATTCCTGCTGGCAAGCGGCACCAAGGGCAAGCGTTTTGCGCTGCCCAACGCCGAGATCATGATCCATCAGCCGCTGATCGCCGGCGGCCAGGGCGGCGGCCTCTCCGGCCAGACCACCGACATCAAGATCCACGCCGAGCACATGGTGTATATCCGCGACAAGATGAACCGCATGCTCAGCGAGTACACCGGCCAGCCGCTGGAGAAGATCCAGCTGGACACCGAGCGCGACAACTATATGTCTGCGCTGGAAGCAAAGGAATACGGACTGATCGACGAGGTCATTACCCACCGCTGATCGTTCCGCTGACACCAATTTATCCAGGATAAGGAAAAACAGCTATGGCAAATAACAATTCCGGCAGAGACAAAAACGAGAAGGATCTGGTCTGCAGCTTCTGTGGAAAGCACCAGGACGAAGTGGAACGCATGATCATCGGCCCCGGCGTCAACATCTGCAGTGAGTGCATCGGCCTGTGCCACGACCTGCTTTCCGACAAGCCGGAGCGTCCGTCCGGCAGCCGTGCACCGCGTGCAGGTGCGGGCCGTACCCGCAGCCTGCAGGCCGCTGACGACCTGAACATCAACATCATGACCCCGGCGGAGATCAAGGAAGGCCTGGATCAGTACGTCATCGGGCAGGATGAGGCAAAGCGGGTGCTGGCTGTTTCGGTCTACAACCACTACAAGCGCATCCTGAGCGGCAAGGGCGGCGACGTGGAACTGCAGAAGTCCAACGTGCTGCTGCTGGGCCCCTCCGGCGTGGGCAAGACCCTGCTGGCCCAGACGCTGGCCAAGATGCTGGGCGTCCCCTTCGCGATCGCCGATGCCACCACCCTGACCGAGGCCGGCTATGTGGGCGAGGATGTGGAGAACATCCTGCTCAAGCTGATCCAGGCAGCGGATTTTGATGTGCAGAAGGCGCAGATCGGTATTATCTATATCGACGAGATCGACAAGATCACCCGCAAGAGTGAGAACCCCTCCATCACCCGCGATGTGGGCGGTGAGGGCGTGCAGCAGGCCCTGCTGAAGATTTTGGAGGGCACTGTGAGCAATGTTCCTCCGCAGGGCGGCCGCAAGCACCCGCAGCAGGAGTTCATCCAGATCGACACCACCAACATCCTGTTCATCTGCGGCGGTGCATTCGATGGTCTGGACAAGTATATCCTGCGCCGCACCGACAAGTCTGCTCTGGGCTTTGGCAGTGCACTGAAGGACAACTCCGTCGAGGCAGAGAAGGCCCTGCTGCGCAAGGTGGAGCCCCACGATCTGGTCAAGTTCGGCCTGATCCCAGAGCTGATCGGCCGCCTGCCGGTCATCACCGTGCTGGACGATCTGGACGAGGATGCTCTGGTGCGCGTGCTCAAGGAGCCCCGCAACAGCCTGGTCAAGCAGTACAAAGAGCTGCTGAACATGGACAATGTGGAGCTGAACTTCACCGACGAAGCACTCCACGCCATTGCCCGCAAGACCATCGAGCGTAAGACCGGTGCCCGCGGCCTGCGCAGCGTGATGGAGAGCATCCTGCTGCCCATCATGTACGAGGTGCCCAACGACGCCACCATCATCCGCGTGACGGTGGATGAGGACACCGTGGAGAGCGGCGAAGCCCACCTGGAGTACGGCGCAGTGCGCAAGCGTTATAAGAACCAGACCTCCCTGAGCTGATCCTGAGCAGGGGAGAAAGGCCCTGTTTCAAAAGCAATTTGCTTTTGGCAGGGCTTTTTGTTTTCAGATTCTTGTTTCTAAGGGCAAAATGCGTTATAATAATAAAGTCTGGAATCTGTGCGGAGCTTTTCCCTGGCAGGAGCGCTTCCCCCAAGGCAGATCCCGACGCAATGGGTAACAGAAAGTACGATAAAGGAGTGTGTTTTCAATGGCAAATTATCTTGCAATGAATCGTGAAGAACTCGCTGCCGAAAAAGCTGCGCTTGAGGCAGAGTACAAAAAGTTTCAGGCCAAGGGCCTCAAGCTGAATATGGCCCGCGGCAAGCCCGGCCCTCACCAGATGGATCTGGCTATGGACCTGCTGAAGATGAATGACTATACCACCGATGCCGGTACGGATGCCCGCAACTATGGCGAGCTGGAAGGCCTGCAGGAGGCCCGCGTGCTGTTTGCGGATGTCTTTGGCGTAAAGCCGGAGGAAGTGTTCGTGGGCGGCAACTCCAGCCTGCAGCTGATGTATAACCTCGTCAATATCGGCTATGTGTTCGGTTTCCCGGAGTCTCCGTGCCCCTGGTCTCAGGTGGAGAAGCGCAAGTTCCTCTGCCCGGTGCCCGGCTACGACCGTCACTTTGCCATCACTGAGGAGTTCGGCTTTGAGCTGGTCAGCGTGCCCATGACCCCCAATGGCCCGGACATGGACATGGTGGAAAAACTGGTGGCCGAGGATGACACCATCAAGGGCATCTGGTGCGTGCCGCAGTATTCCAACCCCGACGGCTACACCTACAGCGATGAGACCATCGAGCGCTTCGCCAAGATGAAGACCGCTGCGCCCGACTTCAAGATCTTCTGGGATGAGGCCTACATCGTGCACCACCTCACCGATGAGATCATCGAGACTCCGGTGCTGCTGAACGAGAGCAAGAAGTACGGCAACGAAAACCGTGTGTTCATGTTCACTTCCACCAGCAAGATCACCTTCCCGGGCGCAGGTGTCTCTGCCATTGCCTGCAGCGAGAGCAGCATGAAGTATATCTGCAAGCGCTTCTCGGTCATGATCATCAGCTACGACAAGATGAACCAGCTGCGCCACGTCCGCTTCCTGAAGAACAAGGAAGGCGTCCTGGCCCACATGGCAAAGCATCGCCGTCGTCTGGTGCCCTGCTTCGATGCTGTCAAGACGGCATTCCGCAATAACCTCACCCCCTGCGGCGACATTGCCCACTGGACCGATCCCAAGGGCGGCTACTTCATCAGCCTGTACGTTATGCCCGGCTGCGCCAAACGTGTGGCAAACCTGTGCAAGGAAGCCGGTCTGACCCTGACCGGTGCCGGTTCGGCATACCCCTACCACAAGGACCCGCAGGATTCTCATCTGCGCATTGCACCCACCTACCCCAGCCTGGACGAGGTGGAGACCGCCTCTGAACTGCTGTGCGTTTGCGTGCGTCTGGCCGTTGTGGAAAAGCTGCTGGCAGAGCAGGCATAACATTTCTTTGTAAAAACCTCCTCCGTGCGGTCCGCCGGGCCTGCCGGGGGAGGTTTCAATAACGGGTCCCGCAGCAAACGGGACGTTTGGAGGTATTCCTGAAACATATGAAGACAAAAGGCAAAGCATGGCACCTGGTCGTCACAGTGCTTCTGATCCTTGCGTTTGTGTACACGGCGTTTTTCGGCGTGTCGGCAAAGTACGGCGATGTGACCACCACCTACATCAAGGGTGCAAAGGACATCCGGTTTGGTGTGGACATCAAAGGCGGCGTCAACGTCACCTTTGTGCCCTCGGAGAACTACGATGCCACCGAAGAGCAGTTGGAAGCGGCGCAGCTCGTCATCGAGAACCGTCTGGTCGCACTGAATGTGACCGACTACGAGCTGTATGTGGACCCCAGCTCTGACAGCCTGATCCTGGAGTTCCCGTGGCAGTCCGGCGAAACAGACTTCGACCCGGAATCTGCCATTCAGGAGATCGGCACCACCGCCTATCTGACCTTCCGCGAGGGCAGCAGCGCCGACGGTGACCTGATCCTGGACGGTTCCATGATCGAAAGTGCTGCGGCCCAGTACGGCCCGGTGACCAGCGGCGGTGCTTCGGAGTACTATGTGTCCCTGAAGTTCACCGACGAGGGTGCCAAGGCCTTTGGTGAGGCCACCACCCGTCTGGCTGCTTCCAACGGCACCATCAGCATCTGGCTGGATGACGAGAATGTGAGCACGGCCACCGTCAACGCGGCCATCACCGATGGCGAGGCCATCATCACCAGTTCGGCTTCCAACCCCTTCACGCAGGAGGACGTGGTCAAGATGGCCCGCCAGATCAACTCCGGCGCACTGCCCTTTGCCCTCAAGGTGGACAGCTACTCCACCGTCAGCCCCAGCCTGGGCGAGAACAGCCTGAGCGCCATGGTGCTGGCCGGTGTCATCGCCTTTGCACTGATCGTGGTGTTCATGACGGTGCTGTACCGTCTGCCGGGCTTTCTGGCCTGCATTGCACTGGCCGGTCAGGTGGCCGCTACGTTGGCCTTTGTTTCCGGCTACTTCCCGGTGTTTGAGAGCTTTACCCTGACGCTGCCCGGCATTGCCGGTATCATTCTGGCCATTGGCATGGGCGTGGACGCCAACGTCATTACGGCCGAGCGCATCAAGGAAGAGCTGAAGAATGGCAAGTCCCTGGACGGCGCACTGAAGAGCGGCTTTGCCCGCGGCCTGACCCCCATCATCGACGGCAACGTGACCATCGTCATCGTGGCCATCGTGCTGATGGGTGCCTTCGGCCCCTCGGACGGCCTGTTTGCCAAGGCACTGCACTTTGTGTTCTTTGCCTTTGGCCCCTCCACCGCCGGTACCATTTACGCTTTTGGCTATACGCTGCTGACCGGCGTGCTGCTCAACTTCGTGTTTGGCGTGTTTGCCACCCGCGTCATGATCCGCGGTGCGGCCTCCATCAAGGCTCTGCGCAACCCCTGGCTGTACGGTGCTGCCAAGCTGGGCAAGGATGAGACCGAGAAAAAGCAGATCAATTTTGTGGGTCTGCGCAAAAAGTTCCTGGTCTTTTCCTCCTGCCTGATGGCAGCCATCGTGCTGTGTGCTGTGGTGTTCGGTGTCCATCTGGACACCGAGTTCACCGGCGGTGCCATGATCACCCTGAGCTACGACGGCAGCTTTGAGATGGCACAGGTGCAGCAGACCGCCTCCAATGCACTGGAGAACACCGGCCTGACCCTGCAGACCGGCGAGAATGTGGCCACCGGCGACCAGACCCTGAAGATCTCCATGCCCGGCACCGAGACCGTGACCACCGAGCAGGTGGAGAACCTGCTGGATTCCTTGAATGAGAACTACCCGGACAACCAGTTTGCCCAGCTGTCTCTGAGCAACGTCAGCGCAGCCATGGGCACCAAGTTCCTGCAGAAGAGTCTGGTGGCTGTGGTGTTTGCACTGGTGCTCATTCTGCTGTATATCGCCCTGCGTTTCAAGAACATCGGCGGTCTGACCGGCGGTATGATGGCAGTGCTGGCGCTGGTCAACGACCTGATGGTGGTGTTTGGCACCTTTGTGCTGCTGCGCACCGCACTGGACGGCAACTTTATCGCCGCCATGCTCACCATCCTCGGCTACTCCATCAACGATACCGTTGTGGTGTACGACCGTATCCGTGAGAACCGCGCTCTCATGGGCAAAAAGGGCAGCTTTGAGGAGCTGGTCAACCAGTCGGTCAATCAGTCTGCCCGCCGTACCCTGATCACCACCATCACCACCGTGATGGCACTGGGTGTGATGTGCATCGTGGCAAAGCTCTACGGTCTGGACAGCATCTTTACCTTTGCCTTCCCGCTGATGATGGGCATGATCAGCGGCGTGTACACTTCGCTGTGCGTCTCCACCTCGGCATGGATGCTGTGGAGCGAGCGCAGCCCCAAGTCCGGCAAAAAGGCCTGACGCAAAATTCCCGCAGAGGTTCAGGAGGAACAGAACATGAAATGTCCCTATTGCGGTGCTGAGGAATCCAAGGTGATCGACTCGCGCCCTACTGAAGACAGTGAGCGCATCCGCCGCCGCCGGGAATGTCTGAGCTGCCATATGCGGTTCACGACCTACGAGGTGGTGGAAACAGTCCCGCTCGTGGTCATCAAAAAGGACAACTCCCGGGAGCCGTTTGACCGGCAGAAGCTGCTGAATGCCATGCTGCGGGCCTGCGCCAAGCGCCCCGTGAGCTACGAGGCCATTGAGCGCGCAGTCACCAGCATCGAGCAGACCCTGCTCAGTTCCTACGACCGCGAGATCCCCAGTGTGCGCATCGGGGAGCTGACCATGCAGGAACTGAAAAAGATCGACGAGGTGGCCTATGTCCGCTTTGCCTCGGTCTACCGGCAGTTTGCCGACGTGGAGAGCTTTTTCAATGAACTGAAAAAGCTCATGGGCGACCGGAAGGACGCACAGTAACCCGTAATTTGCAAAGCACCGCTTTCTCTGTACAGCAGCAGGGAAGCGGTGCTTTTTGCGTTTACACAAACCGCCGGGCCAGCCATTGCAGTGTTTCCACCTGTACCTGTGCCCGGCGCAGCTCCCCAAAGGCTTCTTCGGGGGCGTTCTGCTCCAGGTGCCCGTCGGCGGTGCGCAGGGCTGCTTCCAGCTCGGTAAAATCCTCCGTGCGCAGCAGGTGGTTCATCTTTTCCCGCATCCGGTCACACCGGTCGGCCCCGCGGGCCAGTGCCTGCCGGGCCGAGGGCAGATCGCTGGTGCGGATGGCCTCAATGGCACAGTCCAGGTCGGCGGAGATGTCATCGGCAAAGCGCTGTACCTGAAGGCTGCTGTAAAAGGCAGTGGCCAGCAAAGCGGCCACAATGGCAAAGCAGGCGTAGATCCGTTTCATTTCCGGCCCTCATGCACCGTAGCGCGGCGCTCCTTTTTCAAAAGAAAATAGTCCTCGGTCTCATTGCCGACAAGAAGCAGGATTTCCTGCGGCAGCAGGGTATTGGCCTGTGCCGTGCGTTCCAGCCAGGCACGGTCTTTGCCGCACCAGTGCAGGTTGTCCTCCAGCACCTGCCCATCCAGCACAAAGGGGATGGTTGCGTGGCAGTGCTCCACCCGCAGCTGCAGGTCAGCCAGCCGCGCAGGTTCCTTTTCCGGCCGCAATGCCACCGAAAGAGTCCCGTTCGTCTCAATGATCGCGTAGGACACATCCCGCGGATCAAAGACGTCCTTGCCGCGCAGCGCTTCCATCAGGTCGGCCACCGTCAGGCGCAGGGTGCGCAGAGCGTTCTGGTCGATCTCTCCGTTCAGGATCACGGTTTTGGGCCGCCCGGACAGCAGGTTGAAAAACTTCTGGCTGCGGAAGCTCAGCGCGGAGCCCAGCAGCTCCAGCGCAGCAATGAGAAACAGCGGGATCAGGCTGGCCGTTACCGGAACATCCTCCGATTCAATGGAGATGGACGCCAGATTGGAGATCAGGATGGTGGACACCAGTTCTTCGGGCTGCAGTTCCCCCAGCTGACGCTTGCCCATCAGCCGCATGGCAAACAGCACGCACAGGTAGATCAAAATCGTGCGGAAGATCAACAACTTCATCGTGGAAACCTCCTGTCGGCACCCGCCGGTATGGAACCGGCTCCGGGCGGGCATACTGCTGTGCAAAGGAGTGGATGTTGTGTGCAGCAGTTGTCGTTGCATCTGGCCGAAAATCTGGCAGAGCTGGACGCCCGGTTCGGTGCCTCTGCGGATTATTATGCCAAGGAAATCATGATTTATCATTGCCGGGGCTGCATTGTGCTGTTTGACGGCATGGCCAGTCTGGATTCACTGTGGGAGCTGCTGTTGGACGCGGCCAGTCGGCAGGCGCTGCAGCAGCCCTGCCCATGCACCGGGCAGGAAGTGTATGAGCGCATCCTGCATGGTTCCGCTTCCCCGGCCGAGAGCACCCCGGTGGAGGATCTGCCGGATCTTGTCAAGCGGTTAACGGCAGGCATGGCTGTGCTGCTGTTGGATGGCTGCGCGAAAGGCATTGCTTTTTCGGTGCAGGCCCTCAAGTACCGCTCGGTGGACGAGCCGGAAGGAGAGGGCAACCTGCGCGGCTCGCGGGAGGGCTTTGCCGACCTTCTGCGGGTGAATCTGAGCCTGCTGCGTCGTCTGGTCCGTACCGATGATCTGGTGTTGGAGGTGGCGCAGGCCGACACCGCCGCAGGGACAGAGTACGCTATTTGCTACTGCAGGGGCAAAGCAGACCCTGCCATGGTGCGCCAGGTGCGGCAGACCCTTGCCGCTGCAAAGCCGGAGCTGCTGCTGGACAGCAGCTATTTTGTACCGTGGCTTCTGCCCAGCCGGGCACGGCTGTTCACTCCGGTCAGCTACACCCAGCGCCCGGCGGCGGCTTCGGCCAAACTATGTGAGGGCCGCATTGTAGTGCTGGTCAACGGCAGCCCGTCGGCCATGGTGCTGCCGGCGCTCTTCTGTGAAAACTTTGAATGCTTGGACGACTACGCGTCCACTGCTGTGTTCGCCTCCTTCTTGCGGGTGCTGAACTATGCTTCCTTTTACCTCACGGTCTTTCTGCCGGGGGCGTTCGTTTGTCTGGCGGTCTATCTGCCAGAGCTGATCCCGCCCCAATTGCTGTATAAGATCGAAGCCGCCGAAAAGGCTACGCCGCTGCCTTTGTTTGCAGAAATGCTGCTGGTCATCCTGCTTCTGGAGGTCATCCGGGAGGCCGGGCTGCGGATGCCGCAGTCGCTGGGGCATTCGGTCAGTCTGGTGGCCGCCCTGATTCTGGGCGATGCCGCCATTGCCACCGGCCTGATGAGCACCCCGGTCATCTTTGTGGCCAGCATTACGTCCATTGCGGTGTTCGTCACGCCCGCTTTGTACGAACCGGCCACCCTGCTGCGCATCGGCGTAGTGGTGGCTGCGGGGCTTGCCGGGCCGGTGGGACTGGCCGGGGCTTTTTTTGTGCTGCTGCTCAGCCTGTCCGGCACCGGAATGCTGGGGGTGCCGTATCTTGCACAGCATCCGTTCCCGCAAAGCCCGTTGGCCGAGGACGGCGTCATCCGGCGCAACTATCGGCACCTGTCCCGCAAGGGGTTCAACATCTGGCAAAAACGGAGGCCCCGCGCATGAATAAAACGCAGGACAAATTTTCATTGCCGGCAGTGACCCTCAGCATCTTTGCCGCGGCGGCGGCAGAGCGTCTGCCGGTATGCAGTTCGCCCCGGGCACTCCTCTGGCAGGAGGTGCTGGCTGCAGTACTGCTGATGATACTTTCTGCTTTGGCCAGTTGGTTTTGGCAGTCCGGTCCGCCAAAGCCTGCCGCCTGGGCAGCTGCATTTTGCCTGCAGGTCTGGCTGATGGCAGAACTGGCTGGAACGTTCTGGAAGGCTCTGCAAGTCTGCCGGGAAGAGTTTTCTTCGCTGGCATTGCTGGGGTTTTTGCCGCTGCTGCTTTGGGCGGGCTGGCAGATGCCTGCCCGCGCATGGGGTGCCCCGGCGCAGGTGTTGTGGTGGTTTGTGGCGGTGGGAAGCGCGGTGTGTCTGCTGGGGCTGTCCCGGCAGATGCACTGGGCCGGGCTGTTTGCGCAGGCTGCGCCGCAGAGCACGGCATTCACCGTTCCGGTCTATGCGGAATACTTTGCGGTACCGCTGCTCTGCGGCCGGGAGGAGCGGCGTGGTGTCTGCCTGCCCATTCTCACAGCCCTTGTACAAACGGCGGCAACGCTTGGCATGGCACTGGTGTTCGGTCGGACATACCCGGCGCGGGAATTGCTGCGTGCATGGAGCACCGGGACATTTTCCCGGCTGGACGCGGCGCTGCTGCTGGTCTGGCTGACCTGCGCGATTTTTCGCATCGGGGTGCTGTGCACGGCCATCCGGATGCTGGGGCAGGAGTGCGCCATACAAAAGCGAAAGGAAGTGCGGCAATGAAGCAGCGGTGGGCCCGAATTCTGCTTTATGCGGTGCTTGTCGGTTGGTGCCTGCTGTTCCTGCGCTGTGAGACCACCGAAAAAAGTATGATACGGGTGGTTTATCTGGAACAGAAGGAACAGACCTGGTCGGTGGGGCTTTTGTATCAGTCACCGGAAGCGGCAGCCGACGCAGCCGATGCCTCAGCCGCACTGCGCATCGCCGATGGCCGAGGGCAGACATTGGAAACAGCCCTTGCCGCCGCCGAAGCAGCCCTGCCGCAGACGGCCGATTACCGCCTGTGTGACTATTTGCTTTTCCCGGTGCAGACGGACGACGGCGTGCTCTCTGCATACGAAGCACTTGTGCTGGAACGCGGCTGCGGGCGCACAGCGGCCCGACTTTCCTGCACGGAATTTGATCTGGAAATACTCTTGCAGTCGTGCGGAAAAACGGAGACGCTGCCCGACAAACTGCTGGACAAACTCAAGGCCAGATCAGCGGCAATGCCACGGCTGTATGCACACCGGGAAAGCCTGCTGCCGGTGCTTTGCCTGCAGGATGAGGAACCGGAAGTTTCCGGCAGCGGGGCGTTGTATGTCCGGGGCGGTGCGGTGCAGCGCCTGACAGAAAACGAGACAGAGGCGTTTCTTCTGCTGACGGGCACACCGGGCAAACGAACCTTCTGGCTGCAAGGAAAGCGTGTAACCATCCGGCGGTGCACCGTCTCAGTTGCTCTCCGGAAGCAGACGGCCACCCTGCGTCTGGACTGCCAGACGGCCTACGGCACGCCGCAGCCGGATGCGGCACAGTGTCAACAGTTGGAAGAGCTTTGCCTTGGGGTGGTACGTTCCTGCTGGCAGCAGGGGACAGACCTGCTGCATCTGCAGGAGCACAGTCTGCTGCGCACAGGCTCTCCCGACGGGTTTGACCCAACAAAAAACGCCTGCCCGCAGCTGCAGGCAGACGTTGTATTTCTGGGTGCTTGAAAAATCAGGATGCCGTGGGGAAGGTGACCGTGATGGTCGTGCCGACGTCCACCTGACTTTCCAGCTTGATGCGGGCCCCGTGGATGAGGGCAATGTGCTTGACAATGGCCAGCCCCAGACCGGTGCCGCCGGTGGCCTTGCTGCGGCTCTTGTCCACCCGGTAGAAGCGCTCGAACACACTGCTCTGCGACTCGCGCGGGATGCCGATGCCGTTGTCGGTCACGGTCAGGCTGCAATGGCCGTCCCGGGTGCATGCTGTCACGATCTGCACCTTGCCGCCGGGGCGGTTGTAGCGGATGGCGTTGTCACACAGGTTCTGGCACAATTCATCCAACAGATTGCGGTTGCCCCGCACCGGTGCGCTCTCGCCCAGATAGGTCAGGGTGATGTAGGCGTGGCGGGCGTTCAGCTTCTGACGCTCCACACACTCCTTGACCACGTCCAGCAGGTCCACGACCTCCATTTCCGGCATGGAGGAGGTCTCGGAGGCGTTGTCCAGGCTGGACAGCTGCAGGATATCGTTCACCAGCTGGATCATCCGGCTGACTTCGCCATGGATCTTCTGGGCAAAACCGGGCACATCCTCCGGCTTGGCGATGCCGGTCTCGATCAGTTCCGCATACCCGGAAATGCTGGTCAGCGGGGTCTTGAGCTCGTGGCTCACATTGGCGGTGAAATCCTGCCGCATCTTCTCGTTGTTTTCCCGCAGGATGCGGTCGGCATGGATGCTCTCGGCAAAGGGGATCAGTTCCTTGTACGGGACCTTATCCTGAATGTGGTCCAGATCCTCGGTCATGTTCAGCACCGGCTGCACAAGGGCGCGGGTGAGCAGGGTGGATAGGATCGCGGCAGCCAACATCAGGGCAACGCAGCTCAGCACGATGGCCGGCAGGGCTCCGTCGTAGACCGACCACACCGTTTCGGCGTCCTGCGCCACGCGCAGGATGTTGCCGCCGGGCAGCTGCACGGCATAATAATAGGTCTCATATCCCATGGTCTGGGAATCACGGATGTCCTTGCCGATGCTGCCCTGCAGCGCCTGCACGATCTCCGGACGGGTAAGATGGTTCTCCATGGGCTGATCGGTGGCAGACTCAAAGATCACGTCGCCGTCCGGGGAAATCAGCGTAATGCGCAGGTCGCCGGTCACAAAGAAAGAAAGCTGCTGCGGCTCGCTGGTCAGGTCATACCCGGCACGGATGAGATCGCTCTCTTTTTCCAGGTCATCCCAGGCCTGGGCGGTAAAAGCCCGGTGAAAGACAAAGATGCACAGTGCTGCGGTGAACAGCAGCCCCAGAAAGCCCATGAGGAACAGCCGGTAGCTGATTTTTTCTTCCATGCTGTGCGGCTTCATTCGTCTCCAGCCTCCTCGTCATCGGCCAGCTTGTAGCCCACCTTGCGGATGGTGCCAATGTAGCGTCCGGCATCGCCCAGCTTTTTGCGCAGGGTGCGGATGTGCATGTCCACGGTGCGGCTTTCCACCGAAATGTCGGTGCCCCACACCACCTGCAAAATCGTCTCGCGGGTCACCACAAGGTTGGTGTTCTCCAGCAGAAGGCGCAGCAGGCTGTATTCTTTGTAGGTCAGTTCGACAGGCTGGTTGTTCACCGTCACGCTGTGACGTGCATTGTCCAGCAGGATCTCATGGAAGCTGAGCACATTGGGCCGTTCCTCCGGAGCCGCCCGGCGCAGAGAAGCACGCACCCGGCTGAGGAACTCCATGATGCCGAACGGCTTGGAAATGTAGTCGTCGGCACCGCAGTCCAGCCCGCGCACGGTGTCCAGCTCGCTGGATTTGGCCGTGACCATGATGATGGGCAGCCGGTGCAGGGAAGGGGTGTTGCGCAGCTTTTTCAGGATGGAGAACCCATCCTCGCCGGGCAGCATCACGTCCAGGATCACAAGCTCCGGGGCTTCGGTGCGCATGGCCTGCCAGAACGGTTCGGAACTGGCAAAGCTGGCCACTTCATAACCGTTGGACTGCAGGGCATACTGCTCCAGCTCACGGATGGCGTCATCATCTTCTACGATATAGATCATTTGTCAAATTCCTCCGCAGATTGATTGTCCGGGAAGAGATACCGCTCCCGGTATTTGTCCAGTCGACGATGAAATTCTTCGCTCTCCTTGGTATCTTTGCCATGGCGCAGATCGTTGAGGTAAGCGTGGGTGTCAAAACTGTCCTGTGCTACCTCGATCTGGGCAACAGCCACATTGCTGCAGTGGTCGCACACACGCTCGTAGTTGGTCAGCAGATCGTCCAGCACAAAGCCGTACTCAATGGAGCAGCTGCCGGTCTGCAGGCGGGCGATGTGGTGTGCCTTGATGGCACGCACCAGCTCGTTGACCACAGCTTCCAGCGGCTCTACCTTGCTGGCCAGGTGCAGGTCTCCCTTGCGGAAGGCGTCGGTGGTGCGGCTCAGGATATCCTGCACGGCATCTTCCAGCACCTGCAGCTCCTCTTGTGCGTCCTTGGAAAATTCAATGTTCTTCTGGTGCATTTCCTCCGCGGATTCCAGCAGGTTGACCGAGTGGTCACTGATGCGCTCGAAATCGCTGATGGTGTGCAGCAGGGTATTCACGCTCTGGCTGTCGGCGTGGCTCAGCTCGCGGCCGGACAGCTTGACAAGGTAGGTGCCCAGAGCGTCCTCATAACGGTCCACGGTGCTTTCCTCGTCACGCACCTTCTGGGCCAGCTCGTCGTTCCACTGGTGGGTCAGGCTCATGGCCTGCACCACGCCCACGCGGGCCAGCTCTGCCATGTCAGCGGTGGCGCTGCGGGTGCGCTCCACGGCCACAGCCGGGGTGTTCAGCAGACGCTCATCCAGCAGAGCAAAGCTCTCTTTTTCCGGGGAATCCGGAATGGTGAGGATGGCCAGCTTTTCCAGCCCGTTGGCAAAAGGCAGCAGGATGAGGGTGGCCAGGATGTTGAAGGCGGAGTGCACCACGGCGATGCCCCAGGCTTCAATGGTGGAATCCACAAAGGCAAAGTGGCACACGGCGTTCAGACCGTAGAAACCAAACAGGAAGATGGTCACGCCGATGATGTTGAAGTACAGGTGCACCATGGCAGCCCGGCGGGCATTCTTGGTGGCACCTACCGAGGAGATCAGCGCTGTGACACAGGTGCCGATGTTCTGGCCCATGATGATTGGGATGGCACTGCCGTAGGTGATCACACCGGTGGCGCTCAGTGCCTGCAGAATGCCCACGCTGGCGCTGGAACTCTGGATGATGCCGGTGACCAGTGCGCCCACCAGCACACCAAGGATGGGGTTGGAGAAGCGGACGAACAGGCTGGTGAACCACTCTTCGCCCTGCAGCGGCAGCACTGCGTTGGACATGGTGGTCATGCCGGTCATCAGCACGGCAAAGCCGATGAGGATGGTGCCCACACCTTTTTTCTTCTCACTCTTACACATATACAGCAAAATGCCGATAAATGCAAGCAAAGGACTGAAAGAAGTGGGTTTGAGCAGATTGATGAGGAGGCTGTCGCCCTGCAGGCCGGAAAGGCTCAGGATCCAGCTGGTGACAGTGGTGCCCACATTGCTGCCCATGATCACGCCGATGGCCTGATGCAGCTCCATGATGCCGCTGTTGACAAAGCCGACCACCATGACCGTGGTAGCGCTGGAACTCTGGATCACAGCGGTGACGCACAGGCCAAGGAAAAAGCCTTTAAGGGGGTTGTCAGTCAGCTTGCTCAGGATCTTCTGCAGCTGGCCGCCGGCCTGCTTTTCCAGTGCTTTGCCCATGATGTCCATGCCGAACAGGAACAGGGCAAGACCTCCAAGCAGGGAAAAGACATTGAAGATGGTCATAAAGATTTCCTCACTTTTGTTTGACGTGTTTTTGATGTGTTTCTCCTGATTTTGAGTATACAGATGCAATGTAAAATCCAAAATCGAGGGAATGTAAAATCCGTGTAAAGGTAAGAAAAATGTAAAAAATCAGTACATGGCTGCGCTGCTGCGTGCATTCTTGCCGGGCTGCGAAAAAGCCGCCCGCACAATATTGTTTTTTACCGATCGTTCTATTATAATAATAAGAAGGAATCCTGCACGGTACCTGACAGCAGGCAGGGCTGTGCAGCAAAAGGGAGCACAGGAGGAACAAGAATGGGCACATTCAATGTCTCGCTCAAAACGCTGACCGACCGTGTCAGTATGGAAGTTGTCTATACGCCGAAGGAACTGAATCAGATCTGTGTGGAGATCGCCGAAGTGAACCGCCCGGGTCTGTTTCTGGCGGGCTATTACGATTATTTTGATAAGCTGCGTCTGCAGATCATGGGTCTGGCCGAGATGAACTTTCTGTCCGGCCTTTCACCGGAAAAACGCTACGAGGCGCTGGATCAGCTGTTCCGTCAGCAGCCGCCGGCTGTTATCGTCTGCCGCAGCGAAGAACTGACTCCTTTCCCGGAGATGCAGGAGCTGGCCCAGAAGCATGGTGTTGCACTGCTGCGCTCCAATGAGACCACCTGCACTCTGATGGGCAGCCTGATCAGTGTGCTGAATCTGGAACTGGCACCGCGTATCACCCGCCATGGTGTGCTGGTGGAAGTGTACGGCGAAGGCATCCTGATCCTGGGCGACAGCGGCATTGGCAAAAGCGAGCTTGCCATCGAGCTGGTCAAGCGCGGCCACCGCCTTGTGGCAGATGATGCGGTGGAGCTGCGCAAGGTGTCCAACCGCCAGATCATGGGTACTGCCCCGGAGAATATCCGCCACTTCATTGAGCTGCGCGGCATTGGCATCGTCAATGTGGCCCGGGTGTTCGGTGTGGGTGCGGTCAAGCTGAGCGAGAGCCTGGACCTGGTGGTCCAGCTGGAAGCCTGGGACCCCACCAAGAATTACCAGCGTACGGGTCTGGAAAACGAATATTACGACATTCTGGGCGTCAGCATTCCCAGCACCAGCATTCCGGTCTCGCCCGGACGCAACCTTGCTGTGGTGCTGGAAACCGCGGCCATCAACAACCGCCAGAAAAAGATGGGCTACAATGCGGCCAAGGAGCTGCTGATCCGTCTGGGTCTGGACGATAAACTGGACTAAAGGAGCACGCACCATGGAACAACTCAAGCAGCAGCTGCAGGCGGCTGGAATCCTTTATAAAGAAAACGAGCCGCTCTCGGCACACTGCACTTTCCGCATTGGCGGCCCGGCCGACCTGTTTGTGATGCCGCGGGATGAAGATCAGCTTTGTCAGACCGTTCAGTTCTGCAAACAGTCGGAGATCCGCTATTACCTGCTGGGCAATGGCAGCAACATCCTGTTTGCGGATGAGGGCTTTCGAGGAGCAGTCATTGATGTTTCTGCCGAAGCAGCGGGAATGGGACTGTCAATTTATCAAAATGCCGACGGCGATTATATTTCGGCACCGGCAGGTCTGAAACTTTCCGAGCTGTGCAAATTTGCCCTCCAGCACGGCTACACCGGGCTGGAATTTGCCTATGGCATCCCCGGCACGGTGGGCGGTGCCGTCTACATGAACGCCGGTGCTTACGGCGGCGAAATGAAGGATGTGCTGGAAGCCGTCAGCTATCTCACCGCCGACGGCCGCTGGGTGGACAGTGAAGCGTCCGAGCTGGATTTTTCCTACCGGCACAGCGCGTTTGAAGAGAATGATGCCTGCATCCTTGGCGCAGTGTTCCACCTGGAAAAAGGCGACCCGGATGCCATCAAGGCCCGGATGAACGAGCTGATGCAGAAGCGCATCGACAAACAGCCGCTGGACAAGCCCAGCGCCGGCAGCACCTTTAAGCGCCCGGCGGGCGCTTTTGCGGCGGCCCTCATCGACCAGTGCGGCCTGCGGGGTTACCGCCATGGCGGTGCCGCCGTAAGCGACAAGCACTGCGGTTTTGTAGTGAACCTGGGCGGTGCCACCTGTGCCGATGTGCTGGCACTGTGTGACGAGGTGCGCGCCATTGTAAAGGAAAAGACCGGCTACGATCTGGAAAAAGAGATCCGGGTCGTGAAATAAGATAGATTCAAAAAGGAGCGGGATCGGATCCATGGAACTGTTGATCGTCAGCGGACTTTCCGGTGCAGGAAAGTCGGTTGCTATGAATGCGCTGGAAGATATCGGTTATTTCTGCATTGACAACATCCCGGCGGCACTTCTGCCCAGCATCACGGCCTTTTCCAAGGCGGGCGATAACCAGCTGGAACGGGTGGCGCTGTGTATGGATGTGCGTGGCTGCCGCACGCGAGAAGAAATCGAACAGGCGCTGCAGCAGCTGGATGAGCAGAAAAAACCCTACAAGATCCTGTTCCTGGATGCGCCGGACGAGGTGCTCATGCGCCGCTACAGCGAGACCCGCCGCCGTCACCCCATCAGCATCGCAGAGGGACTGTCCACCCGGGATGCTTTCCTGAAGGAACGTCAGATCCTGGAGCCGCTGCGGTCACGGGCCAATTACACCATCAACACGGCATTGCTCTCGACTGCACAGAACAAGGAACGCATCTGCGACCTTTTCCTGAAAAATGGCGGTGCAAAAAGCGCCATGCGGCTTACCATCATGTCCTTCGGGTTCAAGTTTGGTCTGCCGCCGGAGGCGGATCTGGTACTGGATGTACGCTGCCTGCCGAACCCCTTCTATGTGCCGGAGCTCAAACACAAGACCGGCCTGGATCAGGAAGTGGTGGACTTCGTCATGAACCACCCGGAGGCAAAGCAGCTGCTGGACCGGTATGAGCAGTTTTTGCAGGTGGCACTGCCGCTCTATGTCAAAGAAGGCAAGAGCCAGCTGACCATCGCGGTGGGCTGCACCGGCGGCAAGCACCGCTCCATTACTTTTGCGCGCAAGATCGCGGAGTACTGCACATCCCTCGGCTACGAGCCGGGTGTCCAGCACCGCGATGCCATGCGCTGACCAGAATTGAGGAACTACTATGAGCTTTGCATCCCGTGCACGGGAGGAGATCGCACAACGCAGCCTGCAGAAGGACTGCTGCGTGCGTGCGGCAGCGTATGGCTTTGCCTGCTTTGCCAAATACCTTGATAAAGGGGGGCTGGTGCTCCAGACTGAGCAGCCCCACACAGTGCAGCTGGCCCGGGAACTTTTTGCCCGCTGCGGTGTGCAGGGGGACGTTCTGGAAAAGCAGCGCCCCAGCGGCGTACTGTATGAGTTCAACATCCGGGAGCCGGAACAGGTGGCGCGGATGCATGAACTGTTCGGCACCACCGGCAGCGAGACGAGCCTGCAGATCGACCCCGCCCTGATCCGCTGTCAGACCTGCGTCAGTGCATACATTGGCGCAGCTTTTTTGTGCAGTGGCACCGTCACAGACCCGCAGAAGGAGTACAATCTGGAGTTCCTGACCGCGCGCACCAATCTGGCCCGGGACTTTGAAGCCCTGCTGGCTGAGCATGAATTTGCCCCGCACCGCACCCGCCGCAACGGCGTGAACTTGGTCTACGTCAAGAACAGCGCCAATCTGGAACGACTGCTCCGCTTTATGGGGGCGGCCGGTGCGGCAGAGGAGATCCATGCACAGAAAGCCTTCAAGCAGGTGCGCAACCAGACCAACCGACAGACCAACTGCGACACGGCCAACCTTGGCAAAACGGCCCGGGCCAACGCCCAGACCCTCAGGGCCATCCGGTATCTGCAGGAAAACGATGCATTGGAAACACTGCCGGAGGTGCTGCAGCAGGCGGCAGCAGTACGGCTGCAATACCCCGACTTATCGCTTACCGCGTTGTGTGGCTGCTTTGACCCGGCGGTGAGCAAATCCGGCCTTTCGCACCGGATGAAAAAACTGGAAGCGTTGGCAGACGCCCTGCGGCAGCGCATGGAAAAAGGACAGGAGGCAGAGCCTTGAGCGAAATCAGCGAAAACAACCACTTGGGCAGAGACTTTGTCCACCTGCACATCCATACGGAATACAGTCTGCTGGACGGTGCCTGCCGCATCGACCAGCTGATGGACCGCGTCAAGGAATGCGGCCAGACCGCCATTGCCTGCACCGACCACGGCGTCATGTACGGCTGTGTGCAGTTCTATAAGGCAGCCAAAAAGGCGGGCATCAAGCCCATCATCGGCTGTGAAGTCTATGTGGCTACCCGCACCCGTTTTGACAAGGTGAACAAGATCGACGGCAACAACCATCTGATCCTGCTGTGCAAGAATGAGACCGGCTACAAAAACCTGATCAAGATGGTCTCGGCAGCGTTCGTGGAGGGCTTTTATTCCAAGCCCCGCGTGGACAAGCAGCTGTTGGAACAGTATCACGAGGGCCTTATCTGCCTGTCGGCCTGTCTGGCCGGTGAGGTGCCGCAGGCCATTCTGGCCGGGGACTACGAGCGGGCCAAGGCCACGGCCTTGTGGTATCGGGATTTGTTCGGAGAAGGCAATTATTACATCGAATTGCAGGACCATGGGCTGGAAGAGGACAACATCGTTCTGCCGCAGCTCATCAAGCTGGCGCGGGAAACCGGCATCCCCATGGCGGCCACCAATGACTCCCACTATCTGCGCAAGGAAGATGCCAAGATGCAGGCCATCCTGCTGTGCATCCAGACCGGCAAGACCATTCAGGATGCCGACCGCATGGAGTTCCAGACCGACGAATTTTACGTCAAGACTACAGATGAAATGTATGACCTGTTCTCCATGGTGCCGGAAGCCTGCGAAAACACGGCGAAAATTGCAGAACAGTGCAACTTTGACTTTGAGTTTGGCCACACCAAGATTCCTTATTATAAAGCCCCGGACGGTATGGATAATCAGGCATTCTTTGAAAAGCTCTGCTGGGAGGGCCTTGAACGCCGCTATGGGCCCAATGTCCCGCAGGCCAACAAGGACCGCCTGAGCTATGAGATCGGCGTGGTCAAAACCATGGGCTACACCAACTACTACCTTATCGTCTGGGACTACATCAATTACGCCAAAAGTCAGGGCATCCCGGTGGGCCCGGGCCGTGGTTCCGGTGCAGGCAGCATTGCGGCCTACAGCGTAGGCATCACGGATATCGACCCCATCCGGTACAATTTGATCTTCGAGCGCTTCCTGAACCCGGAGCGCGTCAGCATGCCCGATTTTGACGTGGACTTCTGCTACGAGCGTCGGCAGGAGGTCATTGATTACGTCAATCGGAAATACGGGGCCGATCATGTGGCGCAGATTGTCACCTTCGGTACCATGGCCGCCCGCAACGCCATCCGCGATGTGGGCCGTGTGATGGGTATCCCGTATCAGCAGGTGGATGTGGTGGCAAAACTGGTGCCCATGGAGCTCAAGATGACCCTGAAACGGGCACTGGAAGTTTCCACCGAGCTGAAAAAGCTCTATGACACCGACCCGCAGGTCACCGAGCTCATCGACACCGCCCTGAAGGTGGAGGGCATGCCGCGGCATGCGTCCACCCATGCGGCGGGCGTGGTCATCACGCCGGAACCTACCGACTACTATCTGCCGCTGGCCACCAACGACGGCCTGCCGGTGACCCAGTTCAACATGACCGAGATCGAGGAACTGGGCCTGCTGAAGATGGACTTTCTGGGTCTGCGCACCCTGACCGTTATCCGCGATGCGGAAACGGCGGTGCAGAAGCATCACCCGGAGTTCTCCATCCAGAAGCTGGATTACGACGACCCGGAGACCTATAAAATGCTGGGACAGGGCGACACTGAGGGTGTGTTCCAGCTGGAATCTTCCGGCATGAAGCAGGTGCTTGTAGGACTGCAGCCGCAGAACCTGGAAGATGTCATCGCTCTGATCAGCCTGTACCGTCCCGGCCCCATGGACTCCATCCCAACCTATCTGCGCAACCGCCACGAGCCGGACAAAATCAGCTACAAGACCCCGCAGCTCGCCCATATCCTGGATGTGACCAACGGCTGCATCGTCTATCAGGAACAGGTCATGCAGATCTTCCGGGAGCTGGCGGGCTTCTCCTTCGGGCAGGCCGACAACGTCCGCCGTGCCATGAGCAAAAAGAAGCACGCTGTGATGGAGGCTGAGCGGGAGCACTTCGTGCACGGCTGCACCGAGCCGGGCCACGAGTGCCCCGGCTGTGTAGCCAACGGCATTTCGGAAAAGGTCGCCAATGAGATCTACGATGAGATGTCCAGTTTTGCTTCTTACGCATTCAACAAGAGCCATGCGGCCTGCTACGCCTATGTGGCATTCCAGACCGCTTACCTCAAGTGCCATTACCCCAGCGAATTCATGGCCGCTCTGCTGACCAGTGTGCTGGACAACACGGACAAGGTCATTGAGTATTCCGGCGAGTGTGCCCGCCTTGGCATCAAGGTGCTGCCGCCGGATGTGAATGTTTCGGGCGGCGGCTTTACGGCGGACGAGAACGGCCAGATCCGCTTCGGCCTGAACGCGGTCAAGAACGTGGGCCGTAACCTGATCGAGAATGTGGTGCGGGAGCGTCGGAACAAGCCCTATACCAGCCTGTATGACTTCTGCAAGCGGATGCACGGCAACGAATTGAACCGCCGGGCGGTGGAGTGCCTGATCAAGGCCGGTGCCTTTGACCGGTTGGGCAACAACCGTCACAGCCATGTGGAAGCCGTGGAGGGCATCCTGAAGAGCATCGAGACCGACACCCGCCGCAATCTGGACGGCCAGCTGGACCTGTTTTCGGTGATGAGCGGGGGAGAGCAGGATGCCGCACAGGAGGACCGCTATGAGATCCGCCAGCTGCCGGAGTACAGCCATGCCGAATTGCTCCAGCAGGAAAAAGAGGTCAGCGGCCTGTATCTGTCCGGTCATCCGCTGGATGCCTACCGGGAAAAATCGGCCCGCATCGGTTCCCACACCATCAAGGACCTCACCGGCGACGACGCCCATGTGACGGACGGCGAGCGGGTGCGTGTGGTCTGTGCGGTGGTTAAGAACCGCATGATGACCACCAAGTCCAACAGTATGATGGCCTTTACCAGCGTGGAAGATCTGACTGGCACCATGGAAGTGATCGTGTTCCCCAAGGTGCTGGACACCTTCCGCGATGCTATCCGCGAAAATGCGGTCGTGGTCATCGACGGACGCCTGTCGGTGCGGGAGGACGAAGCCTCCAAGCTGCTGGCAGACAGCATCGTGCCCATTGACAGCTACGACCCCACCCGCCCGCAGAACGGCCGCCCGGACCCGGTCAAGGCGGCGGCAAAGCGGCTGTATATCCGTCTGCCGTCCCGCAACTGCCCGCAGTATGCCAAGGTAATCAATCTGCTGGGCATCTTTGACGGCAATATACCGGTGATCCTGTATCTGGAAGACACAAAACAGAAGCTGGCGGCCCCCCGGCATCTGTACACTTCCGGGCATCCGCTCTTCTTTGAAGAACTGGAAAGACTGGTGGGCACAGAGAACATTGCAACAAAATGACATTTCTGTGCACGAATCTCGATAGGTCGGAAGGGCTCAAAATGGGCCCAAAATATTTTCAAATGGCTGAGAATGTGTTATAATGTTGAAAGGCAAGTCTTAACAATTCTTTACGATGCAAACACTGAGCGGCGTAATGAAGAAGGGCGCTGGCTCATGGGTGAATGAAGAAACAAATTGGAGGGAATCTCTCGTATGGAAAAGCAAATCAAAACGATTGGCGTGCTCACAAGCGGCGGCGATGCTCCTGGCATGAATGCTGCCGTGCGCGCTGTGGTCCGTACCGGCTTGCACAAAGGTTACCGCATGATCGGCATTCAGCGTGGTTACAACGGCCTGCTGAACGGCGAATGCTTTGAAATGAACCTGCGCAGCGTCTCGAACATCATTTCGGCCGGCGGTACCATTCTGTACACTGCCCGCTGCCTGGAGTTCAAGACCAAGGAAGGCCAGGACCGCGGTGCTGCCAAGTGTCGTGAGCTGGGCATTGACGCACTGGTCGTCATTGGCGGCGATGGTTCTTACCGCGGCGCACGTGAGCTGGCACACCGCGGCATCCCGATGATCGGTCTGCCCGGCACCATCGACAACGATATCGCCTGCACCGAGTACACCATCGGCTATGATACAGCCATGAACACCGCTCTGGAAATGATCGACAAGTTGCGCGACACCACCCAGAGCCACGACCGCTGCAGTGTGGTCGAGGTCATGGGCCGCAACGCCGGTTACATTGCCCTGAACGTTGCCATCGCCTCCGGTGCTATGGCTGTCCTGCTGCCGGAGAAGGAATTCGACATGCAGCACGACATTCTGGACAAGATCGCTGAGACTCAGAAGACCGGCAAGCGTCACTTCATCATCATCGTTGCCGAGGGCGTGGGCCACGCACAGGAGATCGCAAACGAGATCCAGGCCCGCACCGGCATCGACTCCCGTGCCACCATTCTGGGCCATGTCCAGCGCGGCGGCTCTCCCACGCTACGTGACCGCGTGAACGCATCCGCCATGGGCTACCAGGCCGTGTGCCTGCTGGAGCAGGGCAAGTACAACCGCATCGTCGGCATGAAGGGCGAGAAGTTGGTGGACTACCCGGTGGATGAAGCACTCGAAATGACCAAGACCCTCGACCCGGTTCTGATCGACGTGTGCAACACCATTTCTATCTGATTTCCTGCATTGCATTTCTGGAGCTGTTCTCTTGGCTAGGCTGAGAGGACGGCTCCTTTTTTGTTGGGTTATAATGGTGTTGCACACGTCGTTTCGATGGTTGCAAAGACCATTGGCATCTGATAGTCTAGGAACTAGACAATGTCCGTGACCTGGACGCGAAAAATTCGTTTTCCATTATGAAGGAGGTGAGCAGAATGGCTCATGAACTGCTGGCAAAATCGGATCATCAACTCGGGATGTGCCTGCGGATGCTGTATGCAGAAGGCATCCGCGGTCCGCTTCCTGTTCACAGCGCGAAAAACGAGAAGGGAAAGATGGGGTTTCTCGTGACTGTGCCTGTGGACGATGCACAGTTTGAGGTGCTGGAACGGCGCTATCAGGCCCTGATCGGCTAAAGGAAAAGCCGAGCGCAGAACAGCCGGACCGGCATAGAGAGAAGAGCTTGCACACGGAAAGTGCAGGCTCTTTTTCTTTTGGCTTTGCCGGGAGGACCGTAGTGCCTGCATTGGAATTTCTTTGAATGCGACAAGAATCAATCTGGATATTAACGTCAAGTCGATAAAATCTTAATGACATAAACAGAGAGTATCTTTCGGAATTGATTTAAAATCAACTCACAAATACGATATGGTACCGATTTCATGCATAAAAAATACGATTTGTATTTTTCCCTTTGCTTTGCAGAGTGCCGCTTGGTGTGGTATACTAGAACCGTACAAAAACGGTGTCCTGTGGGAGCAGTCTCCCGACACAGGTCACCCGGCAGGAGAGTGATTTGTTTGGAACTGGAACAGGCCCAGAAGCGTGTGGAGGAGCTGCGCGCTGTCATTGAAAAGAACAACCGGCTCTATTATGACCAGGATGCCCCGGAGCTGGAGGATTTTGAATACGATGCATTGACCCGGGAACTGAAAGCGTTGGAAGCGCAGTTCCCGCAGCTGATCACGCCGACTTCGCCGACCCAGAAAGTGGGCGGCACCCCCAGCGGGCGCTTTACCAAGGTGACCCATGCGGTCAAGATGGAAAGTTTGTTGGATGCATTTTCGTATGATGAGCTGCGCGACTTTGACCGCCGCGTACGGGATGCAGGCATCGAACCGGAATATGTGGTCGAGATCAAGATCGACGGCCTTTCCTGCAGTCTGGAGTATGAGAACGGAGAACTTGTCCGGGCGTCCACCCGCGGCGACGGCGTGGTAGGCGAGGATGTGACCCAGAACGTCCGGGCAATCAAACGCATCCCCAAGACGCTGAAAAATGCGCCGGAGTTTCTGGAGGTGCGCGGCGAGGTCTATATGCCGCACGAGGCTTTCCAGAAGCTGTGCGCGGAGCAGGAACTGCAGGGGGCCGCTCCCTTCAAGAACCCGCGCAATGCGGCGGCAGGTTCCCTGCGGCAAAAGGATGCAAAGATCACCGGAAGCCGCGGCCTGTCCATTTTTGTGTTCAACGTCCAGCAGATCCGCGGTAAGGAACTGACCCGCCATTCGGACAGTCTGGACTACCTCAAGAGCCTCGGTCTGCCGGTCTCGCCGCGCTACCATGTGGTACACGACATTGAGCAGGCCATTGCAGAGATCGAGCAGATCGGGCAGAACCGTTCCAAGCTGGATTTTGATATGGACGGTGCGGTCATCAAGGTAAACGATTTTGCCCAGCGGGAACAGATGGGCTCCACCAACAAATTCCCGCGCTGGGCCATCGCCTTCAAGTACCCGCCGGAGGTCAAGGAAACCATCCTGCGCAGCATCGAGGTGGCCGTGGGCCGCACCGGTGTCCTGACCCCCACGGCCTGCTTTGATCCGGTCTTTCTGGCCGGCACGACCGTGGCGCGCGCCACCCTCCATAATGAGGACTTTATCCGGCAATTTGGTCTGTGCATCGGGGACACTATTCAGGTGCGCAAGGCCGGCGATATCATCCCGGAAGTGATCGGGGTCACCCGCCACGCCGAGGACGCTCAGCCCTACGAGATGCCGACGGTTTGTCCGTCCTGCGGCGCACCGGTGGTGCATCTGGAGGACGAGGCGGCGCTGCGCTGCGTGAACCCGGAGTGTCCGGCACAGGCTTTGCGCAACATCATTCATTTTGCGTCCCGGGATGCCATGGACATCGACGGTCTGGGCACGGCTGTGGCAACGCAGCTGGTGGAGAAAGACATGGTGCATTCGGCGGCAGACATCTATGCGCTTAGCCGGGAACAGCTGCTGACGCTGGACAAATTCAAGGAGAAAAGCGCGGACAATCTGCTGAACGCCATCCAGCGCTCAAAAGAGAACAATCTGGACAAGCTGCTGTTTGGCTTTGGCATTCGCAACATCGGCGACAAGGCGGCGGCATTGCTGGCAGAACATTTCGGTTCGTTGCAGGCCATCCGGGAAGCAGATGCCGCTGCCATCAGCGAGATCGACGGCTTTGGCGGTGTGATGGCCCAGAGCGTAGTGGAATTCTTTGCGAAGGAAGGCACCACAGACCTTGTGCACCGTCTGGCAGATGCCGGGGTCAACATGCAGTGGAAGGGCGAGCCCAAGGGCGACAAGCTGGCCGGTAAAACGCTGGTGGTTACCGGTACGCTGGAAACACTCTCCCGCAACGAGGCAGAAGCCCTCATCGTCAAAAACGGCGGCAAGGCCAGCGGATCGGTCTCCAAAAAGACTTCCTATGTGGTCGCCGGTACAGCAGCCGGTTCTAAGCTGACCAAAGCGCAGGCGTTGGGCGTTCCGGTGCTGACCGAAGCCGAATTCCTTGATCTGCTCAAAGAAGAATAATTACAATTTTGCATAGCCTCTGCGGCGTTTCGGGCCGCAGGGGCTTTTTGTTTGTGTGCGGTTCTAAGCGGGCAGGGGCTGCATACACTGGTAACACAAGTTTCGTTGAAAGGAAGTGCCCATTGTGGACGAGTATTACCGCGCGATCCGTCTGTTGCCTGCATGGCTGGCGCAGCCGCTGGCCCGGCTGCCGCAGAATACCGCCGAAAAAGTGCACGAACTGCGGCTGCGGACAGGCTGTGGAATTTGCCTGTCCATTGCCGGGCAGCAGACGACGTTGGACGAGCTGCCGGAATGCCCACAGACCCTGCGCGGCAGGACGCTGGATGCCCTGCAGATGGACGAGATCCTTTATGTGCTCTGCGGCGGTTCAGTACATACCCATCAGGCCGAACTGGCGCAGGGCTACCTGACCACGGCATCCGGCTGCCGTGTGGGGGTGGGCGGTCGGTTCGTATTGCGCGGTCCGGAGGATGTTGTGCTGCAGCGTCTTTTGTCGCTGAATTTCCGCATTGCGCGTCCAATTTGTACGGAACTTCCGGCGGAGCTGTGCACCCTTTTGCAGGGACATTTCATCGGGGCACTGTTGGTGGGAGAACCGGACAGCGGCAAGACCACCCTTCTGCGGCAGATCGCCCGGGAACTGGCTGCACAGAAACGGGCCGTGGCTGTGATCGACGAGCGAGGGGAACTTTTTCCGCTGGAGCGGCAGAATGGCGATGCCCTTGACTGCATCAGCGGCCTGCCCAAAGGCCGTGCGGTCCAGATGGCGCTGCGGACGTTGGCTCCGCAGGTGATCCTGCTGGACGAGCTGGGGGACCTGACCGAGGTCACCGCACTGGAACAGGGCTTTTTCAGCGGGGTGGAGTTTGTGGCCAGCGTCCATGCCGCCACGCTGGAGGACGCTCTGCAAAGGCCGCAGGTGCGGGTTTTACAGCAGCAGGGAGCGCTGCGGTTTCTTGTCCTGCTGGAAGGACGCTGTGCACCGGGCCGGATCCGGGAGATCCGGCAGCTTCCGCTGCTATGATGCTGCACATTCTGGGTGCTCTGCTGTTGCCGTTGTGCGGCTGGCTGGCCGGGGATGCCATACAGGCCCGTGCGGTACAGCACCTTGCTGCATTGCAGAAATGCCTTGCGCTTCTGGAACGCATCCGGCAGGAGGTCGCGTTCCGCCGGGCAGACCTGCAGCAGCTTTATGCAGAGCTCTGCCGGGAAGGCATACTGGAATCCGGCGCCCGCTGCTTACAGGAGGCCCCACCGCCGGGGGGCCTGACGCGGGAAGAACAGCAGTGCTTCCGGACGTGCATGTCCGGCCTTGGCCGTGCGGAAGCGCGGCAGGAGTGCGAACAGCTGGACTACTACCGGGCCCGCCTGCAGGCTTTGCAGCAAACGGCAGAACACGCTGCCCGGCGGCAGGCCGGTCTGCCCCGCAAACTGGGCCTTGCAGCCGGGATGGCAATGGCGCTGCTGCTCATCTGAATTCGGAAATCTTGGAGGAAACAACGCAGATGGAAATTGATCTGGTGTTCAAAATTGCAGCCATCGGCATCATTGTGGCGGTGCTCAATCAGCTTTTGATCCGCTCCGGGCGGGAGGATCAGGCCATGATGACGACCCTTGCCGGCCTTGTGGTGGTCCTGTCCATTCTGGTCAAGCAGATCAGCACCCTGTTTGTTACCATCAAGGCGCTGTTTTCGCTGTGAGTTCCGCCTGGGTCACGCTGGGGCTGGTGGCAGTGCTGGCAGCGATGCATGCACTTTTGCAAAAGGAGCTTCCGGCCTATGCGCTCCTGCTCTCACTGGGAGCAATCGTCCTTCTGCTGGTGCGGCTGGGCGGCACCTTCCGCAGTGTTCTGGAGGGTGTCGCGCTGCTGGGACAGCAAACGGACAAGCAGGCGTTCCAATGCCTGCTGCGCAGCACGGGTATCCTGTTGCTTGCCGACTATACCCGTACCCTCTGCAAGGAGAGCGGGGCTGAGGCACTTGGCTGGTGTGCAGGGCTTGCGGGCCGCTGTCTGGTGCTGGCGGCAGTGTTCCCACTGCTGGAAGAAGTGTGTCAACGGATCTGGGGGCTGGCAGGATGAGCGGCAAAAAATACCGGGGGTTTCTGGCAGGGTTGGTGTTTCTGGCCGCAATGCCTTTTGGAACGGTGCGGGCTTTCGCACTGGAAAGTCTGCCCGGCCGGGAATTGTGGCAGCCCTACCTGACCCAAAGTGCACAGGGTGCAGCGGATTTTGCCCGGGACCCGGTGTCGGCATTGCTGAGCCTGCTGCCGGGCTCACCCGTGCAGCTTCTGGTCGATACCCTGCACAGCTACGCAGATCTTTTGCTGTTTCTGTTGCTGCTCACAGCTTTGTCATTTCTCGTTGGCGATGCAGCGGACGGTACCTTGCTGGACCTTGCGGCAGCCGGTGGCTGCGGGGTGCTCATCTGGGGTGATCTGCTGACACTGGCACAGTCTATCGGTGAACGCATGGACAGCTGGCGGCTGTTCCTCACGGGATTTCTGCCGGTGTGCGGCGCAGTCCTGACGGCAGGTGGAGAGGGAAACGCCGGAGCTGTGGCCAGCGGATTTCTGCTGAGCGTGCTGGCTCTGCTGGCACAGGGGATCGCGCTGTGCATCCGGCCGCTGCTGCAAAGCTATCTGGCCATCAGCATGGCCTGCTGCATCCACACGCAGACGGGTCTCCCGGAAGCCTGCAGGATGAGCGGGCAGCTGCTGCGAAAAAGCATTTCGGCGGGCGGAAAACTGTTTGCGCTTCTGCTTGGCGTACAGCGAGTGATCACACTGCAATTGGACCACACGACATCCCGTCTGGGCCAGATGTTGACGGGCAGTGTCCCGGTGATCGGGCAGGCATTGAGTGGTGCGGCCGATACCGTATTGGCCGGGCTGCAGCTGCTCAAAAACTCTCTTGGAATCGCGGCACTGGTGATCCTTGGCGCGGAATTTGTTCCGCTGTATCTGGGACTGTTGTTCCACCTGGCAGTTCTGTCCGGGTGCAGGCTTCTGTGCAGCTTTGCCGGCATCGACCGGTGCCAGGCGCTGTTTGCCTGTCTGACGGAGGCGGTCCGGTGCATGGCGGCGGTCACAGCATTGTTCTTTTCGCTGACAATGGTCGGTGTCGCGTTGATGACAATGATGAACGGAGGGTGAAATGCGGGTCGTAACGGCATTCTGCCTTGCATGTGTCTGCGCGGAGCTGCTAGTGCAGCTGGTGGAAGCGGGCTGGGCGCGCCGATGCATAAAAGTGGTTGCGGGGCTATATATTCTAACAGTTCTGCTCCGTGCAATTTCTGCACTGCCTGCACGGACCGCACAGTGGCTTCAGCCGGTGCAGGCATCTGCCTCCATCGAGGGCGTGGAAACCACAATCCTCACGGAGGCGGCGAAGCGCTTGAATGAGATGTTGGCAGCGGAATGCGAGGCACAGACAGGCATCCCGGTCCGGGTGGAAACGGAATTGGAACAGACGCCGGACGGCATCCGCGCAGCTCGCGCGATCCTGTGGATGCCGCCGGACAGCCCGGCACAGGTGCAGACACAGCTTGTGCAGTTTCTGCAAAAAGAACTTAGCACCGACGCTGTCACCGCAGCGGAAGAGGCGGAACCATGAAAAAAGCAACGATCACAACTGTTCTTCAGGGATGCAAAGGCCCGCAGGGACGCACAAGACTTGCGGTGCTCATTGGCGGGGTGGCCATGCTGCTGTTGCTGATGTCGGAGTTGATGCCGACCGGGACGAAGTCTGCTGCCGCCAGCACAGCCCCACAGGAAATCGCCGCGTATCAGACCCAGCTGGAAAACCGGCTTGAAACACTGATCGCTCAGATGGACGGAGCGGGAAAGACGACGGTGATGCTCACACTGGAAACGGGGGAGGAAACGATCTATGCACTGGATACGCAGTCCGGGCAGATGCAGGAACAGCAGACGCATGTTCTGCTGGAAGATGGCTCCGCCCTGGCAGAGACGATCTATCAGCCGCAGATCCGCGGCGTGGCCGTGCTGTGCGACGGCGGGGGAGATGTCCGCGTGGCAGCACGCATCACGGAGATGGTGGGAGCGCTGCTGGATCTGCCATCCAACCGGATCTGTGTGGAACAGCGCAAGCCATGATCTGACCCAGAACAAGGAGGATTCAAGATGAGAGCACTTTCCAGAAATACCCGGCGGGTGACCGCGCTTACGCTGGCCGCTGCCCTTGTCATTGCCGTATATCTGAACTGGCAGTATGCCCGCACCGATACCGGCATTGCAGCGGACGAGGAAGCCCAGGTCGTTTCGGCCGAGCCTGTGCAGTCGGACACGGTCCTGGACGGCCTGCCCACGGAAGCCGAAACAGTGTCGGCCGCGAACAAAAACTATGGGGAAGCACAGCTGGTCAGCGTGGCAAGCGACAGCGGCGCAAAGTTCTTTGAAGAGGCACGCCTGAAACGGGAAAAGGCGCACGATGAAGCCATGGACACCCTGCAAAAAACCATGAAGTCCTCTTCGCTCTCTGCGGAGGAAAAGAAGGACTGCACCGCCCAGCTGACAGCCGGGTTGGAAGATCTGCACGCCGAAAATGAGATCGAGACCCTCATCAAAGCCAAGGGCTTTGCGGACTGCCTGTGCTTTCTGCAGTCCGGCCGCGCCGATCTGACCGTCATGACATCCGGTGACCCGCTGACGGCGGCGCAGGTGGCGCAGATCCGGGACGTCGTGCTCAGCAAGAGCAGTGTGACGGCCCAGAACATCACGGTGGTGGAAGTAAAATAAAAAGTGTTTCCCTCCGACCGGAAGGAATCGGGCTGGAAAAAGAACCCGTTGTGTGGTCCGACAGAGTTTTCCAAACAAGTATTGAAATCAACCCCGCATTGATGGTATAATAACACCATCAGAAAACAGGAACGGTGTGCTGCCCGGCCATTCGGCGGCGGCAGCTGCAAAGCCGTTTTGAACCGAAAAAAGCGGCAGTTCTGCTGCTTTTCAATGGAGGACAGCACAATGGATTTACAGAATATGGATCTTCAGGGCGGCAGCCTTCAGATTTCGACCGAAGTCATTGCAAAGATCGCACGGTGCGCTGCGCTGGAAGTGGAAGGCGTGGCAGAAGTTTCCTGCGGGACCCAGAACAAAAAGCTGAAGGATCTGCTGGAAGCCAGCATCCAGCCGCCGGTGGCCGTGGAAATGCGCGACGGCACGGCAGAGCTTACGCTGCATCTGATCATGGCGTCCGGCGCACGCATCCCTGCAGTGGCGGAAAAGGTGCAGGAAAATGTCAAGTCGGCCGTGCAGAACATGACCAGTGTCACGGTGAGCCGTGTGAATCTGGTGATCGCAGGTCTTGCTGCGGAGCAGTAAGAGCACTTGCAGCCGTACAAAAGAATGGATAGAACGCGTTCTCTCTGCCGGGGTTTCCCGGCGGGGAGAGCTCCTGTTATGAAAGGAATATTATGGAAAACATTTTGCCCCGTAGAGAAGCACGCGAGAATGCATTTTTGCTGGCATTTTCGCAGA
>ERZ1673742.898-NODE-898-length-31802-cov-7.262702_pt1 | contig 31802 bp, 26 predicted proteins | sample MGYA00580208_ERZ1673742 | MGnify/ENA primary metagenome ERZ1673742 (study PRJEB41218, sample SAMN15661774) | gut metagenome | host: Homo sapiens | place: Canada: London | collected 2015-08-20/2019-03-30 | study: EMG produced TPA metagenomics assembly of...
TCAGATTCATTAAAAATTGTCTGAAAAAGTGTCTTAATTTATGAGACCATTATAGTCTTTCTCCTTTTAGCATTTTTGAAAAGTTAGATTTTTCTCTATCCGCAAATATATATGCTTCTTGTCCTTTAATTCCTAATTCGTGAGCTATATCAATGAGCAAATGACTGTACATCTTTATTCCTTTTAATTTCATATAATGATCAATATTATTTTTTAGATTCCCCATAATTGCACCTCCATTTCTATTATGTTCTTATATTATAGCACATTTTTTTGAATTTAGTAGTCATTCAAGACAATATTGTTATCTGTTTTGCTTACGTTAAAATTCACACAAAAAAACATACAGTCAAATTGGACAACTAATTTGTAATAGTACTTAATATAGAAAATAGAAACTTCAAAAAATATTTTGCCAAGACTGTTGGGCTCCCGAAAGGCAAACGGCTTTTTAGGGAGAGGAAGAACAACAGCGTGAGTGAATGTTTCGTGCTGAGCAATACAAAGCTTGTACGGCAATAACAAAACGACACTACATTGAAAATTCAGTGTGTTATAGTGAAAGCTATAACTTACGAAGCGGGAATTGCGATGTCGCATACTTTAATTAGCGAGCAGGGAAACTATATTGACAGTTTCCGCTTTAATCGTCACTCCTCACCGATTGTACTTTAGGAACACCGAAAAAGAATACGGTGTAACCCATTTTACTGAGTTACACCGTACCCCTACATAAAAACTTCCTTATCTGGCCTTCCCTAAAGCGCCGGCTTATTTTATTTTTCAACGAGATAGGGGCATTCCTGATGCGCTTTGTAAGCCGCGATATATTGTTTCATCCACTGATAATACTGATCGCCGTGTCCTCCCTTCATCGGTTCGATATCTCTGCTGTATTCCTGATTGTAATTATCCGTAAACGAAGTAACGCCTTCTATGACAAACCGCTGCGCCGCCCATTCGTTCCACCAGGTCAAAGTAACAACCTTAGGATGGTACTGGAAGGCCCGCTTCCATTGCTTATAAAACGTCTCGCCGCCCCTCCGGCCGATCGCTGTGGCGGTGTTCGACATATAAGTACTCTGGCGCGCTACGTATACGCTGATCTGCTCGTAATTTCCATCCGCGTCTCTGCAGGGAACAGAGCCGTCATACAGGAACGTCCATTCGTTCCGCGCCAGAGGGCCGGACAGGATCGCCACAGTCTGCTGGCGCAGCGTAAATTCGTCCCGATAAGCAAATTTCCGCACATCCGTGCTGCCGCTTTCATTGAGCATATTAACCAGCATCAGGGGCGCGCCGTCCCAATATACCCAGCAGTCCCGGTATTTTCCGCTCTTGTAAAATTCCTGATAAATCCGCGTGGGCGTGGCCCAGCCGAATTGGGCGTCGACACGGTTCCAGAAAACGACATACGGCGTCTGTTTTCCTTCCTCCCGCATCTGCAGGATCGTATCCAGCAAAGCCTTGCAGGACTGCGATACCATTTGATCCCAATAGCTTCCGGAGACGCCGGCGCCCCAGGCTGTCGCCTGTGCGTTTGTATTATCAATAATAATAAAATCCACGCCGGCCTCCGCAAGCTGCGTCATATGCGTCCGGATTACGGACTGATCATCGCTTCGGTAATAGCCAAGTGCCGGCTCGCCCCAGAAATGAAAGGCATTTACCGGCCCCCATTCGGCGTTCCCGGCCAGAATTTCTGTAATATTGTAAATACCGCTGCTGCTTCCGCTTTTTGCAACAATAGGATTGAACCAGGTGCTGTAGCAGATGCTGACAAGATCGCTTTTATTTGTGATATCCAGCCCGTACGATACGGGCACGGGCGTCTTCTGCGGCGTCGGCGTCGGCGTGCGGACTGGCGTAGAAGTTGGCGCAGGAGTTTTTGTCGTTGTGGGCTTCTGCGTCGGTTTCTTGGTCGCCGGTGTCGGAGAAGGCGCAGCAGAGGAAGCCGGCGCGGTCGTATTCACAGTATTTGACGCTGCAGTCGGCGTCAGCGTATGTACAGCCGATCCGGTCGGCACGTCCGGCACCGAGGGAGAAGCCGCAGCCGTCTGCGCTGCCGGCGCAGAAGATGCCGCCGGCTCCGGCGCCGGTTCCTCCTTGCCGCAGGAGGTGAATAAAAAAAGGAGCAGCAAGACGATCCACAAGGGCGCCAGGCAGATTTTGCTGAGATGTTTTTTCATACTTCGTTTCCTTTCACTGCTTCCGTAATGGAACATGACAGATTGTTATATTAAAATTACCGGGATTTCGTGCTGATCATATCATCTTTGCCTTTCTTTTGCAAGATAGCAAAACGGGCAAACGAATACGGCTCCGGCTCTATAACAAGGGCCGATCGCAGTTTAAACTTGACATTTTCCAAAAAAAGCAATAATATTATCTGCAATTGAATAGTGGAACTTCGCTACGATACAAGAAGCCTCGGCCTCTGATACGATACAGAGTATGATTGCTTTTTGTATCGTTTTTTTATGTTCTGAAAGCCAAAACGCTCCTATTCGATTTCAATGAAAGCAGCGAATCTCTTACGGCGCGCTGTTTTATTCCGTTTCAATCAAATCAAACAAAGGAAGGTAAAAAAATGGTCAAGAAAATAATCGGCTGCCTGCGGGAATACAGAGCGGCCACGATTGCAACAATCGTGCTGACTGCGGCAGAGACGCTTCTCGAAATCGTGGTTCCGTTTCTGCAGGCAAGCATCATCGACAACGGTATTTACGGAGGCAACAGGGACGCCCTGATTTCTGTCGCCTGGCTAATGATCGGGTGCATCGCGGCCGCGCTGGTTTTCGGATTAATTGCCAGTAAAACGGCTTCCGTTGCCGCGTCGGGGCTTGCGCAGAATATGCGCCGAGACATGTACTTTAATATTCAGGATTTTTCATTTGCTAATATTGACAAATTTTCAACTGCAGGATTGGTTACCCGTTTGACAACGGATGTAATCAACATCCAGAACGCGTTTATGATGGTGATCCGGGTGGCGGTACGTGGCCCATTTATGATTGTCTTTGCACTGGTTATGGCGTTTACGATCAATGTCCGGATCGCTTCGATCTACCTGCTCCTGGTTCCGATCCTCGGCATAGCGCTTGCCGCTCTGATTTTGGTGTCCCGAAAATATTTTGAAAAGGTATTTGAGCAGTACGACAAGCTGAATCAGGTTGTTCAGGAAAATCTCAGCGGGATCCGCGTCGTTAAATCCTTTGCCCGGGAAGAATACGAAAAAGCCAAGTTTCAGAAAACCTCTGCCGCGCTGTATAAAATTTTCAAAAAGGCCGAGGGAATCATGGCATATTCCTCCCCCGTCATGCAGATTGTGGTATATACCTGCCTGCTTTTAATCTATTGGCTTGGCGCCTCCATGATTGTAAACAGCCGGAATACGATTCTAACTACGGGCGAGCTCTCCAGTCTGATTGCGTATGCCATGCAGATATTAACGGCTCTGATGATGCTCTCTATTGTATTGATTCTGATTACGATTGCACGAAGCTCCGCGCGCAGGATCTGTGAGGTTTTAGACGAAAAGAGCAGTCTGACAGAAAAGGAAAATGCCGTTGATACTGTCAAAAACGGTGAAATTATTTTTGACGGTGTTTCTTTTAATTATTTCCGGGACAGAAATGGTGAATGCATCCACCAGGTAGATCTGAAAATACCGTCAGGAGCTACAGTCGGCATCATCGGGGCGACGGGTTCAGGCAAGAGCAGTCTGGTGCAGCTAATTCCACGGCTCTATGATGCAACCACCGGAAAGGTAACGGTAGGAGGGATCGACGTCCGGGACTATAAGCTGGACGCCATTCGGAATGCCGTTTCGATGGTACTGCAAAAGAATCTTCTGTTTTCAGGGACGATCAAAGAAAATCTCCGTTGGGGCGACGAAAACGCCACAGATGAGGAGCTTGTGCGTGCTTGTCGTCTGGCACAGGCCGATGAGTTTATCCGGCAGCTTCCGGACGGCTATGATACCTACATTGAACAGGGCGGAACCAATGTTTCCGGCGGTCAGAAGCAGCGTCTGTGCATTGCCCGTGCGCTGCTGAAAAAACCGAAGATTCTGATTCTGGACGATTCGACGAGTGCGGTAGACACAAAAACGGACGCCTTGATTCGAAAAGCCTTCCGCGAAGAAATCCCTGATACAACAAAAATTATTATTGCGCAGCGGATTACATCTGTTCAGGACGCAGATTTTACCGTCGTTCTGAAAGAGGGAGCAATCGACGGAATGGGCGATCACGAATTTTTATTAAAGAACAACGAAATATATCGCGATATTTATCTGTCGCAGCAGGGAGGAAACGCAAATGAATAAAACAAGCAGGCAGCGTTCCACTTTCAGACGGCTGCTTTCCTATATTATACGAAATGCAAAGATTCTGTTTTTCATCGTCTGTGTGGCGGTTGTTCTGTCTACTGCTGCAAATGTGTCGGGTTCTATGTTCACGCAGACTGTAATCGACGATTATATCACGCCGCTTCTCTCAGCCGCAGATCCCGATTTTTCCGGCTTATGGAAAGCGATTCTCGGTATGGGCTGCATCTATCTGATCGGCGTAATCTGCACGATTCTGTACAACCGTATGATGGTCACTATTTCTCAGAGCTGCCTGAAGCACATCCGGGACGATATGTTCTATCACATGCAGAGTCTGCCCATCAAATACTTTGATACGCATACGCATGGCGACGTAATGAGCCATTATACAAACGATACGGATACGCTCCGTCAGTTCATCAGCAATGCGCTTGCGCAGCTGATCGCCTGCCTGATCACGGCGGTCGCTTCTTTTGTGGTAATGGTATATTACAGCCGACTGCTTGCACTGATTGTGGTGGCTGTCACGCTCGTTGACGCGATCATCACCTATATCGTTTCGAAAAAAAGCATCCAGTGCTTCTCGAGCCAGCAGACTGCGCTTGCGGAGGTAAACGGCTATATAGAAGAAATGCTCAACGGACAGAAAGTAATTAAAATTTTCTGCCATGAAGCGCAATCAAAAAACGGTTTTCTTCAGAAAAACAGAAACTTGTACGAAAGCTCCGCGAAGGCCAATACGCTTGCAAACCTGATTATGCCGGTGCTCGGGCAGATCGGGAATCTGCTTACCGTCCTGATTGCATTTATAGGAGGCCTTCTGATTTTAAACGGCAATGCGGCCTTGACCGCAGGGATTGTCGTAGCGTTTTTATCCCTTTCCAAATCGTTTTCCAATCCAATTCAGCAAGTCGGCCAGCAAATCAGCCTGATTACCATGGCGATGGCCGGCGCCAAAAGAATTTTCTCTTTGCTGGATGAGGAGCCGGAAATCGACGAAGGGTATGTCACGCTGGTAAATGCCAAAAAGGATGAATCCGGTCAGCTCACGGAATGCGCGGAGAGAACGGGAATTTTTGCCTGGAAGCATCCTCACGGCGACGGAAGTCTGACCTACACGGAACTGAAGGGCGACATCCGTATGTATGATGTGGATTTCGGCTATACCGAAGAGCAGCTCGTTCTGCACGATATTACGCTGTATGCGGAACCGGGGCAGAAGCTGGCGTTCGTCGGGGCAACCGGCGCGGGAAAAACAACGATCACTAATCTTTTGAATCGCTTTTATGATATCGCTGACGGGAAAATCCGATATGACTCGATCAATATCAATAAAATAAAAAAGGACGATCTGCGTCGATCGATCGGGCTGGTTCTGCAGGATACGAATCTGTTTACCGATACGGTAATGGAAAACATACGGTACGGGCGTCTTGATGCGACGGATGACGAGTGCATTGCCGCGGCGAAGCTGGCAGGCGCGGATTCTTTTATTTCCAATCTCCCCTATGGCTATCACACCGTCTTGCTGAACGCCGGCGCAAGCCTTAGCCAGGGGCAGCGGCAGCTGCTTAATATTGCGCGCGCCGTTGCAGCCAATCCGCCCTGTATGATCCTTGATGAGGCGACAAGTTCCATCGACACCAGAACCGAGCGAATCGTGCAGGAAGGCATGGACGCATTGATGAAAGGACGCACCTCTTTTGTAATCGCACATCGTCTTTCCACCATTCGGAATTCCGATGTCATTATGGTTCTCGATCATGGAAAAATCATTGAAAGGGGCTCACATGAAAAGCTGATCCAGGAAAAAGGAACGTATTATCAGCTCTATACCGGCGCTTTTGAGCTTGAATAAGGAATTGCAGAAAAACCAAGGTACCTTGACAAATCTGTGTAAGCAGGTTACACTGTCAAGGTACCTTGGTTTAAGGAGGCTCTGCATATATGAGAAGAGAAAAAGCGAGCGAGGCCGGCCCGGTGCGGCATACAACACATTGCCATGCGGCGGATGACAATGACAGCCTGATCCTCAATTTCCGAGATATCAGCCATACCATGCGCTTTCTTTACGAAGGAAAAGGAAGCCAAAAACGGATATTGATCGTGCTCAGCAAGACGGGCCCTATTACCCAGCGCGCTTTGACCGAGCGGCTCGGCATCCAGCCGGGCTCCGCCAGCGAGGTGATTGCAAAGCTGGAAAGCGCAGATCTGGTTAAACGCACGCCCTGCGAAAGCGACCGCCGTACCGCCGACATCGCGCTTACGGAGAAAGGAAAGGTCCTGGCACTTCAAGCAGCGGAGCAGCGCAGACTCCGGCATGAGGAAATGTTCTCCTGCCTGTCGGCGGAAGAAAAGTCTCTGCTGCTTTCTCTGCTTGAAAAGATCAACGCCGACTGGGAAAAGCGATACCGGGATTTTGAAAAAAAGGTGCACGCCCGCACCATTTGCAGTGAGGTGCATCCTACATGTGGAAATATATAAAACGATATTTGCCGTTTGCCCTGCTTGCCGCTCTGTTTATGATCGGCGAGGTGCTGATGGATTTGATCCAGCCTGGAATAATGAGCAGGATCGTGGATGACGGCGTACTCGGATTGGACAGCGGAGGAAACGCCAGCCTGAGCGTAATCTGGACGCTGGGGCTGCAGATGATCGGCCTTGTTTTATTCGGCGGACTCTGCGGATCGCTGAACAATGTCTTTGTACATATGTCCGGACAAAACATCGGAAATGATATGCGGAAGGATTGCTTTCAACGGATCATGGCGTTTTCTTTCCCGCAGCTTGATCGGTTCGGGACGGGTTCTCTTGTGACAAGAGTGACCAACGACATCACGCAGGTGCAGAATTTTGTTTCCCAGTTTGTCCGGGGCATGATTCGCACATCTCTTTTGATGTTCGGCAGCATATATTTTATGTTCCGTTTGAATCGGAGCTTCGGATTGATCGTGTTGAGCGCCTTTCCCTTGATCGTCGGATGCATTGCATTATGTCTGTGGAAAGCAAACCCACTGTTTTCCAAACTGCAGGCGCAGCTGGACACGATCAATACGATTATGCAGGAGGATGTGTCCGGGATCCGCATTATTAAGGCGTGTGTAAAAGAAATTTATGAAAAGCTCCGCTTCGGAAAAGCAAACGATGCGCTTGTAAAAACGCAGCTCCGCGTTCTGCTGATTTTTGCCTTTATGAATCCTGTTGTTAATGCGCTCATGTATCTGGTTGTCGCGCTTATTCTGCTGGCAGGCTCTTATCAGACCGGCAGCGGCGCAACGCCTGGGATCATTATGGCCGCGATCACCTATACCACGCAGCTGCTCAACGGGATTTTAATGCTTGTAATGCTTTTTCAAAATATCTCAAGAGGGCTGGCCTCCTGGAAACGTGTTCGTGAGATTTTAAACAGCAAGCCGGAACTGCAGGACGGTGCTTTTGAAGGGCAAACGGTGCAGCAGGGCGAAATCGAGTTTCAGGACGTGTCGTTTTCATACCCAGGTACAGAGCAGACGGTTCTGGAGCATATTAACTTAAAAATCCATAAGGGAGAAACAGTTGCCATTATGGGAGCCACCGGCTGCGGAAAAACCACCCTCGTAAGCCTTATCCCTCGTTTCTACGATGTGACGGCCGGAGCCGTTTTGGTAGACGGCACAGACGTACGCGAATACCGGCAAAAGGCGCTCCGGGATAAAATTTCCATCGCACTTCAAAAAAGCGAATTATTCAGCACTACAATAGAAGAAAATATTGCCTGGGGATCACCGGACGTCTCGCCGGATCAAATACGGGCGGCCGCCGTTACTGCGCAGGCAGACGGCTTTATTTCTTCTGCCCCAGACGGATATAAAACGATGGTGGCCGAACGCGGCATGAGCCTATCCGGCGGTCAGAAGCAGCGTCTTTCTATCGCAAGAGCCATTGTGAAGAATGCAGAAATTCTGATTTTCGACGATTCTACGAGCGCCCTCGATCTGAAGACGGAAGCAAATCTCTATAGCGCGCTGCAAAAGGCATACCCGGAAACGACAAAAATCATCGTGGCTCAGCGAATTGCCTCCGTATGCAAAGCAGATCGGATTATTGTCCTGGAAAACGGCCGCATCGCCGCTGTCGGCACGCACGAGGAGCTGCTTGCTTCCTGCGCAGTCTATCAGGATATTTATCATTCCCAAATCGGAAAGGAGGAGCAGTAGGATGAAAGAGCAGAATGAACAAAAGCCGGTAATACAGAATATTCCAGGGACGCGCTCCCGCGAGCGCTTTGCGGAAGCAGAGCATGCCCAGAATGCGAAGGCTACGCTGAAACGGCTTTGCACGTACTTCGCACAGGAAAAAGTTCTGCTGTCCGCCATGCTTGCCGCTGTTCTTTTCGGTACGCTCTGCGGCGTATATGCTCCCAGCCTGCAAAGCAGGGCAATTGACATCATCGCAGGAGCCGCCACTGGGAGCCTGGGCTCCGCGCTCATTTTTATGCTTGCAGTTTATCTGCTTTACAGCGGGTGTCAGCTTTTGCAAGGTGTCCTGAGCGCGAAATTAAGCCAACGGATCGTAAAGCGAATGCGGGAAGAGCTGTTCGGTAAAATCGTAGATCTCCCCATCCGTTATCTGGATACGCATTCTCACGGCGACGTTATGAGCCGGATGACCAACGATGTGGAAAATATCTCCACCACGGTCTCACAATCGCTTTCTTCCCTGTTCTCCGGCGTGTTGACGCTGATCGGAACGGTGGCCATTATGCTGTGGTATTGCTGGCAATTGGCTCTTCTGAGCTTCGCAACGGTACTCCTTACGCTGCTGGCCACAAAGCTTCTTTCCGGGAAAGTGCGCAAATTCTCGCGCAGGCGGCAGGTACTCCTGGGACAATTAAATGGTACCGTCGAAGAAATGGTGTCCGGCTACCGCACCGTTGTGGCCTATAGTCGCCAGAATCTCACGTCAGAGGATTTTTGCGATACCTCGGATGCTTTGACCAAGGCCGGAATAAAGACAGACATTTTCAGCGGGATTATGGGACCGATTATGAATTGCATCGGCAATATTGGTTTTGTGATCATAGCGGCTTTCGGCGGGTATTTTTCGGTTCACGGGCTGATTTCCGTCGGCGTAATTTCAGCATTCATCGTCTACGCCAAGCAATTCAGCCGGCCGGTCAACGAAATTGCGCAGGTTTACGGGCAGCTGCAAACCGCAGTCGCAGGAGCAGAACGAGTTTTTTCCCTTCTGGATGAAGAGAGCGAGGACAAAAGCGGAGAACCCCTGGCAGAAGACCGTACGGCTACGCTTTCTTTTCGCGACGTAACGTTTTCTTATGTACCGGGCTGTCCGGTAATCCGCAGCTTTACCCTGACGGTTCCCGCAGGCAAGAAGGTCGCACTAGTAGGCGCAACCGGCAGCGGCAAGACCACAGTGGTCAATCTTCTGATGCGGTTTTACGAGATCGATAGCGGAGAAATACGGATCAACCGGCAGAACATCCAGGAGATCGCACGCGACAGCCTGCGGCAGAACGTCGCGATTGTGCTGCAGGACACCGTACTGTTCAGTGGTACAGTAAGGGACAATTTAAAATACGGCAATGAAAAGGCTACCCCGGAGCAGCTGGAGCAGGCGGCAGAAATGAGCTGCTGTAAAGAGCTGCTTCGCATACTGCCGCAGGGCATTGATACCAGGCTGACCGGATTCGGTGAAAATATCAGTCAGGGGCAAAGGCAGCTGCTCACCATTGCCCGCGCGTTTGTGGCCGATCCGAAGATTCTGATTTTAGACGAGGCTACCTCTAATGTGGACACCCGGACGGAAAAAGCAATTCAGGACGCGATGCAGCGCATTATGGAAAATCGTACCAGCATCATTATTGCCCACCGCCTGTCTACGATTCGCGATGCGGATCTTATTGTTGTAATGGATCACGGCGAGATCGTGGAAAGCGGCAGCCACGACGCGCTGCTCTCTCAGAAGGGAAAATACTATGACCTGTATATGACGCAATATGCAGGATTTGCAACGTAAAGAAACAGAAATCTGCGTTATACTGTCCTCCGGACAACGAAAGAATGGAGAAATGATATGCTCGCATATTCGTATATCTCAAAAGATCATTTTGAACTTACGGAAAAACCAAGGCCGCAGATAAAGGATCGCCGTGACGCAATTGTTAAGATCACTCTGGCAAGCATCTGCTCCAGTGATTTACATATCAAGCACGGTTCTGTGCCCCGCGCCGTTCCCGGCATCACAGTCGGACATGAGATGGTCGGTATCGTAGAAGAAACCGGCTCCGATGTTACAAACGTCCGCCCGGGAGACCGCGTGACGGTCAATGTAGAGACCTTCTGCGGAGAATGCTATTTCTGTAAAAAAGGCTTTGTCAACAACTGCACTGATAAAAATGGAGGCTGGGCGCTCGGCTGCCGCATTGACGGCGGACAGGCAGAGTATGTGCGCGTGCCGTTTGCAGATACAGGGCTGAACCGGATTCCCGACGGAGTAACCGATCAACAGGCGCTGCTTGTCGGCGATGTCCTTGCCACCGGGTTCTGGGCTGTTCGTATCTCCGAAATTACGGAAGATGATACGGTCCTGATTCTCGGCGCAGGACCTACCGGAATCTGTACGCTGCTTTGCGCAATGCTCAAAAAGCCAAAACAGATCATTGTCTGCGAAAAGGACGAAACCCGAATCCGTTTTGTTAACGAGCATTATCCAGATGTTTTGACGGTTACGCCCGACGCTGTTGAAGCATTTGTAAGAAGAAACAGCTGTCACGGCGGCGCGGACACAGTGCTGGAGGTTGCAGGAGCCGAAACAACCTTTGAAACCGCATGGAAATGCGCCAGACCGAATGCGGTCATTACAGTCGTTGCTCTGTACGATCGTCCGCAGATTTTGCCTTTACCGAATATGTACGGCAAAAATCTGACCTTCAAGACCGGCGGCGTCGACGGCTGTGATTGCGCGGAGATTCTTCACCTAATCGCGGAGGGCAAGCTCGACACTTCCCCGCTGATCACCCATACCTATCCGTTAGAGAGAATCAGCGAGGCGTATGAATTATTTGAAGAAAAGCGGGACGGTGTCATAAAGGTTGCCATCATACCGTAAGCGTCAAATAGTATCGTGATGCAAAAATCCTGCTGCCGCCTCCCTGCCGGATTTTTCTCGGCCGGCAGACGCTTTTTCACGATGCATCGTCGGAAGCTTCCTTTACCGAAAGGCATTGCTAAAAAAGCTTTCTGCATTAGGCGCCATCCTATAGAAGATAAATAATTTTTCCAAAGCCCATAAGGGTTGGGCTTTTCGCCTCTAAATGTCCGGCACACGGCCCGCCTTTTATGATGGCTTAAATTTTTTTCTGTCTGCGGCAGGTGATGGCAATGCTTACCTTGCAGCAATACCGCCCATAGGTACAAAAGCCACGATGGTATTTCCCGGATTTCAAATCTACGGCCCATGCCATAGGTGCTTCTCACATATTCCGGTACGACCGGTTCTGCCTTCGTTCCCTCTTTCAGTGTGCTAACATGGCCGCCGTTTGGAAATAATAGGTGGAGTTCTCCTGCCAAATAGAATCCAAAATCATTTCATAATGAGAAAACAGAGGATTGCAAACTTTTTACAATTGATTCAATGACTGTTCCGCTGATCGCGAAAGGCCACTCTTTAAGCAAAAGTATAGGCCGGCTTTCCCGAATTTCTGTTTGGGGACGGCCGGCCTCTTTGACACAGCATTTTTCCATAAAAACCGGATAGAGCGAGGAACCAACGGGAGCAACAATTCCTGTTTTCCTTTTTAAGAACAAGCTGCGCCTCTCTGTTTTGACCGGATAAAAGCAGAGCAAATAGCTTTTCACCGATCTGCTTACCGGGTTCCTCTCAAGCCAGGACGGCTAATTTCGCATGTTATTATCTCTTTTGATTTTTTCCTCTTTACATAAGTCCTCTTTTTCATCGGCATGGGGAGTTTGTTTCTTCGGTTTCAGGCTCCAGAATATCGCATTCATCAAAATAACGATCAGAGCAACAACACCCAGCGACACCCAGAATCCCATATCTATTCCCCACAGGGTTGTCGTTCCAAATAAATCCAACCAAATTTTTGTCCAATTCATTTTAATTCCTCCTTATCCTACAGCAGCTCGCCATAGTGTCGGACATATGCTTTTTTCAAGCTGGTCGCCAGCACCATGTAAAGCAGGATGCACGGAATCAGATAAGCAAAATAGCTTAGCGGCAGGGCTACAAATCCCAGCATCGTACCAAAAGCCGTAAATGGAATAATTGTAAGCACTGTAATTCCCGTACAGGTCAGCAATGTCAAAGGAGCGGAAGCGCGGCTCTGAATAAACGGAATCTTTGGTGTGCGGATCATATGAATAACAAGGGTCTGACTCCACATGGATTCCACGAACCAACCGGCCTGGAACATGGCCATATAGGTGAACTGCATCTGTTCCAGTTCTGCGCCGCTGAAATGGTTTGCCAGATCGTTATACAGTACTCCGCCGGACACAAACATCGGGCAGAAGACAAAATACATGAAAATGTAGGTGGTAAAGTCAAAAATAGAGCTGGTGGGGCCAATCCAGATCATAAAACTTCCCACAGAGGAGGCGTCCCATTTGCGAGGTACACGAAGGAATTCCTCATCTACATTATCCCACGGGATAGCAGTACAGGACAGATCGTAAATCAGATTCAGGAAAATCAGATGGATGCTCATCATCGGCAGAAAAGGCAGCAGCGCAGAGGCGGCGAGAACTGAAAACATATTGCCAAAATTGGATGAGGCCGTCATCTTGATATATTTGATCATGTTGGCGTAGGTCTTGCGCCCTTCGACAATTCCTTCCTCCAAAACCATCAAATCTTTTTCCAGCAGAATAATATCGGCAGACTCTTTTGCCACATCTACAGCAGTGTCGACAGAAATGCCGATGTCGGCGGACTTCATGGCAGCGGCATCGTTTACGCCGTCTCCCATGAAGCCGACAGTATGACCGTTCTCCCGGAGAACCGTAACAACGCGTGCCTTCTGGTCAGGGGTGAGTTTTGCAAACACATCGGTAGACTCCGCTGCCCTTGCAAGATCGGAATCTGTCATATGGTCTAAATCCGTTCCGAGAAGCATGTTGCGGACCTTCAAGCCAACCTGCTTGCAGATCGTGCGGGTTACCTTGTCGTTGTCGCCCGTCAGGATTTTTGTCGTGACGCCATGTTCTTTCAAAGCCTTGATCGCATCTGCAGTGGATTCCTTCGGCGGATCCAGGAAGGCCAGATACCCCAATAACACCATATCGCATTCATCCTTGACGCCGAAAACGCCAACCGGGGAGGGACTGCTTTTCTGTGCAATCGCCAAAACGCGGAACCCCTTGTCATTCAGTTCATCTACCGTTTCCAGAATCCGTTTGCGAATCTCTTCAGTCAAAGGCTGCACTTTTCCGTCACATTCTGCGAATGTGCAGATGGAGAGCATCTCTTCCACGGCTCCCTTTGTAACCATTTGTGTTTTCCCGCTTTTATCCTGTACTACAGTGGTCAGACGGCGACGGTTGAAATCAAAGGGAATCTCGTCTACTTTCGCATAGTTTTCGGAAAGGTCTGTCAACTGTGGATTTTCTGCTTCTTCTTCCTCGGTCTTATGAATGATGGCCAAATCCATCAGATTCTTGTACCCAGTCTGGAAGTAGCTGTTCAGATAGGCATGGCGCAATACTCTGAGATCATCCTCGCCGTTTACATTCCAATGATATTCCAGCACGACCTTGTCCTGCGTCAACGTTCCTGTCTTATCTGTACACAGGATATCGATTGCGCCGAAGTTCTGTATGGAATTGAGATTTTTCACGATGGTCCGCTTCTTGCTCATGGAAACAGCGCCTTTGGCCAGACAGGTCGTCACGATCATGGGCAGCATTTCCGGCGTCAGGCCGACAGCAATGGAAATGCCAAACAAGAATGCTTCCAGCCAGTCGCCTTTTGTGATTCCGTTGATAAAGAATACCAGCGGCACCATCACAAGCATAAAGCGGATCAGTACCCAGGAAACAGCATTGACTCCTTTGGTAAAGCTGGTTTCAACCGCTTCTCCGGCCACGGCTGACGCTATCGAGCCAAATAAGGTGTGATCACCCACGCGGACAACAGCCGCTGTTGCGCTGCCGGAAATGACATTGCTTCCCATAAAGGCAATATTGCCATAATCGGTAATCGCAGGCTGCTCTTCCTCCACCATAGCCGGCGTCTTCTCAACCGGCTCGCTTTCGCCAGTCAGACTCGCCTGGCTGACAAAAAAATCTTTTGCGTCCAGGATCCGGACATCCGCCGGAAGCATATCGCCGACAGACAAATGCACAAGATCACCAACGACCAAATCATCCATTGGAATTTCCTCTTTTTCCTGCGCTTTGCGCGTAACCGTACAAGTGGTAGTAATCATAGACAGCAGTTTTTCCGTAGCATTGCCGCTCCGCGATTCCTGTACGAACCGAAGCGTACCAGAGATAAAGACCATACCGAAGTGGCAGCAGAAAGAACAGGAAAAGGAACCTTGTGTACCCGTTGCACAAAGTCCTTCGCCTTTTTCAGAATCTTCGGTGTTCCCGCTCGTGGAAGAAGCGGACAAGGTAAGCGAAGAGTATGTCCCGGATGAAGAGGAACTGGATTTGGATCCGCCCATCGATCTTTCCGGCGGGATTGACTGCAAAACGCTGACCGAAACACCGCCGGAGGAAATTTGATCAACTGAAAAGAGGGATGAAAATGATAGAACGAACCTACCGGATCAGCGACGTTGTGAACGACGAATTTCTGCGGTTTCCCATGACGCTGCTGGCAAATCCGCAATATAAAGCGATGTCCCTTGAAGCCAAATTCATTTACTCGCTGCTCTTAAACCGTCTGACCCTTTCTCAGAAAAACGGCTGGATCAACGAGGATGGCGAAGTATATCTGATTTATACCCGGGAGGAGGCGGCCGATATACTGAACATCTCTTATAAAAAAACCATCGCCGCTTTCCGGGAACTGATTGACAACGGTCTGCTGTACGAAAAGCGGCAGGGGCGGGGTTACCCGAATCTTCTCTATGTGCTGAAGGCAGAGCTGAACGACACGGACGCGGAGGAATTCTCAGATCAATACGACGATTTTCCGGCCGGCGCCGAGCCGCAGGAGGACGAAAATCCGCTGAACAAGCAGACCTGCCAAAACAGCACATCAAGACCTGCCGATTCGGCATATCAAGACCTGTCAAAAACGCAGTTCAAGACCTGTCGGGATGGCATATCAAGATCTGCTGAAACAGAAGGTCAAGACCTGTCGAAACGGCACCCGAGAAAGATTAAAAATATAAATAACAATACCAGCTATCCTGAGAATAGTCCGTCTATCCGTCCCGCACAGGCGCGCGAAACCGATCACGACGGACAGGCAGACGAAGACGCCGCCATTCTGGAAGATATTTTTGACCGCTGTGAACTGGAGCTTTTTCAGCCGAATATCCGCACTATGCTCCGCAACGCCATCGAACGGCTGTATTACTCGGACACGCTGAAGATCGGCAACGCCCGTCTGCCGCAGGCAAAGGTGCGCAGCTATCTCTCCCTTCTCGATTCGGACAGCGTGATGGCAGCGCTCGACAGCATGAAACGCAACGAGCAGCATATTGTCAATCCCACCGCTTACCTGATGTCCACACTGTTCAACAGCATCTGCGAAAAGGAAAGCGGCTTGATTCTAAATCTTCCACCGGATTATGTGAGCAGCAATGATCTTTATATACCGGCAGAATCGGATTGGAGGGAGGTGGAAGACGATGCTCCTGAGTAAACCGCAAAAGGAACTTCTGGAGCTGACACGGCAGTACGGCGCTCTCCGGTCGGAACAGGCCGAAAAGCTGCTGCGGCAGAAATATTTCGGATTGAATTTTGATACCATTGTGCATCAAATGGAATGCGGCGGCCTGCTTCAGAACGAGCAGGGGATTTTATGTGAATCCGGCAGAAGCGCCGACCCGGATATCCTGCTGGCAATCGACATTATGCTTCTGATGGAGCCGAAACATATTGAGATGATGCAGAAAGGCGCCGGGCCGTTTGCGCTGACCTTTTTCCGGCAGCGGAAGGAAAAGCTCTGGCGGTATGACGTTTGTATCGCTGCTCCTGGCCGGGAGCCACTCCTGTGCGCTATGCTGGAAGATATACGCCACAAGTACCGGATGGTCGTGTTCGTGCTGGATTCTCCGGAGCAGCAGACAAAACTGGCGGTTCCCTGCGAACACTGTTTCGCCTGGAAGGAAAACGGCGCATACAAATTCTACAAATAGCAGAAAGAGAGGACTATCATCATGGATTTTGAAAAACTGGATCTGACCGAGTTGGATAAGGATTTATCTGAGGAGCAGCGAAAGGAATGGAATGCCATCTATGCCTCCTATCGTTCCGGCTCTATCCTGACAGGCCGGATTGCCGGCATGGACACTACGGCCGTTACGTTGCGTAATCCGGAAACCGGAGAGCCGGAAAGGAAGGAAATTAACTGCCTGGTGGTGATCGGATACCGTGTAAAGGTTTTGATTCCCGAACAGGAAATTTGGTTTGATGAGAATACGAAACGGCCATCTCATGTGCTGCGCTCGATGGCCGGAGCGGTGATTGATTATGTGATTAACGGCATTGATCGTGAAGGCGAATGCTGTACCGCTTCCCGTCGGATGGCGCTGGCAATCCGACGCCGCTCCTTCCTTCGTCTGACGCCGGAGTCCGGCCGTAAGGTCACGGCGAGCATCCTGGCGGTCGGTCGGACACACCTGCTTTGCAGCGTCGGCGGTTTTGATATGACGCTCTCCCAACGGGATTTATCCTATGCCATGATTGCAGACCTGCGGGAACGCTACCGGCCTGGAGAATCCCATACGGCAATCATCAAAGCCTACGATGGAGAAACAACACAACTGCGGATTTCCATTAAAGAAGCCGAACCCCATCCCTTCGATGGGGCGGACACCCGTCATCCCCTGCGCAGCCGCCGCTCTTCTGTCATCACAGGAAAGTATAAGGGCGGCGTCTTCTGTAAACTGGAGGAAAATCTCGACTGCCTATGCACCTATTCCCCAAACCAGTATGACGAAGATTTCCATATCGGCGATCAGGTCATTGTCGCTATCTCCAAGTTCAACTATACCAAAAAGCTGATTTACGGAAAAATTGTCGCCAAGTGGTAACGATTTTTCACTACGTCTACCACACTACAAATAAGATTGGAGGTGGATATTATCAATATTGTTTCCTTTGGCGGCGGCACGAACAGTGCAGCCTTATTGATTGGACTTTACAAAAACAAAATACCCGTTGACCTTATCACCTTTGCAGATACAGGCGCAGAACACCCGCACACCTATCAATTTATCCGGGTAATGGATAGATGGCTGTCCGCTCATGGTATGCCGCAGATAACCGTTGTGCAAAAGGTTGACCGCGACGGAAACCGTTTAACCCTTGAAACCGAGTGCTTGCGCTCTCATACTCTCCCCTCAATTGCTTACGGGCATAAACGTTGTTCACAAAAGCACAAGATCGGGCCGCAGGAAAAGTTTTGCAACCATTACCCGCTTTGCCGCGAGGTTTGGCAGCGCGGCGAGAAAGTCAACCGCTTTATCGGCTACGATGCGGGCGAAATGAAACGCTATGAACGTTCCCGCCAGCACAACGAAACCGACAAAAAATATCATAACCGCTACCCCCTTATTGAAAAATGGGGCTGGAGCCGAGATAAATGCATGTGGGAGATCAAGGCGGCAGGATTGCCGCTGCCCGGTAAATCGTCCTGTTTCTTTTGTCCGAGTATGACGCAGCAGGAGATTTTATATCTCAAAAAATACTATCCCGATTTGTTCCAGCGGGCAGTTGCTTTAGAAGAAAACGCTATGCCCTATCTCAAAACAGTAAAGGGATTAGGGCGCAATTACTCATGGAAAGACCGATTTGGAGCAGATCAACCATGCTGACGCTTACCCCTGCTTCCCTTGCATCGGCAAATATCTTTGTCGCAGAACATCATCGACACCACCCCGCGAATTACAGCCGAAGCCCAAAGCCAAAGACGGACAGGAACGATAAGGGGAGGTGTTCGATATTTTTGTAAACTTTCATTCTGCTGTTGCATTTTACGAAGAATTAAGGTATAATATTTACAGCAAGATTGAAAGGAGCGAATCGTATGCCGAATATTAAACCTGTCTCTGATTTGAGAAACTACAATGAAGTATTGCGCGACATTGCCGTAGGCGAGCCTGTTTTTCTGACAAAGAACGGCCGCGGACGCTATGCCATCGTCGATATAGAAGAATACGAAAAAACGAAAGCAGTTATCAAGCTGATGGGCGAACTTACCAAAGGCGAGAAATCCGCACAAGAAAAAGGCTGGACAGATATTGCCGATGTCGAAAAGCTGTTAGGTGTGGCAAATGGCTGATATATCCTTTTCTCCCGAAGCCATTGCAGATTTGCAGAAAACCAAGGCGTATATCACCGACGAACTGTGCAGTGAGCAGGCCGCTTTGAATACGGTTGCGAAAATTATGGACAGAATCCATCAGCTTGCGGATTTTCCCGAAATGGGCGCGCCGCTTTCTTCTATTGTAGACTTTGCCACAAGCTACCGATTTTTGGTCTGCGGTAACTATACGGCTTTTTACCGTTTTGAAAATCAAACCGTGCATATCGTCCGTGTCCTCTACAGTCGGCGCGACTTTATGCGTATTTTGTTCGGAGAACCAAACGAAAACGAAATGTAAAAATGTAAGACTGAAAGAATCGTCGTCTGCAAGGATGGCGATTTTTTTGCTCAAAAACAGGGGTCTATTTTGGAAGTCAAGATCAAGCGTGAAATCCGCAACTATACTGAATCTATGTTTTTCGGTTTGAGTATGCGGCAATTCATTTGGGCGTGGATTCGCTCGGAGCTTGTAGAGCCGAAAGAAATTCGTTTTGAATCCTCAAATTTCTATTTTGTTGGTAAGTCAGGCAAACAAGAAGCCTCCGCGATTGTGTTCCACAGTCGTGGAGGTGTATGAAAAACAGTTTTTTCAATAAAATATTGACATTTCTTTATTTTTGGCATATAATTATAAAAATACCGATGCATTTTATTCGATTTTGCAAAATATAATTCGGCCTGCGTTTTGATTTATTAGAAATTTACTTTTTCTTTTTCACCAGATAACAAATTACCGCAAGCTCGGCGCAGATGATTCCGCCAAGAATGGGATATGCGATCCTGTGTACGGATGCGTTTCCTGCGGAACGCGCCGGAGCGGCCGCCGCAGTTTCCGCCGTCCTTTGGGCTGTCGGTTTTGCTGTCTTGAACGGGATATACTCCCCCGGTATCGTGAAATAGGTGCGATCTAACGTCAAATATGCTCCCTCGTCCGTCTATAAGCGGAAGTGTTTTTTTCATACAATTCCTCCTGTTTTTCAAACTGTCAACAGTATATATATAATTTGCTCGAAAAGCAAGCGCGTATTTATTCGTTGGGCTTGTATGACCTGAAAAGAAGGGGCCAGGTGATTCCAATGCAGACTTTTCTCACTTAAACAGGACTTTTTACGAATAAAATAATAAGGAGAAACTGCAATGAAAGAACGTAAAATTATGTCTTTTGTACTCTCTTTAGCAATTGTTTTCGCTTTATTCGGTGCAAAAAACTTTAGTTTGCAAACAGGGGTTCGAGCATCTGATACATCATCTTGGGAAAACGTAAAACGAATGACCAATGCGGAAGCTGTAGAACGTTTGCTGGACGTGTGCTTGGGATATCGTACTGTATATGTGAATGGAACGTTCGGTCATACTTTGGAAGATGTTTTAGAGCGTCCCTCTATCATTGATTCAGATAATAATAAAAAACGTAAATCAGATTTGGAAAAAAAAGAACCGTATGGTTACTTTGCCTTTGACTGCTCCGGTTTTCTTAAAAGTGTTCTCTTGTGGGGATGGAAAGGAGACCTTGATTCTCTATACGGAGGAGCTACTTATATTGCGGAACAAGATATCAATCAAGATGGTTTTGAAGATCTTTGCAATATGAACAGCGACTTTGCAAATATCGTCCCCGGAGAACTTTTACTGATTAAAGGCAAGCACTGTGGAATATACATAGGAAACGGTTATGCTGTTGAATGCACTTCCGAATGGGAAACATCTGATGATATTAGTGGTGTAATGATTACACAAGTCGAGAATATGATTACTAATGAATCACAAAGAGATCATTTTGTTAAATCCCGAACTTGGGATTCACATGGAAAACTTCCCTTTATTTATTATGGTGATACATCTGAAAATGGCATAAAGCTTTCTCTGGACAAATATGCATATAGCCCCGGTGAGCCCATAAGCATAACAATTGAAGGAATGAATGACGCGCAGTATACAAACTCACGAATATACATATATCGGATTATGGATTATTCCAACCCAAATGATGTCGAGCTGCTACGCTTAAACAGATGGATCTACGTATCTAACGGCAGCCATACAAGCGCACCAATCTATCCACCGGCTTCCCCTGAAGGGCAAACGATAAACGCGGCAAATTACAATTCCAAGGGTGAACTTGTCGATCTTATGGTGGGTGATTATATGATCGTGGTCCACCAGGGGGATGCTTCATCTCCTGTTCTCGCAAAAACGACATTCAGGGTATCCTATCCGCGGATTCATAATGCGACTTACGTCGAGATCCCTGTCACCGGCACATATGATGGTGAAGAAGTCAATCTCACGGAAGGCTGGATAGATTTTACGATTTGCGGGGATTTAATGGATCGCGGAGGATGGGTTGGCGTATACAACAAAAATACGCAGGCTTACGGTGCGACTACCTCTATTGTATGGCATTATGCAAACGATTATCTTACCTCCTCGTATGATCGCGCCGGTATCACCGGGTACGATAATATCAAAATGAGAATTGAATATAAAACTTCGTCCCCGGAAAATCTCAAGGCGGTGCTGTTTCTCGGAAATGGTTATTATAATGTTGACGAGTGCAATATCAACAAAGTACTCAAAGCTGTTGATAAAACCGTCAACTCAAAAGGAGCGGTTGGAGCGCCGCAACTGACATTTAATAATTCGGTAGAATCCGGCGGGCAGATTTTCATAGATTATAACGGCGTTACTGAAAAAGATGCATGGATCGCGTTGACATATACAGACGAGGTGTATAGCAATACAACGGGCATGTGGTGCTATGCATCGACAGGAAAATTATGGCCACTATTTGATGAAAGCAATATTGTGGGCAGAGGGAGAGTTGTTCTGAGCGCAAATACTCTGGACGAGAACTCCGGACTTCTGCATCCGCTTCCGCCCGGAAATTATTTAATTGTGTTATATAAAGATGGAGGGTTTGTACCACTTGTCAAAAAAACGATTACAATAATAAAATAAACAATTCGGCGGAACGATCTTGAGATCGTTCCGCTTTGTTTGCACATTTTTTTAATTATGGTATAATTCCTTCATCTATTAAGAACAAAAAGATGGGAGGAACTCCGATTGCTGAAAAAATTCTCTTTATTTGCATTAACACTTCTTCTGCTCGCCGCTTTGAACGTACCGTTGGCCGCCGCTGAAAAGCCGTATCTTGAGGTCCAGGTAAACGGCGACGGTTCAGTTACATTTTTTACTCGCGAGACGGAAAACGGAGTTTGGGATTTAAATAACGATAGTTTGTACATCTATAAACAAAGTGATGAAATTCAACTGAGTTTGTGGAATCCACCTCCTATTGTCAGCCTATCGTTATGGACGACCTTTGAAACCGGTTTGACCTATCCTTACGAAAATAATACAAATCCGGAAGCATCCATTGAAAGGTGGGGGACGAGATTGGAAGAGCTGGTAGACGGCGCGAATACCCCGTTTAAGCCGGGGAAATACTGTGCTGTTGCAGTCGGGGACGGCCGCTTTCTGACCGATCCGGTGGAATTTGAAATCAAAGAGTGGGAACGTACGCTTCAGGTGGAAGCGTCTGCGGACGGAACAGTCTCCTTTGCCACGAAGGGATTTTTCAGCGGCAGCAGCGAGGTTCGGGTATACAAACAGGGAGATGCGTGCGATCCCGCCGCAAATAACGGAGTGATTTTGGAGTTTCCGATTTCCTATCAGTGTAATACAAATATAACCTATCCCAACGCTCAGGGAATGGTTGAGTGTCTGCGAAAGGAAGAAACAGTGAATGAATATGTGACGGATGCCCCGCTGAAAAGCGGAAGCTATTATGCGGTCGTAGTGGATTTCGATAAGGATACGCTGCTGAGCGAGCCGGTGGAGTTTGAGATCCCTGAAACGCAGCCGTCGCTTCGCATTGAGGTATCGGAGGACGGGACGATCACGGGCACGACAACAGGGTATTTCGACTTGAACAATAGAACGGAAGTGCAAATCTACAAAGCAGGCGAGGCGTATGATCCGGCTGCAGCGACAAACCGGCCGATCCTGAAGTGGCGCGTACCGCATCAATACGAGAACACGGAGACGTATCCGGGAAGCGGGCACGTGGGATGCCTGCGGCAGGAGGAGCTGTCGGCAGGCTCCAGATCGCCGCTGAAGGGCGGGCGCTATCTCGCAGTCGTTGTCGATACGGATGCCGAAACGGTGGTGGTAGAGCCGGTGACGTTTGAGGTGCCCGGAGAAACGGAGGACAATGAATCTACGGCGGCGCCTGCGCCGACTGCGGAATCGTCTGCCGAACCGGCGGATAGAGAAAATGGCGCGAACGGTGATACCATCCTCTATCTCTGCATCGGCGCAGCGGTACTGGTTGTTGCGATTGCTGTCATTGTCTTTGCTGTAAGGCGGAAAAGTAAATAACGGCTGTATTGTTTCCTCATATTTCCCTCAAGGCTAAGAGCCTTGGGGGATTTCTGTTGTCAAAAACGTACGGTTAGAAGTGTATTTCGAGGCAATTGAGAAAAAATTGAATACGATTTTTGCGGATTGCAGGCAGGTCGCGGAGTTAGAAATATAAGACTTGAAAAAGAGACAGAAGCTCCCTGCCGCATTATTTAGTCAAGCGCCTGTTACAGCAGCGCTGTAAAAATTTGCAGGCTAAACGGAGGTAATACGGTATGACAAACACATACGGATATGTGCGTGTATCCAGCACGGATCAGAATGAGGACAGGCAGATAATTGCGCTGTCGGCTTGTGAAATCCCGGAAAAGAATATCTATATAGATAAGCAATCTGGCAAGGATTTTGAACGACCGCAGTACAAAAAGCTGATACATAAGCTGAAAAGCGGCGATCTGCTGTATATTATGAGCATTGACCGGTTGGGAAGGAATTACGAGGAAATTCAAATGCAATGGCGAATTCTAACAAAAGCAATTGGAATAGATATATGCGTGCTCGATATGCCGCTGCTTGACACACGGCAGGGAAAAGACCTGATGGGCACGTTTATTGCAGATTTGGTGCTGCAAATTTTGTCTTTTGTTGCGCAGAGCGAACGGGAAAGCATAAAAAAGCGACAAGCCGAAGGCATTGCCGCAGCAAAGGCGAAAGGCATTAAATTCGGCAGACCGGAATCAAAAGTCCCAGATGATTTCGGGAAAATAATAAAGCAATGGGAGCATAAACAGATTCCCATTGCCGAGGTTGTGAAGCGTTGCAATATGAGCGAAGCGACTTTTTACCGAAAGCTGCGCGAATACTACCTGTCGGGAAACAAATAATTTTGAAAAGAACGCTGTTCGCTTTGAAGCGACAGCGTTCTTTTTTGAAGCATCCGCAGTTTGGGGACGACTTTCAGTCTTTAACCTTTTGCTTGTATCCATTTTACAGGGTACAGTTTAATTTCGTACAAAGTGCTCTCAAAATGTAGACCTTTTGAAAATAGTCTGTCTGCAGAAATTTTGTGACATTTGAGTGGAATTTTTTTCTAAAATGAGCTTCAAACACTTGATTTTTTCGTTTTTTCATGGTAATATAAGCTATACAACATAAGTTCTCAAAAGGTCTACCTTTTGAGAATCTCCCCTTGCCGGAGAAGAAGCCTGCTAAAATGCAGGACAAAAAAGAAAAACATCATCGTCATTTTAGCGGTTCTGCTTGCGGTGATCGCGGCGGGACTTGTCGTATCCATTCTGTATTTCTGTATAACCATTTCACACAAAGCGAACCCGCTGCCGGTGAAAGCATCGGCAATATCATCACGTCGGACGATGAAAAGGATTCCGACGCATATCAAAACCCCATAGTTCCGAGACTGTAACTGAGGGCTTCGGTGGCTCTGGGCAGTGTCTTGTTTTCACCGCTTTCGGTAAGAACTTTAATCGTTAGGTAAAATAACTGAATCCCTTAACTGCTTATTTCTTATTCTTCTTTCCTCATAAGCCCGCTTGCGTCTCGTCCGGGGCCGAATGTCCCCGGACGGGAAGGGGCTTAACAATACCGAAATGGTGATTCTGCACATTATTTTAAGATTTTATACTTATGGAGCATTTCATCTGACCTTAGATGGATAATCACGAATACCAGTTCAAAAAAGCAATGCGAAGGGGGGGGGTAACATGTCATTGGGAATTTGGTGCCATGCGAGAGAGCCCACATCGTTTTTTCGTCTTTGACCTAATCAAACTTAGAAACGTTTATGGAGGTTATGATTCATAATGAGAAGAGAAAAATGGTTCGTCAGCCTGCTTATCTGCGTTCTGGCGATGTGCTTTATGTCCGTGACTGCCTTCGCGGCGGACACGGCTAAAGTGGCCGAAGTCAATGGTAAGCAGTATGATACCCTTGCGGGTGCCCTCGCTGAGGCCAAGGCGAGCGACACTGTGAAGCTGCTGACGGATGTAACAGAGAGTGTGGAAATTACACAGGACATCACGCTGAATCTTGGCGGACATACACTTACCTCGCCCTCTACTGCAAACAATGCGGTCGTTATTGTTAACAGTGCTGTTATCATTGAAGATGGTAATCTGACCGGTGGGCTTCGTTGTGTCGTGGAAATAAAAAGTGGCACACAACAACAACTCACACTGAAGGGCGTCACCGTTACCTCGGCGAATGGTGCGGGCGGTATCTGGGATTTTGGTACCAAAAGTTCCGTCACGCTGACAGATTGTGATGTGTCCGGCGATTGGTTTGCGATCACTCACAATGGCAGCACAGCCGGCTTCACGCTGACCGCAACCAATAGCACGATCACCGCCATAGAAGGAAGCGTGCCGGGCGCGGCAGCCATCTATGTTTCCGGCAACTCCACAAATACTGCCGAGGATATGCACGGTATGAACACGATCAGCCTGACCGGCTGCACCGTGACCGGCCCCACCGGCATCGAGGGCAAGTACACGAACATGAGCCTCATCGACTGCGATATCACGGCGACCGTTGATATTGACTATTCGCAAAATAGCAACGGCTCTACCGGTCTGGGCTTTGCCGTGGTGTCCACGGACAATTCCATAAATGGTACCACACCGAGCCCTCAATCGAGTATCACCATCAACGGCGGTTCTTACACCGGCGCGATCGGTCTGAGCCAGTTCGAGGATTATAAGGACAATGAGAACTTCAAGGAAGCGACTTACATCGTCACCAGCGGTACCTTCTCCGGTGACGTGTCCGACTATCTGGCAGAGGATGCCGATAACGTGGAGTATAACACCGTTCTGAAGGCTCCCACCTGCACGGTCAACGGAATCGGCAAGCGGATCACGATTGTAGACGGCGAGACTACCACCAGCTACTATGTGCTCCCCGCTGCTCATAAAGCCGATGAGGCTGTCAAAGAGAATGAAAAGGAAGCCTCCTGCACCGAATCCGGTTCCTATGACTCTGTGGTATACTGCTCTGTCTGCAATGAGGAGCTGAGCAGTGAGACCGTGAACATTCCCGCAAAGGGCCACACCGAACCCGAAGAAGGCGTTACCGTTACAGCGGCCACCTGCGCCAAGGACGGCAGCAAAAGCTATACCTGTGTCGTCTGCAAAGAGAACGTCACAGAGGTAATCCCGGCAACCGGCAATCATAGTTGGGAAGACATCAAGTACATCGAGCCAACCTGCACCGAGAACGGCAAGGCCGACGGTCAGGTCTGCTCCGTATGCGGAACTGTAAATCCCGACAATATGCCGATAGATCTGGGTGAAGTAGCCCCTGCGACGGGCCATAAGTGGATTCTGAACGAGGAGGCCGAGGACTATCAGGCGGCCACCTGCGTCACCGACGGCGTAGGCACCTACACCTGCTCTGTTTGCCACGAGACCAAGACCGAGACTATTCCCGCCACCGGCAAGCATACCGAAGAGGTTGTGGCCGCAAAAGCCGCCGACTGCGGCAACGCCGGTTGCACCGACGGTGTGAAGTGCTCCGTCTGCGGCGAAATCCTGTTCGGCTGTGAGGAGATTCCCGCTACCGGCGAGCACACCGAGGAAGTCGTACCCGGCAAAGCGCCGACCTGCAAGGATACCGGCTTGACCGAGGGCAAGAAGTGCTCCGTGTGCGGTGAAGTGCTTGTCGCACAGGAAGTGATTCCTGTTGCTCCGGATGCCCACACTTATGAAGTCACGGTACTGAAAGCGGCGACCTGTACCAGTACCGGCGTTGGCAAGTTTGTCTGCACGGCGTGCAGCACCTACAAGTATGCGACCATTCCTGTGACGCACAATTGGGATGATGGCAAAGTAACCACCGCCGCTACCTGCACTGAGGACGGCGTAAAGACCTATACCTGCACCTCCTGCAGCGAGACAAAGACCGAGATTATTCCCGCTGCCGGCCACGCTTGGAATGAAGGTGAAATGACCGCCGAGCCCACTTGCGGCAAGGACGGCGAGAAGACCTACACCTGCTCTGTTTGCAGCGAGACCAAGACCGAAGCAATCCCCGCCACCGGCGAGCATGCCTATGAGGAGGGCGCCATTGACGCCACCTGCACTGAGCCCATTATGGTCGGTGAAATCTGCAAAGTCTGCGGCCAGATCAAAGGCGAACTGATTCCGGTTGGAGAACCTGCCGGTCATAAGTATGCGGAGGAAGTCACCAAAGAAGCAACCTGCGTCGAGGACGGCGAGAAGACCTATACCTGCTCCGTCTGCGACGACAGTTACACTGAGATTATACCCGCCACTGGCAAACATACCGAAAAATATGTTGCTGCCGAGGATTCTACCTGTGTGGATGTCGGCTATACCGAGGGGTTGAGGTGCTCTGTCTGCAACGAAATCCTGTTCGGCTGTGAGGAGATTCCCGCTACCGGCGAGCACACCGAGGAAGTCGTACCCGGCAAAGCGCCGACCTGCAAGGATATCGGCTATACCGAGGGCAAGAAGTGCTCCGTGTGCGGTGAAGTGCTTGTCGCACAGGAGGAGATTCCTGTTGATCCGGATGCCCACACCTATGAATTGTCCGCCACTCTGAAAGCGGCCACCTGCACTACCACCGGCATCGGCAAATATGTCTGCACGGAGTGCGGCGCTTACAAATATACGACCATTCCTGCGGCGCATAGCTGGAATGAGGGCAGCGTAACCATCGAGGCTACCTGCGGCGAAGACGGCGAGAAGACCTATACCTGCACCGTCGAAGGCTGCGGTGCAACCAAGACGGAAGTGATTCCCGCTACCGGCGAACATAACTATCAAGAAAAGGTTGTTGAAGCAACCTGCACCGCGAACACCAAGGTTGGCTTCGTGTGCTCTGTCTGCGGCGCGGTGGATCCTGACCGTGAGACCGTCGAGATCCCTGACACTATGATTCCTCACGACTATGAGGAAGTGGTCGTTGCAGCCACCTGCACCGAGGACGGCTCGATCACCAAGACCTGCAAGCTCTGCGGCGATGAAGTGGTCGAGGTTCTCCCCGCAATCGGACATAAGGCTGGCGAGCCTGAGTATATCGATGCAACCTGCACCGAGAACGGCAAGGAAGTCGTCAAGTGCTCTGTGTGCGGTGAAATTCTCGAAGAGAATGATCTGGGCGAACTGGATCCCGCAACCGGGCATACCGAGGAGATCATCCCTGCTGTTCCCGCCACCTGCGGCGCCACCGGCATGACTGAGGGCGTGAAATGCTCCGTCTGCGGTGAAATTCTGGTTGCTCAGGAGGAAATCGCAATTGACGAGAATGCCCACAAGTATGAAGTCATCGCTCTGAAGGAAGCTACCTGCTCTGCTACCGGCATTGGCAAGTATACCTGCTCCATCTGCGGCGACTACTACTACGGCATTATTGAAAAGACCGAGCATAGCTTTAACGATGAAGATTCTGAGGTCATAAAGGAACCCACCTGCATCGAGACGGGTATCCTGATTGTCAAATGCTCCGTGTGTAATGCAACAGAAGAGCGTCCGATTGAGGCACTGGGCCACGATTGGAGCGAAGAAATGACCAGCGAAGACAGCACATATGTCTACAAGGAGTGCACTCGCTGCCACGAAACCGAGATCATTGCATGGCTCAGCTGTGAGCATGAGACCACGGAACTTCAGAACGCAAAGGAAGCCACTTGCACGGAAGCAGGCTACACCGGAGATGAGATTTGCACGAAGTGCGGCGAGACTGTGAAGACCGGAGAAGAAATCCCTGCTCTGGGCCACACCTCTGCTGAGGCTGTTCGAGAGAACGAAGTAGCGGCCACCTGCACCGAAGCTGGCTCCTACGACGAAGTCGTTTACTGCTCCGTCTGCGGCGAGGAAATCAGCCGCGAGACGAAGAACGTAGAGGCTGCAGGCCACACCGAGGAAATCGTTGAGGGCAAAGCAGCTACCTGCACTGAGGCCGGACTGACTGAGGGCAAAAAGTGCTCCGTGTGCGGCGAAACGCTTGTTGCACAGGAAGAAATCCCTGCTCTGGGCCACACGGAAGTGACCGATGAGGCTGTTGAAGCTTCCTGCGGCAGCTCTGGCAAGACTGAAGGTTCCCATTGTTCCGAATGCGGCGAGATTATCGTTGCACAGGAAATCGTTCCGGCAACCGGGCGGCACGCTTATGAGAGCGTTATCAATGGAGACGGCTCTATAACCTATACCTGCCCGGATTGCGGCGATACCTTTACCGAGGCTGCTGCATAACGAATCACATCAAAGCTATGACTGTGTTGTAGCGGTCGGAGAAATATGGACACCAGCGGATCAAAAGATCCGCTGGTGTTCCGACAAAAGGAAATAAATTATGCTGAAATTGAAACGCATTACATCCGTCATTTGCAGTGCGCTTCTGGTACTTGCCATTGTGGGGTGCAGTTCGGACAATTTCGAACCAATTCCGCTGACAGACGATGAGACCGAAATTCTGGCTGCTATGGGGGATGATGTCAATGTCATTACAGACGATGACTATTCACATACCGTAATCGAACTTCAGGCCCATCCCGGAAATTATTCCGGTCAGGTATACCAGTTAGAGGGCGTCTACACGACTGAAAGCATCAACGGTGTGGATACATCCTTCGTTTATCGGACGCTGGTACACGATGGAGAAAAGACCATCTGCGGACTTCCCTTAAAGTATCTGGAAAAAGAGATTCCGGACGGCGCTTGGATTCGCGTCACGGCAATCATCGGTACGGAAGATTATGATGGCGAAACCTGCACCGTAATGGAAGTCGTTGCGGTGGAAGCGCTGGCGGAAGCAGGCCAGTCTCAGTTGGAATGGGATGGCGTTGGCCATCAGCACTGATAACAGGAGGTGTTTATACATTGAGAAAAAAGGTATTCAGTTTGTTGAGCGTCATGCTGGTTGTGGTAATGCTCACGTCTATCCACGTTTTTGCAGAGGGCGCTTCGTGTAGCCACCAATGGGAAGATACCGGTGCAAGTACGGCTACCTGCACACAAGCAGGCTACCAGCCGCAAACCTGTACTCTCTGCGGTTCTACAAGGAATAAGCCTGTTTCTGCTACTGGACACAGTTGGGTGGACAACGGAGAATGCACGGCCACCTGCGGTAAAGACGGTGTACAGCCGCAGATCTGCTCGGTATGCAGTTCTACAAGGAATAAGCCTGTTTCCGCTACCGGACAGCATATCTGGGTGGACAACGGAGAATGCACGGCCACCTGCGGTAAAGACGGCGTACAGCCGCAGATCTGCTCGGTTTGTGCTTCTACAAGGAATAAACCTGTTGCCGCTACCGGACACACCGAGGAAATCGTTAAGGGCAAAACAGCTACTTGCACTGAGGCCGGACTGACCGAGGGCAAGAAGTGCTCCGTGTGCGGCGAAACGCTTGTTGCGCAGGAAGAAATCCCCGCTCTGGGCCACACCTCTGCTGAGGCTGTTCGCGAGAACGAAGTAGCAGCCACCTGCACCGAGGCTGGCTCCTACGACGAAGTCGTTTACTGCTCCGTCTGCGGCGAGGAAATCAGCCGCGAGACGAAGAACGTAGAGGCTGCGGGCCATAGCTTTGGCGAGTGGCAAGAAATAAAAGCAGCTACGGAAACTGAAGTCGGCGAAAAAGAGCGTATCTGTTCTGTATGCGGCTACAAGGAAACCGCAGAGATCCCCGTACTTGGGCATACTCACGTCTACGGTACGGACTGGCAATCCGATGCAGAGAATCATTGGTATGAATGCGCCTGCGGCGAAAAGTCGGATGCTGCCGCTCACACAATGAAATGGGTGGTGGATGAAGAAGCAACTGAAACAGAAAAAGGTTCCAAGCATGAAGAATGCACCGTATGCGGCTATAAAGCTGAGGCGGTGGAGATTCCCGCAACGGGACAAACGTCGGACGAATCGGGAACGGATGTATCGACAGAATCTGAGGCTTCAAGCGATGAAAAGTCAGATGCACCTCAGACTGGAGACAACAGCCAGATTATTCTTTGGATCGCATTGTTTGTTCTTTCGGGAGCCAGCATTACCGGAACCGTTGTCCTTAACAGACGCAAAGGGAAACATTGCAGATAACATCAATTCTTGACAGACTGCCCGCAGGTCAAATGCGGGCAGTTTTACTTATTTGCACAGCATTGGCGATCGGTGCAAGTCCGTAAAATGTTCTGATGGTGTATAATATGTTTGTGATGTTTTCATAAAAAAGAGCAAGCTCTTATTCTTGTTTTTTGAGCTTGCTCCTCTTTTTATCGGGAATTTTTTTACAGCTCCCAAAAACTTACCACATTATTTTAACATTTTCTTCTACTGTATTTCCGTATTCATCAACAACCATGTATGGTGAATCCCAATCGCATGCATACTCCTCTTCCATTATTTCAGGATCATAATCCCCCTTGATCTTCCAGTAGACGTTGTACGAATTTCCTTCACCATCTTCGGCATGAGCCGTATACCAATTATCCCAAATACCATGCACCGAATTTCCGTATCTCAAAAAAGCTCCTTCGTATCCTTCAATATAGGCTTCCTGAGTTAATTTAATTTTTGTCATTTTCATTACCTCCTTAAATCTTATGTAATTTCCTGATTTCGTAAGTATCATA
>ERZ1673742.906-NODE-906-length-31668-cov-48.325025_pt1 | contig 31668 bp, 13 predicted proteins | sample MGYA00580208_ERZ1673742 | MGnify/ENA primary metagenome ERZ1673742 (study PRJEB41218, sample SAMN15661774) | gut metagenome | host: Homo sapiens | place: Canada: London | collected 2015-08-20/2019-03-30 | study: EMG produced TPA metagenomics assembly of...
AGCGGAAGCAGGTAGTTCATGTAGGAGAACATGCCCTTCTTCATCTCGCCGCCGTACCAGGTGTTGATGATCACCTGCATCTTCTCGGTGAGGTTGAAGACAACGGCCGTCTCCGAGTTCAGACCCAGCTCCTTGTAGTTCTTCACCTTGGCCTTCGAAGCGTTGAGCACCACGAAGTCGGGCTCGCCGTAATTCTCCAACTCCTCGTCCGTCGGACGGATGAACATGTTCTTCACGAAGTGAGCCTGCCAGGCCACCTCCATGATGAAGCGGATCTTCAGGCGCGAGTTCTCGTTGGCGCCGCAGAACGTGTCCACAACGAAGAGTTTCTTGCCCGAAAGCTCCTCGACGGCGATTTTCTTCAGCTCCTTCCAGGCCTTCTTCGTAACCGGCTTGTTGTCGTTCTTATATTCGTCGGAAGTCCACCAGATCGTGTCCTTGGTGGTCTCGTCCATCACGAAAAACTTGTCCTTGGGCGAACGGCCGGTGTAAACGCCGGTCATCACGTTCACGGCGCCGGTCTCGGTCAGCTGACCCTTCTCATAGCCGCGCAGGCCTTTTTTCGTCTCCTCACGGAACAGTTCGTCGTAGGAGGGATTGTACACGATCTCGGTCACGCCCGTGATCCCGTACTTTTTCAGATCCATTTTGTCCATAATTGCAATTTATTTGATTAAAATCCTCTTTTCAACCTGACGTTTCAGTCCGCAGGTCCGGACTTCAACGGCACAAAGGTAGAAAAACTTTCATAATTGTGAAAAAAATAACAGCCGAAATTACAAAAAATATTTATTATTTTTTCCGATAGTGCTATACGCCTCATTGATAGCGTCGTACAACGCCGCCGAAAAGCCCTTCGCAAACCCTTGCGAGGATCGCCCGGCAAAAATTTTGCCGCAATTTATCCGCGCCGGACGGGACGCTCCGGTTTTCTTCCGCCGGTTTTTATCACCTTTGGGGGAGCGCGGATTTTCCGCCCGGAAACAGCCCTCTCCCGGAACACGTTTCCCGCCGACCCGCAACCGCCGGCCCTCCATGAAAACACGGCCGGAAACGACTCCGACGCTCTGCCCGCTGCCGCCCCGTGCGTTCCGGGCGACAGACGGGGAGCATCGCGCTGAAAATGAAAAATCGCCGCCCCGACTTCCCGGCCTCCCGCGGGCGGAGGCGGAGCCGCAGCCGGAAAAATTTTCCGAACCGGATACGATTCCGTTTTGCAGTCATCCGTCTTTTTCGTATCTTTGGATAACATGGCCGGACTTTATTTCCACATACCCTTCTGCAAGCGCGTCTGCGCCTACTGCGACTTCTACAAAAGCGTCGACCTGCGCCGCATGGACCCTCTTCTGGAGTCCATGCACCGCGAACTGGACGCCCGGCGGGAATATCTGGGCGGCGAGCCGGTGCGCACCCGCTACTTCGGCGGCGGCACCCCCTCGCTGTGCGCCCCGGAGGCCGTCGCGGGGCTGCTGGACCATGCCGCGACGCTGTTCGATTGCACTGCGGCGGAGGAGACCACGCTCGAAGCCAATCCCGACGACCTCACCCCCGCCTACCTCGCCGTGCTGCGCCGCGCGGGCGTCAACCGCCTGTCGGTCGGCATCCAGTCGTTCGACGACGCGTGTCTCAAGCTGATGAACCGCCGCCACAACGCTGCGCAAGCCGTCGAGGCCGTGCGGAGCGCACAGCGCGAAGGTTATGAAAACATCACCGTCGACCTGATTTTCGGCGTCCCGGGTTTCGGGAACGACACGCTGCGCCGCTCGCTCGACAGCGCCCTCGCGCTGGGCGTGCAGCACATTTCGGCATACCATTTGACCGTCGAACCCGGTACGGCCTTCGGACGGCGGGCCGCCCGCGGACAGTTCGCCCCGGTGGACGAAGCCACCAGCGAAACGGAATACGCCCTCGTGCACGAAACGCTGACCGGAGCGGGGTTCGAGCACTACGAGGTTTCGAATTTCGCCCTGCCCGGCTTCCGCGCCCGCCACAACGCGGCCTACTGGCACGGCGTGAAGTACCTCGGCATCGGCCCCGCAGCCCATTCGTTCGACGGCCGGGAACGCCATTGGAACGTCGCCTCGGTGACGGAGTACATCGGCGGCACGCCCGCCGAAGCGGAAACCCTCACCGACCGCGACCGCTTCAACGAATACGTGATGACCCGGCTGCGCACGGCCGAAGGCATCGACCTGCGGGAGGCGGAAAGGCTGTTCGGCAAGGAGCGCGCGGCACGGGTCCTGCGCGATGCGGAACCGTGGCTGAAGAGCCGCACGCTCGTTCTCGCAGCGGGACGGATGGCCGTCCCGCCGGCTCGGATGCTGGTCTCCGACGCGGTGATCGAAACGTTTTTCGAAACGGAACCGGACACCGCAACCAAGTGAAACTGAAATGTTAAGTTATTATTAAATATTTTTAGAAACCCCCGACTCCGATTGTTTAATATAAATATAAGTGTTACCTTTGCGGCCGAATTCTTCTTCGGTTCGTCACGAAAATTACAAATTAGCATAAGTATATGAGCAATGCCAAACACTCCCCCGATTTGCTGTTCGAAGTAAGTTGGGAAGTATGCAACAAGGTCGGCGGCATCCACACCGTCATTTCGACCAAAGCGCAGACCGTCACCCGCAAATTCGCAGACCGCTACGTCCTGCTGGGTCCCGACCTCTCGCACGAGGGCGTCAACCCGGAGTTCGAGGAGGACCCCAATCTGCTGAAGGCCTGGCGCCAGAGCCTCTACAACGAAGGCATCCGCGTCCGCGTCGGCCGCTGGAAAATCAAGGGCGAGCCGACGGTGGTGCTGGTCGATTTCTCGTCGCTGATCCCCCGCAAGGACGAAATACTCAAAAGCCTCTGGGAATCGTACCACGTGGACTCGATCTCGGGCCAGTGGGACTACATCGAGCCGGTGCTGTTCGGATGGGCCGCAGGCGTCGTGATCGCCTCCTACGTCGAGACCTTCGGCACGCCGACCGAGAAGGCTGTCGCGCATTTCCACGAGTGGATGACCGCCGCGGGCGGGCTGTACCTGCGCAAACACGCCCCCTACATCGCCACGGTGTTCACCACCCACGCCACGGTCATGGGCCGCTGCATCGCCGGCAACCGCCTGCCGCTCTACAACGACCTCCCGAAATTCAACGCCGACGAGCTGGCGCGCCAGTTCAACGTCACGGCCAAACACTCGATCGAGAAGATGGCCGCCGCCTACCACGACGCATTCCTGACGGTGAGCGACATCACGGCCAACGAATGCAAATACCTGCTGGGGCGCGAACCGGACGGCGTGACGCCCAACGGCTTCGAGAACGACTTCGTATGGGCCGGCGAGGAGTACTACGCCAAACGCGACGAAGCCCGCCGGGCGATGATCTCGGTGGCCGAGGCCTGCCTGGGCGAAAAATTCACGGGCGACCCGCTGATCGTCGGAACCAGCGGCCGCTACGAATTCCGCAACAAGGGCATCGACGTCTTCATCGAGTCGCTCAAGCAGCTCGCCGCCTCGGACCGTCTCCGGCGCGAGGTGCTGGCCTACATCACCGTGCCGGCCGGCAACCGCGGCCCGCGCCTCGATTTGCAGGCTCATCTGGCCGACCCGTCGAAGCCCATCGACGCAGGCCAGTACAGACATTCGACCCACTACCTTGAAAACGCGACGTGGGACCCCATCGTGAACGCACTGAAGAACAGCAACCTCACCGATCCCGGATCGAAGGTGAAGGTGATCTTCGTCCCCACGTACCTCAACAAGGCCGACGGCATCTTCCACAAGGATTACTACGAACTGCTCGTGGGCATGGACATCACGGTTTTCCCCTCCTACTACGAGCCGTGGGGCTACACCCCGCTGGAGTCGGTGGCCTTCTCCATCCCGACGGTCACCACGACGCTGGCCGGGTTCGGCATCTGGGTCGACAAGCAGCGCGAGCACGCCGGCGTGGAGGTCATCCGCCGCGACGACTACAACGACAAGGAGGTCGAGGCGAAGATCGCCGATACGCTGCTGCGTTTCAGCCTGCTGGACGAAAAACACGTCAACGAACAGCACACCTCGGCCTATGAAATCTCGCTGACGGCGCTCTGGGAGCACCTCTTCGCGGCCTACGAACAGGCCTACTCCGAGGCGGTCGAGAGTTCGATCGTCCGCACCAACCGCGCCGTGCTCGACGGCGGCACGAAAACCGAGCAGATCAACTTCGTGCGCCAGCAGCTTTTCGTCGAGAAACCCGTCTGGAACCGCATGATGGTCGACAAGACGCTGCCCAAGCGGCTGCACGCCCTCGAAGAGCTTTCGCGCAACCTCTGGTGGTGCTGGAACCCCGGCGCCCGCGACCTGTTCGAAGGCATCGACCCCGCACTGTGGGCCGAATCGGACCGCAACCCGATCGCCTTCCTCGACAAGATGAGCGTCGAGCGGATGAAGGAACTGGAGAAAGACACGAACTTCCTGGCGCAGCTCGACGCCGTGCACACGCAGTTCCGCGACTACATGAACGAGAAGCCCGATCCGAAGGCGACGACGGTTTCGTACTTCTCGATGGAATACGGCCTGCACTCGTCGCTGAAGATCTACTCGGGCGGCCTGGGCATCCTGGCCGGCGACTACCTGAAGGAGGCTTCGGACAAGAACGTTCCGATGGCCGCCGTGGGCCTTCTCTACCGCTACGGCTACTTCACCCAACGCCTTTCGGCGCAGGGTGCGCAGGAGGCCACCTATGAGGCGCAGAATTTCTACAAACTGCCGATCTCGCCCGTGCGCGACGAGGCCGGAGGCTGGGTGACGGTCACCATCGCCTTCCCGGGCCGCACGCTCTCGGCGCGCGTCTGGAAGTGCCAGGTGGGCCGCACGGACCTCTACCTGCTCGACGCCGACATCGAGGACAACCTCGAAGAGGACCGCCAGATCACCCACTACCTCTACGGAGGCGATTGGGAGAACCGTCTCAAGCAGGAGATCCTACTGGGCATCGGCGGCATCCGCGCGCTGCGTCAGCTGGGCATCAAGCACGACGTGTTCCACTGCAACGAGGGCCACGCCGCATTCATCGGCGTCGAGCGCATCCGCGATCTGGTGAACCACCGCAAGCTCTCGTTCTCCGAGGCGCTGGAGGTGGTGCGCTCGTCGTCGCTCTTCACGACGCACACCCCCGTGCCCGCAGGCCACGACGCATTCCCCGAGTCGATGATCCGCCAGTACATGTCGCACTATCCCGACGTGCTGGGCATCACCTGGGAGCAGTATATCAACCTGGGCAAGACCAATCCCAACGACCCCAACGAGAAGTTCTCGATGTCGGTGCTGGCCTGCAACCTCTCGCAGGAGGTCAACGGCGTTTCGTGGCTCCACGGCGAGGTCTCGAAGGAGATCCTGGGCAACATGTGGCCGGGCTACTTCAAGAACGAGCTGCACATCGGCTACGTCACCAACGGCGTGCACTTCCCGACGTGGATCGCCTCGTCGCTGCGCCGCCTCTACGCCCGTTACTTCGGCGACGGATTCGAAGGCCACGTCTACGACATCCCGGCCTGGCAGAAGGTCCACGACATCCCCGACGCGGAGCTGTGGGAGGAGCGCATGAAGCTCAAGAACAAGCTCATCAAGCATATCCGCCGGCGTTACAGCGACCCCCGGCAGGTGCGCCTCGACTCGCCGCGCCAGATGCTTCAGGTCATCGAGGGCATCAAGCCCGACGTGCTGACCATCGGTTTCGCACGCCGCTTCGCCACCTACAAGCGCGCCTACCTGCTGTTCACGAACCTCGACCGTCTGGCGGCGATCGTCAACAACAAGGAGCGTCCCGTGCAGTTCATCTTCGCGGGCAAGGCGCACCCCAACGACAAGCCGGGACAGGACCTGATCCGGCGCATCGTCGAGGTGGCCGCCATGCCGCAGTTCGTGGGCAAGATCCTCTTCCTGCAAAACTACGACATGGAACTCGCCCGCCGCATGGTGCAGGGTGTCGACGTATGGCTGAACACGCCCACGCGGCCGCTCGAAGCCTCGGGCACCTCGGGCGAGAAGTGCGTGATGAACGGCGTGCTGCAATTCTCCGTGCTCGACGGCTGGTGGGTCGAGGGCTACAAGGAGGGCGCCGGATGGATGCTTCCGATGGAGCGCACCTTCGCCGACCAGCACTACCAGGACGAACTCGACGCCGAGATGATCTACAACACCATCGAGGAGCAGATCGCCCCGAAATACTACGCCCGCGACACGGACGGCATCCCGCACGAGTGGGTTTCGTCGGTGAAGAGGTGCGTGGCGGACATCGCCTCGAACTTCACGACCAACCGCATGCTGACCGACTACGAGAACCGGTTCTACGACAAGCTCGCCGCGCGCAAACGCGAGATGAGCGCCGAGGCCTACCGCATGGCCCGCGAGATCGCGGCCTGGAAGCGCAAGGTCTCCGCCGCATGGGACCAGGTGCGCATCGTCGACGTGCAGCGCGTGAAGATCGACAAGGAGGCCGTCTGCGTCGGCGAGAAGTACCAGTTCGCCGTGACGCTCGACATCGCCAACCTCCGGCCCGAGGACATCGGCGTGGAGATGGTCGTCGCGCGGCAGATCGTCGGCGGACAGTCCGTCAACGTCACCCGCACGATCCAGCTGAAACGCACGAAGGCCGACGGAAGCCGGGTCACCTACTCGCTCGACTACACGCCCGACGAAGCCGGCACTTTCGACGTGGCGCTGCGCATCTACCCCTCGAACCCGCTCCTGCCCCACCGCATGGACTTCGCGCTGGTGAAGTGGGCCTAATGCCAATAAAAGGTATTAAATTTGAATAATTAACAATAACAAGTGTAACTGTTCGAAAATTTCAATATCTTTAAAGGACGAACCGTATTTTTTAGCGATATGTCAGCACTTACTTTCGACAAAAGCGAATTGGGCAATCTGGAGTACTCGCTCCAGCGCGAAATGCTCGCAACGGACCGTATCGGCGGCTATATGAGCACGACCATCGTCTGCTGCAACACCCGCCGTTACCACGGCCTGATGGTGGCCCCGATCGACGACAGCGACCGGACCTACGTCCTGTTGTCGGCGCTCGACGAAACGATCATCCAGCACGACCAGACGTTCAACCTGGCGCTGCACCGTTTCCAGGGGACCTACGAGCCGCGCGGCCACAAGTACATCACCGATTTCGAGTACACTCCGACCCCCACGATCACCTATCGCGTAGGCGGCGTGATCCTTAAGAAGGAGATGCTCTGGATTCACAAGCGCACGCAACTGATGATCCGCTACACGCTCGTCGACGCCCATTCGGAAACGCGCCTCCGGCTGCGCCCGTTCCTCGCCTTCCGCGACAAGCATGCGCTGACGCATGCCAACATGGAGGCCGACGGGCACTCCTATCCGGCCGTCAACGGCGTGAAATGCCGCCTCTACGGTTCGTTTCCGTGGCTGTATCTCCAGACCAGCAAACCCGGCGCGGAGTTCGTGCCCGCGCCCGACTGGTACTACAATTTCGAATACCGGCAGGACATCGCCCGCGGCTACGACGGCTACGAGGACCTGATGACCACGGGCTATTTCGAAACCGAACTGAAGAAGGGCGAGAGCATCATCTTCTCGGCGTCGCTCGACGAAATGGGCTCGACGAAAACCATCGAGGAGGTCTTCGGCGGCTCCATCGCGCGCCGCACGCACAAGATCGACTTCATCAGCTGCCTCGAACACTCGGCGCGACAGTTCGTGATCCGCCGCCCGGGCAACCGGACGGAGGTGGTCTCGGGCTATCCGTGGCACGGGGTTTCGGGCCGCCAGACCTTCGTCTCGCTGCCGGGCATCACCCTGTGGCAGAACCACAAGGAGGACTGCATCGACGCCCTCGACACGCAGGTGCGCGGCATGCAGGACGGCATGTTCGCCGGGAACGCTTCGGCGGCGGCCGCCGCGGACGCCCCGCTGTGGTTCTTCTGGACCCTTCAGCGGCTCGAAGCGCAGATCGGCGCGAAAAAGATCTGGAAACACTACGGCGAGGCCATGAAGCAGGTGCTCGAGTCGTACAAACGGGGCGTCGCGGGCCGTGTCGCGCTCAACGACAACGGGCTGGTGTGGGCCTCGTCCGACGAGGTTCCCCTCACGTGGATGAACTCCGTGATCGACGGCCGTTCCGTCACCCCGCGCAACGGCTATCAGGTGGAGGTCAACGCCCTGTGGTACAACGCTGTCTGCTACGCTCTCCGGCTGGCCGGCGAGGCGGGCGACACGAAGTTCGTGAAGGCGTGGGAGAAACTGCCCGAACGCACCGCGGCGTCGTTCAACGAACTCTTCCGCCTGCCCAAAGGCTACCTAGCCGACTGCGTGGGCTGCGACGGCGCCAACACGGACATCCGCCCGAACATGATCGTCGCCTGCGGGCTGCCCTACAAGATGCTCGACGAGCAGACCCAGCTGGAGGTGATCCGCACAGTGCGGCAGCACCTCCTCACGCCGAAGGGCCTGCGCTCGCTCTCGCCCCGCAACCCGCTTTACAAGGGTTCGCAGGAGGGTACGCCCGCCGAACGCGACTTCGCGGGCAAGAACGGGTCGGTATGGCCGTGGCTGCTGTCGTTCTACGTCAGCGCCTGCTTCGACATCGACGGCGACGCCTTTCTGCCGCAGGCCGAGGAGATTCTCGCCGGATTCGAGGAGGACATCCAGACCTACGGCATCGGTTCGATCGGCGAACTGTTCGACGCCGATCCTCCGTTCGCGCCGCGCGGAGCCATTTCGCAGGCGTGGAGCGTCGCGGCCGTGCTGGACATCTACGGCATGATCCTCGCACGCAAACCGAAAGAGACGCCCGGAAAGTCGGAAAAACCCACAAAAAAAGCGAATCCGAAGACTGCGAAGGCCGCAAAAAACGTTGGTAAGGAGAAGGTTGCCGCGAAGGCCGCGAAGGCCGTGAAACCCGCGGCAAAGGCCGCCGCGAAGAGGACGGCCGCCAAAAAGACAACGAAGAAGAAAACGACGGAAAAAACGAAATAACGAATACGGCCCGGGCGCACAATGTGAAAGAGAGTTGTGCCGGATGGCGAGGCTCCTTCCGAGGGGAGGGGTTCGAAGCGGAATCTGACTTACGGACACGGCCGGGCGCCGTGAAGGGATGCGGAGAGGAAGCGCACAGGCGGCAAAATGAAACAACAAAAAGATAAGGTATGAGAGTTTTAATGTTCGGATGGGAGTTTCCGCCCCACATTGCAGGCGGGCTGGGAACGGCCTGCTACGGAATGACCCGCGGACTGGCGCGCAACGGCGTAGACGTCACTTTCATCGTCCCGCACGCCTACGGCGACGAGGACCAGCGTTTCACGCACGTCGTGAACGCCAGCGACGTGGAGGCCTTGTACGGTTCGACGGGCAGCGGCGCGGACGACATTCTGGAGAAGATGTCGTTCATCCACATCGACTCGAACATGGTCCCCTATATCTCCCCCGAGGAGTACGAGTCCTACCACGAGCAGTACGTCAAGTCGGGGCGGAAGACCTGGTCGACGACCGATGCCTGGAAACAGCGCTACACCTTCTCGGGCAAGTACGGCGCCAACCTCATGGAGGAGGTGGCGCGCTACGCCGTGGTCGCCGCGCAGGTGGCCAGGGACCTCGAAGGACAGTTCGACGTGATCCACGCCCACGACTGGCTGACCTACTACGCGGGCATCGCCGCCAAACGCGTCTCCGGCAAGCCGCTGGTGGTGCACATGCACGCCACGGAGTACGACCGCTCGGGCGAGAACGTCAACACGCAGGTCTACGCCATCGAGCGGGCCGGCATGCACGCCGCCGACCGCGTGATCGCCGTTTCGAACCTCACGCGCAACATCGTCATCAACCGCTACGGCGTTCCCGCCGAAAAGATCGTCACGGTGCACAACGCCGTGCGCTTCGCCCAGAACAGCGGCAAGGTTCCCGAGCGGGGCGTCACCGACAAGGTCGTGACCTTTCTGGGACGCATCACCTACCAGAAAGGCCCCGACTACTTCGTCGAGGCGGCCGCCAAGGTCCTCAAGCGGGTTCCCGACGTGCGGTTCGTAATGGCCGGCTCGGGCGACATGATGAACCACGTCATCCGCCGCGTGGCGCGGCTCGGCATCGCCGACCGTTTCCACTTCACGGGGTTCCTCCGCGGGGAGGACGTGCACAAGATGTTCCAGCTGTCGGACGTCTACGTGATGCCCTCCGTCTCGGAGCCTTTCGGCATCTCGCCGCTGGAGGCGATGCGCTCGAACGTCCCGGTGATCATCTCCAAGCAGAGCGGCGTGGCCGAAGTGCTGGACTACGCCGTGAAGGTGGACTACTGGGACGTGGACGCCCTGGCCGACGCCATCTACGGACTGATCAAATACCCCGCCCTGTCGGGCATGTTCGCCTCGAAGGGTCTCGAAGAGGTGACCAACCTCAAGTGGAACGACGCCGCGGCGAAGATCAAATCGGTGTACGAAGCCGTGATCGAAGAGAATAAGAAACAATTAAAATAGCAACCCGCATGAAAACCGTCTGTCTTTATTTTCAGGTGCATCAGCCCTGGCGTCTGAAGAAATACCGCTTCTTCAACATGGGCAAGGACCACAACTACCTGGACGACCTCATGAACCGTTCGATCATGCAGAAGGTCGCCCGCCAGTGCTACCTGCCGATGAACGCCCTGCTGCTCAAGCTCATCAGGGAGAACAAGGGCAAGTTCCGCTGTTCGTTCTCGATCACGGGCATCGCCATCGAACAGTTCCGCGCCTTCGCCCCCGAAGTGCTCGACTCGTTCAAGGAGCTTGCCGCGACGGGCTGCGTGGAGTTCCTCGCCGAGACCTACTCCCACTCGCTGGCATCGCTGGCATCGAAGGAGGATTTCACGGAGCAGGTCAAACTGCACACGAACCTTATCAAAAAGGAGTTCGGGGTGAAACCCACCGCTTTCCGCAACACGGAGCTGATCTATTCGGACGAGATCGGCGCGATGATCGCCGGCATGGGCTTCCGCACGATGCTGGCCGAAGGAGCCAAGCACGTGCTGGGGTGGAAATCGCCCAACTACGTCTACGCCAACGCCATCGACCAGAAACTGCGCCTGCTGCTGCGCAACTACAAACTCTCGGACGACATCGCTTTCCGCTTCTCGAACAAGAGCTGGGACCAGTGGCCCCTAACAGCCGACAAGTACGTGCAGTGGCTCGCCTCGGACGAGACGCCGGGCGAGGTCATCAACCTGTTCATGGATTACGAGACCTTCGGCGAGCATCAGAACGCCGACACGGGCATCTTCGAATTCATGCGCGCGCTGCCCAAGGCGATCCTCGCCAGGAAGAACGGCCTGGAGTTCGCCACGGTGACCGAGGCCGCGAAGAAGCACCAGCCCGTCGCCGTGCTCCACTGTCCGCACGTGATGTCGTGGGCCGACGAGGAGCGCGACGTGACGGCCTGGCTGGGCAACGAATTGCAGAACGAGGCTTTCTCGAAGCTCTATGCCCAGAAGGAGAAGGTCGCGGCGCTGAAAAATCCCGATTTCGATTATGTCTGGAGTTTCATGCAGACCTCCGACCATTTCTACTACATGGCCACCAAGTGGCTGTCGGACGGCGACGTGCACTCCTACTTCAACCCCTACGATTCGGCCTACGACGCCTTCATCAACTACATGAACGTCCTCTCGGACTTCATCATCGAGCTGGACAAGGCGGTGGCTGCCAAGGCGGCGAAAAAACGGGCCTGACGCCCCGACGGACAACCAGAAAACGGGTCTCTGCGGAGGCCCGTTTTTTTATTTCGCAAAACGGCGCGCGGCATGTACAACGGATGCTTTATTTGCTTACATTTGGCGCATCGAAAACACACATGCATGAATAGCGTCTTCATCCTGCTGAACAGCCTCAACGACTGGAAACCCTACTGCGAAACCGATTCGCTGATGACCGTCACCGACTACCTCGAACACCGTTACGGGGAGCGGACGCCCAAGCTGGTCATCAACTTGAGCGACGAATACGGCTACAACTCCGAAGGCTACTACTGCTCGCTGCTGGCCCAGGCCCGGGGACACCGGGTGCTGCCGGGCGTCGAGACGCTCAACAAGCTCGAATCGGGCGCCGGAATCCGCATGAACCGCAACCTGCAACAGCTCTGCCAACAGTGGATCGAACGCAACCGCATCACCGACGAAACCTGGCAGCTGAACATCTACTTCGGAACCTGCCGCGAGAAGGGTCTGGAGAAGATCGCGCGGTTCATCTTCGACCACTACCCCTGCCCGATCCTGCGCGTGACGATGAACAACCACGCCCGCAACCAGATCGAGTCGGTGCAGGCCCTTTCGCTGCGCCAGCTCTCGGAGAGCGGGCAGGACGATTTCGCCAATGCGCTCGACTGCTTCAACAAGAAGGTATGGCGCTCGCCGCGCTCGGCCAAGCCCGCACGCTACAACCTCGCCATCCTCTACGACCCGGACGAAAAATTCCCGCCCAGCGACAAGGACGCCCTCAACAAGTTCCTCGAAGTGGCCCGGAAAATGAACATCCACGCGGAGCTGATCACCGAGGAGGAAGCCACGCGGCTGATGGAGTTCGACGCGCTGTTCATCCGCGCCACCACAGCGCTCAACCACTACACTTTCCGCCTCGCGCAGCGTGCCGCGATGAACGACATCGCCGTGATCGACGATCCCGAGTCGATCATCCGCTGCACGAACAAGGTCTACCTCTGCGAGCTTTTCGAAAAGGCCCGCATCCCGGCCCCGGCCTCGCAGCTGCTGTTCCGCAGCAACGAATACTCCTTCGGCGAGATCAGCGAACGCCTCGGCGCGCCTTTCATCCTCAAGATTCCCGACGGATCGTTCTCGGTGGGCATGCACAAGGTGGCCAGCGACGAAGAGCTGCGCGCGGCGCTCGACGAGATGTTCCGCCACTCGTCCGTGCTGCTGGCCCAGGAGTTCATCCCCACGGAGTTCGACTGGCGGATCGGCCTCCTGGACGGCGAACCGTTGTTCGCCTGCAAATACTACATGGCCAAGGGCCACTGGCAGATCTACAACCACGCCCACGACGACACAGGCCGCAACCTGTGCGGCGCATGGGAGACCGTACCCATCTACAAGGCGCCGCAGAAAGTGCTCGACACCGCCGTAAAGGCCGCGGCGCTGATCGGCAAGGGATTGTACGGCGTGGACCTGAAACTCATCAACGGCAGGGCCGTGGTGATCGAGATCAACGACAACCCGTCGATCGACCACGAAGTCGAGGACGCCGTGCTGGGCGACGAACTTTACTACCGCATCCTCAACCACTTCGTCCACTGCCTCAACCGCCTCCACGCGCAATGAACCCCGCAGTCGGAATACGTCCCGCGACGGCCGGGGACCTCGACGCCGTGGAGTGCGTCGAGCGGCGTTCATTCCCGGAAGGGGAGGCCTTCACGCGGCGGCAGCTGCGCTACCTGCTGACGCATGCGCAGGGAGCGTCCTACGCCGCCACCCGCGACGGTGCGGTCGTCGGCTACATTTCATTGCTGATGCGGCGCACGGCGCAAAACCTCCGTATCTACTCCGTGGCGGTGGACCCCGCGGCGCGCGGCTGCGGAGCCGGACAGGCGTTGCTGGACGCCGCTATCGCGCTGGCCCGGCGGCTCGGGCTGCGTGAAGTGACGCTCGAAGTGCGCACCGACAACGACTCTGCCATAAGGCTTTACGCCCGCAAAGGCTTCCGCCCCGGAAAACTGCTGCGCGGCTACTACCCCGACGGCACAGACGCCCGGCGGATGTCGTTCAGGACCTCCTGCGGCCGTCCAGAATAGCCTCCTTGTTCGCCTCGGCCCATTCCACCAGTCCGAAAATATGCGGCAGGAGACTCCCGCCCCGCTCCGTAAGACGGTATTCCACCCGCGGCGGAACCTCGGCGTAGACTTCGCGGCGAATCATTCCGTCGGTTTCGAGCATCCGCAGCGTGACGGTCAGCATGCGGTGCGAAATGTCGCCCAGCGTGCGGTGGATCTCGCTGAAACGCATCACGCCGTTGGCATTCAACGTCAGCAACACCAGCATCGACCACTTGTCCCCCAGGCGGCACAGCACGTCCCGAACCGGGCAGGAACCCGTGGGCGTGAAATTTTTCAATTTTTTCTCCGGCTCCATCCGTTTGGTATCCAGCAATGGTTACACGCATGTAACCATCTCATTTTTAAGTGCGTTATTGTTTTTACGGGCTGTCTGCCCTATCTTTGTACGCAAAGATAACAAACTTACCGAAAATAACCATTGTACCACTAAACGAATTGCAATCATGGCAAAAAAAGCAGCTGTCGTGGCCGTGAATCCCGCGAACGGGATGGGCCTGTTCCAGTATCTGGAAACGTTTTTCGAAAACAAGATTCCCTGCACCGTGTTCGCCGTGGCCGAAAGCCGCGAGATCCGCACCAACTCGGGCATCGGCCTGACGGCCGACGACGTGATCGCCAACCTCAAGGGTCACGAAGAGGAGTACGACGCTCTGGTGTTCGCCTGCGGCGACGCCGTGCCGGTCTTCGCGCAGCATGCCGGCGAGCCTTGGAACAGGGACCTGATGGAGGTGCTGAAAACCTTCGGGGAGACGGGCAAACCGATGATCGGCCACTGCGCCGCAGGGATGATGTTCGGATTCGCAGGCGTCGCCGCCGGACGGCGCGTCGCCGTGCACCCGATGGCCAAGGCCGCCGTGACGGGCCCCGTGGCGACGGACGCCCCGTTCGAAATCGACGGCAATTTCTTCACCGCGCAGGAGGAGCACGCCATCCCGGCGATGATCGGCCGCGTGGTCGAAGCGCTGAAATAGCGGCGTGTCATAGCGAACACCCGCGAACCGCCACCTGAAAAACAAGGTTCGGTTTTTTGATTTTAGAGGAGCGGATTTTGTCCTGACACAGTTCGACCCGGACGGGACATACAAACGTATTTTCCGTTCGGGCCGGACAAGGCAGGGCGGAAGAGGCCCTGTAAAATCGAAAACTATCCTTTCCGCTTGTAACGCGAGGGCGAGGTTCCGGTGTGCTGTTTGAAATACTTGCCGAAGAAGGACTGCGTCGAGAAATTGAGGTGGTAGGCGATCTCCTGAATGCTCATTCCGGAATACTTGAGCAGGGCCTTGGCTTCGAGGATCACCGACTCGTCGATCCACCGCGCGGCGGTCTTGCCGCTCACCTCCTTCACCACGGACGAGAGGTATTTGGGCGTGATATTGAGCTGCTTGGCGTAGAAGCTCACGTTGCGCTCCCTCTTGTTGTACTGTTGCAGCAGCGACATGAACTCGTCGAACAGCACCTCGCAGCGCCCCTGCTTCATCTCGCCGGGCTGCTCGCGCTGGTTGATCTCGGTGATGATGTAGAACGCCGTGGTGAAGAGCGTGCGGATGATCTCGTGGCGGTAACGCTCCTTGTCGCTGCGCAGCATGGTCTTGATGAGCTGGAACAACTGGCGGATTTCGTCCACGTCCTGCGGCGTGACCTCCAGCACGGGGGCCTTGCCGAAGCGCATGTAGACCGGCAGCGAGGTCGAGAGGTCGATCTGGATCTCGTTGACGAACGATTTCGAGAAGGCCAGCAGGTAGGCCGCGGCGTTCGACGAACACTTGATTGTGCGGATGATCGAATCGGGGTTGAAAAAGACGATCGTGTTGGGCTTGATGCTGTAATTCTGCATGTCGATCGACACGGTGGCCTCGCCCGTCATCATAATGATGGCCGTAAAGCCGTCGATCGAGGTCGGATAATCGGCCGTGGTGTTCTTGTCGGCCGTGAGTGCGGAAATCACCAGATCGTCCGAAAGGTAAAAGACGTCGCTCATCTCCTTCTTGATCCGGGAGATGGAGACCTTGCGCAAACTTTCGCGTCCTCCGCTGCGCGCCGTTTTGCCGTTATCCGCCATATCGTCGTAATTTTTCCGACAAAAGTATGAATTTTCGCAGAATCAAACAAGCCGGACCGTAAAAATCAGGAATTGTCCGAGGCCTGTTTGGCGCACATCACGCGCAGGCCGCCCGCCAGACACTCGATGTGCAGCGGGAATTCGGCGCCCTTCTGCCCGTCGACGTCCGTGGGTTCGTTGACCGACGAACGGATGTCGATCCGCCGCGCCCGGAGGTGGCGGACGATCTTCGGGCTGCCGCCCGCCAGATAGCGGCACATGGCCAGCGTCGAACGAAAGAAATTCTTCTTCTCCAGCAGGATGCAGTCGAACAGCCCGTCCTTGATCGACGACCGCCGCGCCAAGTGGAAACCGCCCGCCGTCTCGCCGTTGAAGATCAGCACCATCAGCGACCGCAGGTCGAACCGCTCGCCGTCGGCCTCGATCTCCAGCGGCACGGCGTGCATCGTGCGGAACTCCTTGACCCCCTCGATGATATAGGCCAGCTTGCCGATCTTGTGCTTGCGTTCGTCGGGCGTGCGCTGCGAGGTGGTCGTGAAGATTCCGAACGAAAAGATATTGACGAAATACAGGTCGTTCACCCGGCCTACGTCGACCCGGTCCACAGCCCCCGAAGCGATCTGCCGCGCCGCTTCGAGCGGCTCGCGCGACATGCCGACCGCCCCGGCGAAATCATTGGCCGTACCGGCCGGAATCACGCCGATGGGAATGTCCAGCCCCTTGCGTTTCATGGCGTTGACCGCATAGTTCACCGTGCCGTCGCCGCCGGCGACGACCATCAGGTCGATGGTCTCGTTGCCGTCGAACGGATTGGCCGTAAAGTCGATCCGCTGCGGCGTGACGTCGTAGCCGTAGGCCTGAAAAATCGTACTGATGCACCCGACGTTGCGGGCGATTTTGCCCTTGCCCGATTCGGGATTGTAGAGGAATACCGCTGTTTTCATTTATCTCGCTATTTCAGAATCAACGCTTCCATGGCCGGCGAGACGTACTCCTCGTACTCTCCGCCGTCACCCGCCAGGATGAAGTACGCCTTCACGCCGGGCATCCGTTCCACGGCCGCCAGCGCATCGTCGGCGCCCATCGCCAGAAACATGGTCCCCAGCGCGTCGGCCTCGGCGCAGGTCGGAGCCGCGACGGTCACCGACAGCAGGCGCGACAGGGCGCTGCGCCCCGTGCGGGGGTCGATGGTGTGGGCGACCTTGTTGCCCTCCCCGTCGAGGTAGAAACGGCGGTAGTTGCCCGAGGTGGCCAGCCCGCCGCCGGTCATCTGAATCCGTTTCTGGAGGTATTCACCGTCCGACATGTTGCCGTCGAAAGGCGTTTCGACGCCGATGCGCCACGCCCGGCCCTGCCGGTTGAGTCCCCGGCAGCGGACCTCGCCGCCGATGTCGACGATGTAGTTTTCAGCCCCGTATTTCTCGACCAGTCCGGCCAGCAGATCGACCGTATAGCCTTTCGCCACGGAGTTGAAGTCCAGCTGCACGCGCGGATCGTCCTTCACCAACCGCCCTCCCTCGACACGGACCTTTTCGCGGCCCACGAATTCGAGGATCGAATCGACGTTCGGGTTTTCGACGCGCTCCCGGCCGGCGAAGCCCCACGCCTCGACCAGCGGCTTGACGGTCACGTCGTAACGCCCGTCGCTCAACGCGCCGATGCTGTCGGCCAGATGCAGGTTGAAGGCGATATGACGGTCGACGCTGTCGGTCTCGTTGCGGTTCAGACGGCTCACAAGCGACGTCGAATCGTAAATCGACATCGACGCCTTGGCCTCGCGGTCCAGCTCCATGACGGCCGCATAGAGACGCTGCCGCGAGACGCCCTTCACGTCGGCCACCACATGCAGCGTCGTGCCGAGCATCGTCCCGTCGACGGTGACGAAATCCGGCTCGCTCCCGCAGCCGCACAACACCGCGGCGACAAGCGCGGCGAAAGTTCCGCGCACACCCGTTTTCCCCATAATTTTCACTTGTTTAGCCGCAAAAATACGATTTTCTCGATTAATTTGTTATTTTTAGACGCCAAATTGAAAATAATTGTGAATTATGAATTATGAATTATGAATTATTTCGTACCTTTGCGGAACGCTCTGGCGTTATCCACGGTAAGGGGGATGCGTCGTAGAGTGGAACGTAAAATAAATTTACACAATGGCTTATTTAACAGCTGAGAAAAAGCAGGAGCTTTTCGGCCAGTACGGCAAGTCTAACACCGACACGGGTTCGCCCGAAAGTCAGATCGCGTTGTTTTCCTACCGTATCAGCCACCTTACGGAACACCCCGTTACTTCGGCGACGGATTCGAAGGCCACGTCTACGACATCCCGGCCTGGCAGAAGGTCCACGACATCCCCGACGCGGAGCTGTGGGAGGAGCGCATGAAGCTCAAGAACAAGCTCATCAAGCATATCCGCCGGCGTTACAGCGACCCCCGGCAGGTGCGCCTCGACTCGCCGCGCCAGATGCTTCAGGTCATCGAGGGCATCAAGCCCGACGTGCTGACCATCGGTTTCGCACGCCGCTTCGCCACCTACAAGCGCGCCTACCTGCTGTTCACGAACCTCGACCGTCTGGCGGCGATCGTCAACAACAAGGAGCGTCCCGTGCAGTTCATCTTCGCGGGCAAGGCGCACCCCAACGACAAGCCGGGACAGGACCTGATCCGGCGCATCGTCGAGGTGGCCGCCATGCCGCAGTTCGTGGGCAAGATCCTCTTCCTGCAAAACTACGACATGGAACTCGCCCGCCGCATGGTGCAGGGTGTCGACGTATGGCTGAACACGCCCACGCGGCCGCTCGAAGCCTCGGGCACCTCGGGCGAGAAGTGCGTGATGAACGGCGTGCTGCAATTCTCCGTGCTCGACGGCTGGTGGGTCGAGGGCTACAAGGAGGGCGCCGGATGGATGCTTCCGATGGAGCGCACCTTCGCCGACCAGCACTACCAGGACGAACTCGACGCCGAGATGATCTACAACACCATCGAGGAGCAGATCGCCCCGAAATACTACGCCCGCGACACGGACGGCATCCCGCACGAGTGGGTTTCGTCGGTGAAGAGGTGCGTGGCGGACATCGCCTCGAACTTCACGACCAACCGCATGCTGACCGACTACGAGAACCGGTTCTACGACAAGCTCGCCGCGCGCAAACGCGAGATGAGCGCCGAGGCCTACCGCATGGCCCGCGAGATCGCGGCCTGGAAGCGCAAGGTCTCCGCCGCATGGGACCAGGTGCGCATCGTCGACGTGCAGCGCGTGAAGATCGACAAGGAGGCCGTCTGCGTCGGCGAGAAGTACCAGTTCGCCGTGACGCTCGACATCGCCAACCTCCGGCCCGAGGACATCGGCGTGGAGATGGTCGTCGCGCGGCAGATCGTCGGCGGACAGTCCGTCAACGTCACCCGCACGATCCAGCTGAAACGCACGAAGGCCGACGGAAGCCGGGTCACCTACTCGCTCGACTACACGCCCGACGAAGCCGGCACTTTCGACGTGGCGCTGCGCATCTACCCCTCGAACCCGCTCCTGCCCCACCGCATGGACTTCGCGCTGGTGAAGTGGGCCTAATGCCAATAAAAGGTATTAAATTTGAATAATTAACAATAACAAGTGTAACTGTTCGAAAATTTCAATATCTTTAAAGGACGAACCGTATTTTTTAGCGATATGTCAGCACTTACTTTCGACAAAAGCGAATTGGGCAATCTGGAGTACTCGCTCCAGCGCGAAATGCTCGCAACGGACCGTATCGGCGGCTATATGAGCACGACCATCGTCTGCTGCAACACCCGCCGTTACCACGGCCTGATGGTGGCCCCGATCGACGACAGCGACCGGACCTACGTCCTGTTGTCGGCGCTCGACGAAACGATCATCCAGCACGACCAGACGTTCAACCTGGCGCTGCACCGTTTCCAGGGGACCTACGAGCCGCGCGGCCACAAGTACATCACCGATTTCGAGTACACTCCGACCCCCACGATCACCTATCGCGTAGGCGGCGTGATCCTTAAGAAGGAGATGCTCTGGATTCACAAGCGCACGCAACTGATGATCCGCTACACGCTCGTCGACGCCCATTCGGAAACGCGCCTCCGGCTGCGCCCGTTCCTCGCCTTCCGCGACAAGCATGCGCTGACGCATGCCAACATGGAGGCCGACGGGCACTCCTATCCGGCCGTCAACGGCGTGAAATGCCGCCTCTACGGTTCGTTTCCGTGGCTGTATCTCCAGACCAGCAAACCCGGCGCGGAGTTCGTGCCCGCGCCCGACTGGTACTACAATTTCGAATACCGGCAGGACATCGCCCGCGGCTACGACGGCTACGAGGACCTGATGACCACGGGCTATTTCGAAACCGAACTGAAGAAGGGCGAGAGCATCATCTTCTCGGCGTCGCTCGACGAAATGGGCTCGACGAAAACCATCGAGGAGGTCTTCGGCGGCTCCATCGCGCGCCGCACGCACAAGATCGACTTCATCAGCTGCCTCGAACACTCGGCGCGACAGTTCGTGATCCGCCGCCCGGGCAACCGGACGGAGGTGGTCTCGGGCTATCCGTGGCACGGGGTTTCGGGCCGCCAGACCTTCGTCTCGCTGCCGGGCATCACCCTGTGGCAGAACCACAAGGAGGACTGCATCGACGCCCTCGACACGCAGGTGCGCGGCATGCAGGACGGCATGTTCGCCGGGAACGCTTCGGCGGCGGCCGCCGCGGACGCCCCGCTGTGGTTCTTCTGGACCCTTCAGCGGCTCGAAGCGCAGATCGGCGCGAAAAAGATCTGGAAACACTACGGCGAGGCCATGAAGCAGGTGCTCGAGTCGTACAAACGGGGCGTCGCGGGCCGTGTCGCGCTCAACGACAACGGGCTGGTGTGGGCCTCGTCCGACGAGGTTCCCCTCACGTGGATGAACTCCGTGATCGACGGCCGTTCCGTCACCCCGCGCAACGGCTATCAGGTGGAGGTCAACGCCCTGTGGTACAACGCTGTCTGCTACGCTCTCCGGCTGGCCGGCGAGGCGGGCGACACGAAGTTCGTGAAGGCGTGGGAGAAACTGCCCGAACGCACCGCGGCGTCGTTCAACGAACTCTTCCGCCTGCCCAAAGGCTACCTAGCCGACTGCGTGGGCTGCGACGGCGCCAACACGGACATCCGCCCGAACATGATCGTCGCCTGCGGGCTGCCCTACAAGATGCTCGACGAGCAGACCCAGCTGGAGGTGATCCGCACAGTGCGGCAGCACCTCCTCACGCCGAAGGGCCTGCGCTCGCTCTCGCCCCGCAACCCGCTTTACAAGGGTTCGCAGGAGGGTACGCCCGCCGAACGCGACTTCGCGGGCAAGAACGGGTCGGTATGGCCGTGGCTGCTGTCGTTCTACGTCAGCGCCTGCTTCGACATCGACGGCGACGCCTTTCTGCCGCAGGCCGAGGAGATTCTCGCCGGATTCGAGGAGGACATCCAGACCTACGGCATCGGTTCGATCGGCGAACTGTTCGACGCCGATCCTCCGTTCGCGCCGCGCGGAGCCATTTCGCAGGCGTGGAGCGTCGCGGCCGTGCTGGACATCTACGGCATGATCCTCGCACGCAAACCGAAAGAGACGCCCGGAAAGTCGGAAAAACCCACAAAAAAAGCGAATCCGAAGACTGCGAAGGCCGCAAAAAACGTTGGTAAGGAGAAGGTTGCCGCGAAGGCCGCGAAGGCCGTGAAACCCGCGGCAAAGGCCGCCGCGAAGAGGACGGCCGCCAAAAAGACAACGAAGAAGAAAACGACGGAAAAAACGAAATAACGAATACGGCCCGGGCGCACAATGTGAAAGAGAGTTGTGCCGGATGGCGAGGCTCCTTCCGAGGGGAGGGGTTCGAAGCGGAATCTGACTTACGGACACGGCCGGGCGCCGTGAAGGGATGCGGAGAGGAAGCGCACAGGCGGCAAAATGAAACAACAAAAAGATAAGGTATGAGAGTTTTAATGTTCGGATGGGAGTTTCCGCCCCACATTGCAGGCGGGCTGGGAACGGCCTGCTACGGAATGACCCGCGGACTGGCGCGCAACGGCGTAGACGTCACTTTCATCGTCCCGCACGCCTACGGCGACGAGGACCAGCGTTTCACGCACGTCGTGAACGCCAGCGACGTGGAGGCCTTGTACGGTTCGACGGGCAGCGGCGCGGACGACATTCTGGAGAAGATGTCGTTCATCCACATCGACTCGAACATGGTCCCCTATATCTCCCCCGAGGAGTACGAGTCCTACCACGAGCAGTACGTCAAGTCGGGGCGGAAGACCTGGTCGACGACCGATGCCTGGAAACAGCGCTACACCTTCTCGGGCAAGTACGGCGCCAACCTCATGGAGGAGGTGGCGCGCTACGCCGTGGTCGCCGCGCAGGTGGCCAGGGACCTCGAAGGACAGTTCGACGTGATCCACGCCCACGACTGGCTGACCTACTACGCGGGCATCGCCGCCAAACGCGTCTCCGGCAAGCCGCTGGTGGTGCACATGCACGCCACGGAGTACGACCGCTCGGGCGAGAACGTCAACACGCAGGTCTACGCCATCGAGCGGGCCGGCATGCACGCCGCCGACCGCGTGATCGCCGTTTCGAACCTCACGCGCAACATCGTCATCAACCGCTACGGCGTTCCCGCCGAAAAGATCGTCACGGTGCACAACGCCGTGCGCTTCGCCCAGAACAGCGGCAAGGTTCCCGAGCGGGGCGTCACCGACAAGGTCGTGACCTTTCTGGGACGCATCACCTACCAGAAAGGCCCCGACTACTTCGTCGAGGCGGCCGCCAAGGTCCTCAAGCGGGTTCCCGACGTGCGGTTCGTAATGGCCGGCTCGGGCGACATGATGAACCACGTCATCCGCCGCGTGGCGCGGCTCGGCATCGCCGACCGTTTCCACTTCACGGGGTTCCTCCGCGGGGAGGACGTGCACAAGATGTTCCAGCTGTCGGACGTCTACGTGATGCCCTCCGTCTCGGAGCCTTTCGGCATCTCGCCGCTGGAGGCGATGCGCTCGAACGTCCCGGTGATCATCTCCAAGCAGAGCGGCGTGGCCGAAGTGCTGGACTACGCCGTGAAGGTGGACTACTGGGACGTGGACGCCCTGGCCGACGCCATCTACGGACTGATCAAATACCCCGCCCTGTCGGGCATGTTCGCCTCGAAGGGTCTCGAAGAGGTGACCAACCTCAAGTGGAACGACGCCGCGGCGAAGATCAAATCGGTGTACGAAGCCGTGATCGAAGAGAATAAGAAACAATTAAAATAGCAACCCGCATGAAAACCGTCTGTCTTTATTTTCAGGTGCATCAGCCCTGGCGTCTGAAGAAATACCGCTTCTTCAACATGGGCAAGGACCACAACTACCTGGACGACCTCATGAACCGTTCGATCATGCAGAAGGTCGCCCGCCAGTGCTACCTGCCGATGAACGCCCTGCTGCTCAAGCTCATCAGGGAGAACAAGGGCAAGTTCCGCTGTTCGTTCTCGATCACGGGCATCGCCATCGAACAGTTCCGCGCCTTCGCCCCCGAAGTGCTCGACTCGTTCAAGGAGCTTGCCGCGACGGGCTGCGTGGAGTTCCTCGCCGAGACCTACTCCCACTCGCTGGCATCGCTGGCATCGAAGGAGGATTTCACGGAGCAGGTCAAACTGCACACGAACCTTATCAAAAAGGAGTTCGGGGTGAAACCCACCGCTTTCCGCAACACGGAGCTGATCTATTCGGACGAGATCGGCGCGATGATCGCCGGCATGGGCTTCCGCACGATGCTGGCCGAAGGAGCCAAGCACGTGCTGGGGTGGAAATCGCCCAACTACGTCTACGCCAACGCCATCGACCAGAAACTGCGCCTGCTGCTGCGCAACTACAAACTCTCGGACGACATCGCTTTCCGCTTCTCGAACAAGAGCTGGGACCAGTGGCCCCTAACAGCCGACAAGTACGTGCAGTGGCTCGCCTCGGACGAGACGCCGGGCGAGGTCATCAACCTGTTCATGGATTACGAGACCTTCGGCGAGCATCAGAACGCCGACACGGGCATCTTCGAATTCATGCGCGCGCTGCCCAAGGCGATCCTCGCCAGGAAGAACGGCCTGGAGTTCGCCACGGTGACCGAGGCCGCGAAGAAGCACCAGCCCGTCGCCGTGCTCCACTGTCCGCACGTGATGTCGTGGGCCGACGAGGAGCGCGACGTGACGGCCTGGCTGGGCAACGAATTGCAGAACGAGGCTTTCTCGAAGCTCTATGCCCAGAAGGAGAAGGTCGCGGCGCTGAAAAATCCCGATTTCGATTATGTCTGGAGTTTCATGCAGACCTCCGACCATTTCTACTACATGGCCACCAAGTGGCTGTCGGACGGCGACGTGCACTCCTACTTCAACCCCTACGATTCGGCCTACGACGCCTTCATCAACTACATGAACGTCCTCTCGGACTTCATCATCGAGCTGGACAAGGCGGTGGCTGCCAAGGCGGCGAAAAAACGGGCCTGACGCCCCGACGGACAACCAGAAAACGGGTCTCTGCGGAGGCCCGTTTTTTTATTTCGCAAAACGGCGCGCGGCATGTACAACGGATGCTTTATTTGCTTACATTTGGCGCATCGAAAACACACATGCATGAATAGCGTCTTCATCCTGCTGAACAGCCTCAACGACTGGAAACCCTACTGCGAAACCGATTCGCTGATGACCGTCACCGACTACCTCGAACACCGTTACGGGGAGCGGACGCCCAAGCTGGTCATCAACTTGAGCGACGAATACGGCTACAACTCCGAAGGCTACTACTGCTCGCTGCTGGCCCAGGCCCGGGGACACCGGGTGCTGCCGGGCGTCGAGACGCTCAACAAGCTCGAATCGGGCGCCGGAATCCGCATGAACCGCAACCTGCAACAGCTCTGCCAACAGTGGATCGAACGCAACCGCATCACCGACGAAACCTGGCAGCTGAACATCTACTTCGGAACCTGCCGCGAGAAGGGTCTGGAGAAGATCGCGCGGTTCATCTTCGACCACTACCCCTGCCCGATCCTGCGCGTGACGATGAACAACCACGCCCGCAACCAGATCGAGTCGGTGCAGGCCCTTTCGCTGCGCCAGCTCTCGGAGAGCGGGCAGGACGATTTCGCCAATGCGCTCGACTGCTTCAACAAGAAGGTATGGCGCTCGCCGCGCTCGGCCAAGCCCGCACGCTACAACCTCGCCATCCTCTACGACCCGGACGAAAAATTCCCGCCCAGCGACAAGGACGCCCTCAACAAGTTCCTCGAAGTGGCCCGGAAAATGAACATCCACGCGGAGCTGATCACCGAGGAGGAAGCCACGCGGCTGATGGAGTTCGACGCGCTGTTCATCCGCGCCACCACAGCGCTCAACCACTACACTTTCCGCCTCGCGCAGCGTGCCGCGATGAACGACATCGCCGTGATCGACGATCCCGAGTCGATCATCCGCTGCACGAACAAGGTCTACCTCTGCGAGCTTTTCGAAAAGGCCCGCATCCCGGCCCCGGCCTCGCAGCTGCTGTTCCGCAGCAACGAATACTCCTTCGGCGAGATCAGCGAACGCCTCGGCGCGCCTTTCATCCTCAAGATTCCCGACGGATCGTTCTCGGTGGGCATGCACAAGGTGGCCAGCGACGAAGAGCTGCGCGCGGCGCTCGACGAGATGTTCCGCCACTCGTCCGTGCTGCTGGCCCAGGAGTTCATCCCCACGGAGTTCGACTGGCGGATCGGCCTCCTGGACGGCGAACCGTTGTTCGCCTGCAAATACTACATGGCCAAGGGCCACTGGCAGATCTACAACCACGCCCACGACGACACAGGCCGCAACCTGTGCGGCGCATGGGAGACCGTACCCATCTACAAGGCGCCGCAGAAAGTGCTCGACACCGCCGTAAAGGCCGCGGCGCTGATCGGCAAGGGATTGTACGGCGTGGACCTGAAACTCATCAACGGCAGGGCCGTGGTGATCGAGATCAACGACAACCCGTCGATCGACCACGAAGTCGAGGACGCCGTGCTGGGCGACGAACTTTACTACCGCATCCTCAACCACTTCGTCCACTGCCTCAACCGCCTCCACGCGCAATGAACCCCGCAGTCGGAATACGTCCCGCGACGGCCGGGGACCTCGACGCCGTGGAGTGCGTCGAGCGGCGTTCATTCCCGGAAGGGGAGGCCTTCACGCGGCGGCAGCTGCGCTACCTGCTGACGCATGCGCAGGGAGCGTCCTACGCCGCCACCCGCGACGGTGCGGTCGTCGGCTACATTTCATTGCTGATGCGGCGCACGGCGCAAAACCTCCGTATCTACTCCGTGGCGGTGGACCCCGCGGCGCGCGGCTGCGGAGCCGGACAGGCGTTGCTGGACGCCGCTATCGCGCTGGCCCGGCGGCTCGGGCTGCGTGAAGTGACGCTCGAAGTGCGCACCGACAACGACTCTGCCATAAGGCTTTACGCCCGCAAAGGCTTCCGCCCCGGAAAACTGCTGCGCGGCTACTACCCCGACGGCACAGACGCCCGGCGGATGTCGTTCAGGACCTCCTGCGGCCGTCCAGAATAGCCTCCTTGTTCGCCTCGGCCCATTCCACCAGTCCGAAAATATGCGGCAGGAGACTCCCGCCCCGCTCCGTAAGACGGTATTCCACCCGCGGCGGAACCTCGGCGTAGACTTCGCGGCGAATCATTCCGTCGGTTTCGAGCATCCGCAGCGTGACGGTCAGCATGCGGTGCGAAATGTCGCCCAGCGTGCGGTGGATCTCGCTGAAACGCATCACGCCGTTGGCATTCAACGTCAGCAACACCAGCATCGACCACTTGTCCCCCAGGCGGCACAGCACGTCCCGAACCGGGCAGGAACCCGTGGGCGTGAAATTTTTCAATTTTTTCTCCGGCTCCATCCGTTTGGTATCCAGCAATGGTTACACGCATGTAACCATCTCATTTTTAAGTGCGTTATTGTTTTTACGGGCTGTCTGCCCTATCTTTGTACGCAAAGATAACAAACTTACCGAAAATAACCATTGTACCACTAAACGAATTGCAATCATGGCAAAAAAAGCAGCTGTCGTGGCCGTGAATCCCGCGAACGGGATGGGCCTGTTCCAGTATCTGGAAACGTTTTTCGAAAACAAGATTCCCTGCACCGTGTTCGCCGTGGCCGAAAGCCGCGAGATCCGCACCAACTCGGGCATCGGCCTGACGGCCGACGACGTGATCGCCAACCTCAAGGGTCACGAAGAGGAGTACGACGCTCTGGTGTTCGCCTGCGGCGACGCCGTGCCGGTCTTCGCGCAGCATGCCGGCGAGCCTTGGAACAGGGACCTGATGGAGGTGCTGAAAACCTTCGGGGAGACGGGCAAACCGATGATCGGCCACTGCGCCGCAGGGATGATGTTCGGATTCGCAGGCGTCGCCGCCGGACGGCGCGTCGCCGTGCACCCGATGGCCAAGGCCGCCGTGACGGGCCCCGTGGCGACGGACGCCCCGTTCGAAATCGACGGCAATTTCTTCACCGCGCAGGAGGAGCACGCCATCCCGGCGATGATCGGCCGCGTGGTCGAAGCGCTGAAATAGCGGCGTGTCATAGCGAACACCCGCGAACCGCCACCTGAAAAACAAGGTTCGGTTTTTTGATTTTAGAGGAGCGGATTTTGTCCTGACACAGTTCGACCCGGACGGGACATACAAACGTATTTTCCGTTCGGGCCGGACAAGGCAGGGCGGAAGAGGCCCTGTAAAATCGAAAACTATCCTTTCCGCTTGTAACGCGAGGGCGAGGTTCCGGTGTGCTGTTTGAAATACTTGCCGAAGAAGGACTGCGTCGAGAAATTGAGGTGGTAGGCGATCTCCTGAATGCTCATTCCGGAATACTTGAGCAGGGCCTTGGCTTCGAGGATCACCGACTCGTCGATCCACCGCGCGGCGGTCTTGCCGCTCACCTCCTTCACCACGGACGAGAGGTATTTGGGCGTGATATTGAGCTGCTTGGCGTAGAAGCTCACGTTGCGCTCCCTCTTGTTGTACTGTTGCAGCAGCGACATGAACTCGTCGAACAGCACCTCGCAGCGCCCCTGCTTCATCTCGCCGGGCTGCTCGCGCTGGTTGATCTCGGTGATGATGTAGAACGCCGTGGTGAAGAGCGTGCGGATGATCTCGTGGCGGTAACGCTCCTTGTCGCTGCGCAGCATGGTCTTGATGAGCTGGAACAACTGGCGGATTTCGTCCACGTCCTGCGGCGTGACCTCCAGCACGGGGGCCTTGCCGAAGCGCATGTAGACCGGCAGCGAGGTCGAGAGGTCGATCTGGATCTCGTTGACGAACGATTTCGAGAAGGCCAGCAGGTAGGCCGCGGCGTTCGACGAACACTTGATTGTGCGGATGATCGAATCGGGGTTGAAAAAGACGATCGTGTTGGGCTTGATGCTGTAATTCTGCATGTCGATCGACACGGTGGCCTCGCCCGTCATCATAATGATGGCCGTAAAGCCGTCGATCGAGGTCGGATAATCGGCCGTGGTGTTCTTGTCGGCCGTGAGTGCGGAAATCACCAGATCGTCCGAAAGGTAAAAGACGTCGCTCATCTCCTTCTTGATCCGGGAGATGGAGACCTTGCGCAAACTTTCGCGTCCTCCGCTGCGCGCCGTTTTGCCGTTATCCGCCATATCGTCGTAATTTTTCCGACAAAAGTATGAATTTTCGCAGAATCAAACAAGCCGGACCGTAAAAATCAGGAATTGTCCGAGGCCTGTTTGGCGCACATCACGCGCAGGCCGCCCGCCAGACACTCGATGTGCAGCGGGAATTCGGCGCCCTTCTGCCCGTCGACGTCCGTGGGTTCGTTGACCGACGAACGGATGTCGATCCGCCGCGCCCGGAGGTGGCGGACGATCTTCGGGCTGCCGCCCGCCAGATAGCGGCACATGGCCAGCGTCGAACGAAAGAAATTCTTCTTCTCCAGCAGGATGCAGTCGAACAGCCCGTCCTTGATCGACGACCGCCGCGCCAAGTGGAAACCGCCCGCCGTCTCGCCGTTGAAGATCAGCACCATCAGCGACCGCAGGTCGAACCGCTCGCCGTCGGCCTCGATCTCCAGCGGCACGGCGTGCATCGTGCGGAACTCCTTGACCCCCTCGATGATATAGGCCAGCTTGCCGATCTTGTGCTTGCGTTCGTCGGGCGTGCGCTGCGAGGTGGTCGTGAAGATTCCGAACGAAAAGATATTGACGAAATACAGGTCGTTCACCCGGCCTACGTCGACCCGGTCCACAGCCCCCGAAGCGATCTGCCGCGCCGCTTCGAGCGGCTCGCGCGACATGCCGACCGCCCCGGCGAAATCATTGGCCGTACCGGCCGGAATCACGCCGATGGGAATGTCCAGCCCCTTGCGTTTCATGGCGTTGACCGCATAGTTCACCGTGCCGTCGCCGCCGGCGACGACCATCAGGTCGATGGTCTCGTTGCCGTCGAACGGATTGGCCGTAAAGTCGATCCGCTGCGGCGTGACGTCGTAGCCGTAGGCCTGAAAAATCGTACTGATGCACCCGACGTTGCGGGCGATTTTGCCCTTGCCCGATTCGGGATTGTAGAGGAATACCGCTGTTTTCATTTATCTCGCTATTTCAGAATCAACGCTTCCATGGCCGGCGAGACGTACTCCTCGTACTCTCCGCCGTCACCCGCCAGGATGAAGTACGCCTTCACGCCGGGCATCCGTTCCACGGCCGCCAGCGCATCGTCGGCGCCCATCGCCAGAAACATGGTCCCCAGCGCGTCGGCCTCGGCGCAGGTCGGAGCCGCGACGGTCACCGACAGCAGGCGCGACAGGGCGCTGCGCCCCGTGCGGGGGTCGATGGTGTGGGCGACCTTGTTGCCCTCCCCGTCGAGGTAGAAACGGCGGTAGTTGCCCGAGGTGGCCAGCCCGCCGCCGGTCATCTGAATCCGTTTCTGGAGGTATTCACCGTCCGACATGTTGCCGTCGAAAGGCGTTTCGACGCCGATGCGCCACGCCCGGCCCTGCCGGTTGAGTCCCCGGCAGCGGACCTCGCCGCCGATGTCGACGATGTAGTTTTCAGCCCCGTATTTCTCGACCAGTCCGGCCAGCAGATCGACCGTATAGCCTTTCGCCACGGAGTTGAAGTCCAGCTGCACGCGCGGATCGTCCTTCACCAACCGCCCTCCCTCGACACGGACCTTTTCGCGGCCCACGAATTCGAGGATCGAATCGACGTTCGGGTTTTCGACGCGCTCCCGGCCGGCGAAGCCCCACGCCTCGACCAGCGGCTTGACGGTCACGTCGTAACGCCCGTCGCTCAACGCGCCGATGCTGTCGGCCAGATGCAGGTTGAAGGCGATATGACGGTCGACGCTGTCGGTCTCGTTGCGGTTCAGACGGCTCACAAGCGACGTCGAATCGTAAATCGACATCGACGCCTTGGCCTCGCGGTCCAGCTCCATGACGGCCGCATAGAGACGCTGCCGCGAGACGCCCTTCACGTCGGCCACCACATGCAGCGTCGTGCCGAGCATCGTCCCGTCGACGGTGACGAAATCCGGCTCGCTCCCGCAGCCGCACAACACCGCGGCGACAAGCGCGGCGAAAGTTCCGCGCACACCCGTTTTCCCCATAATTTTCACTTGTTTAGCCGCAAAAATACGATTTTCTCGATTAATTTGTTATTTTTAGACGCCAAATTGAAAATAATTGTGAATTATGAATTATGAATTATGAATTATTTCGTACCTTTGCGGAACGCTCTGGCGTTATCCACGGTAAGGGGGATGCGTCGTAGAGTGGAACGTAAAATAAATTTACACAATGGCTTATTTAACAGCTGAGAAAAAGCAGGAGCTTTTCGGCCAGTACGGCAAGTCTAACACCGACACGGGTTCGCCCGAAAGTCAGATCGCGTTGTTTTCCTACCGTATCAGCCACCTTACGGAACACCTCAAAAGCAACAAGCACGACTTCGGAACCCAGCGCGCACTGCTGCGCCTGGTCGGCAAGCGCCGCGCGTTGCTGGAATACCTGAAGGAGGTCGACATCGAGCGCTACCGCGCAATCGTGAAGACGCTGAATCTCCGCAAGTAGTCCCGAGGAAGAAATGGAGGCAATTCCCGAGAGGGGTTGCCTTCATTTTCGTTGCGAAAAACAATTCGAAAACATTATAGGTTTAAAATTTTTATGGAAGAAAAGAAGCTGTACAACGCAGTCCGCAAGATCATCACGCTGGCCGACGGACGCCAGATCGAGATCGAGACGGGCAAACTGGCCAAGCAGGCCGACGGCTCGGTCGTCGTCAAGATGGGCGACACGATGCTGCTCGGAACCGTCGTGGCCGCAAAGGATGCAAAACCCGACACCGATTTCATGCCCCTCCAGGTCGAATACAAGGAGAAGTACGCCGCCGTAGGCCGCTTCCCCGGCGGTTTCATGAAGCGCGAAGCGCGCGCCAACGACAGCGAGGTGCTCGTCGCCCGCCTGATCGACCGCGCCCTCCGGCCCCTGTTCCCCGCGGATTACCACGCCGAAGTCTACGTGACGGTCAACCTCATCTCGGCGGACAAGGATATTCAGCCCGACGCGCTGGCCGGTCTGGCCGCCTCGGCGGCGCTGGCCGTATCGGACATTCCCTTCGGCGGCCCCATCTCGGAGGTCCGCGTCGTACGCCGCAACGGCGAATACGCCATCAACCCCACCTATTCGGAGATGCCCGAATGCGACCTGGACATCATGGTCGGCGGTACGATCGACAACATCCTGATGGTCGAGGGC